>JGI24703J35330_11748611_pt1 | contig 22015 bp, 22 predicted proteins | sample TergutNt197P1_FD_35330 | JGI IMG/M metagenome (IMG submission 35330)
TCCCTGCAAATGATGGTTCTCGCGCTTATTGCTGTACTCGTTAAGCGATTCTGACAAACGCAAAAATGGTAAATATTATGTTATACAGGCTCTTAGACCGACTGCAAGGGATAGATGCTAAACGGGACTCTTTAACGTGTAAAAAACTGCTCAACCGAGGCAATCGTTGGTTGAGCAGTTTTTTCTAAAACGAATATTCGATTTAAGAATATAGCCCTATCTATCATCATGGCTATGGCTCCGGTTTTTTGTCTTTTTTTGTGCGATGGAGGGTTGGTTGTTGGCGCGCCTATTCCTCCCAATTATGATAAACGTTTTGCACATCGTCCTCGTCGTCCAAAATGTCCAGCATTTTGTTCATTTGTTTCAATTCCTCGGGAGTGGAAAGGGTTGCGTATGTTTGCGGAAGCATTGTGATTTCTGCCGACGCCATCGGGATTTTTGCCGCTTCGATTGCCTCGCGGACGGCGGAAAAATTCTCCGGCGAGGTTAAAATTTCAAAGCCGCCTTCTTGCGCGATAAAATCATCCGCGCCCGCGTCGGCGGTTAGGAGCATCAATTCGTCCTCGTCGGCGTGTTCTGTTTCGACCATTATTTGCCCCACCTCGCGAAAGGAAAACGAAACGCAGCCCGGCGTCCCCATATTTCCGCCGCCCTTGGTAAAAGCGTGACGCACGTTTGCCGCCGCCCTGTGCCGATTATCCGTCAAAACTTTGACAATTACGGCAACGCCTCCGGGCCCGTAGCCCTCGTAAGTCGCCGCCTCGAAGTTGACGTTGTCGATGTCGCCGGCGGCTTTTTTTATGCTCCGCTCAATCGTATCGTTCGGCATGTTTTCCGATTTGCACTTCGCAATCGCGTCCTTCAATCGCAAATTTGCCTCCGGGTCGCCGCCTCCGCCATGCTTAACCGCCATCGCCAGCTCGCGCCCAAGCCGCGTGAAAATCCGCCCCTTCGCCGCGTCGGTTTTTGCCTTGCGATGCTTTATGTTTGCAAATTTTGAATGTCCCGCCATTTTGTGTTCCTCCTTTTATTGTGCCAATTTTAATTGAAACGTTCTTTCGTAATAGTTTCATCCAAGCGTTTTATCGCTGTTTTTACATGCTCGTCGTTAATTTCAATTCCGATATAATGCCTGCCAAGATTTCTTGCCGCCAAACAAGTTGTCCCCGAGCCGGCGAACGGGTCGAGAACAATCGCATCTTCTTGCGTGACAAGCGAAATCAAACGCTCCATGAGCTTGAGAGGTTTTTGCGTTTCGTGCAAGCCATGGTCAGTTTTTTCAAAAGTAACGGGGAAAATATTTGAATCGGCAAAATTTTCATTCCATGCGCCAACGCCGAAATTTAATACATTATCCGCAAGCGTACCGCCTGTTTTATATGGTTTTTGAAACCACAAAACAGGCTCGAAAAGTGGGCGCAGGTTTGCCACTCGCCAGCCCTCCCATTTTTCGGCATGAACAATGTCGCCACGCCGCTTATAGACTTCCGAAATGCGCTGCGCCCTGTGCGGTGCGGTTTGTTTCTCCCACGCAAGCATGTCTTTAAATGTAAACCCCGCATCTTCAAGGGCAACAATGCATCTGTGGGCAAAACGCCGTCCCGCAAAAACGAAACAAGACGCGCCCGGTTTTAAAACACGAAGCCACTCGCCCGCCCAAGACGCGCACCACTCTTGATACTCAAGCGGAATTTTTTTGTCCGCGTTGCTCCAGCCGTTTAGCGGTTTGCCGCGACGCTTAAACAAAACACCGCCGTTTTTTTGTGCGGCGGAAGAACCGCCCAAGGCAGAATTGGTATTTTTATGTAAAACATCCCATTCGCCATAGCCGATGCCGTACGGAATGTCAGAAATAATAGCATGGACAAATTCATCGGAAAGAGTTTTCATAATTTTAATTGAATCGCCCGAGATGATGCTGTCAACCACTACGGATTCCTCCCAAGTATGTGTCTATTTGTTGGATTTTCTCATTGATTTTCTTCGCACGTATAAGTTCTTCGATGGCTTGTTCTCGCGTAAGTTTACTGACGGCATCGCGTTCGCTTTCCCAATACGATTTTTCGGCGAAACCACGCTCGATTATTTTATTTTTGCACGTTTTCAAGATTTTATCAAATTCTTTCCATGATTCCCCAAGCGAATTGACTAAGCCTATGTCGAAACGGTTAAAAAAACACTTTTTCTTCTCAGCGACAACGATTTCATGCGATATTTTCTCACAAAAACCCCAAATAACCGACAAGTCTATTTCTTCGCTTTCCCTAATGCCCTGCTCAAGTAAAAAAATCAGATGCTCCCAACTTAAAAGGCAAACGTTATTATCAAGTGCTTGCGCATAAATTTGACTTTGTCTGCGCGGATATTGAAAATAGGGCGAGCAAAGAATGGCGTAATCGCTGTCGTTCCTCCATCCCGACAACGCCGCGACCTTAAAATCTTTTTGATTTTTTGCGGTGCGACTAAGGCGAAAGGCTTTTGCGTCGGCAACCAAAGAATATCCGTGAAACTGCGACCGGGCAATTACATCCGCGGCATCTGCTCTTTCGGAAATAACCGTTGATTTCAGCCCAATCTCGCGAAATGCCCGCGATAATACTGCATCGGATGCTTTTGAAAATAATTTTTCCTCGGTCGAATCATGCGATATTGATTCAGGAATTGTGCCGATTTGCAAAAGAATTTCGATAAAATCCCCGGTTGTTGAAATAAATTTGTTTAATTTTTCGGAGGCATCTGTAAAGCCGTCATTCGAATATTTGTTGATTAGTGCGATAAGTTTGTTAAACATTTTAAACCTCCAGCCCTAAATTTTCTCGTGATAAATTTTTGTAACAACCTCGCGGCAAAGCAGGCCGTCAACCGCTTCTCGTTCGAACTGTTCGTTCACCTCTGCTATATGCGCGTCGTATTCCGGGTCGGACGGCAGGGGGTCGTTGGAATGCGAGGTCATGTACGCAAGCCATTTTTCCCGCGTGTAGAAAATTGGGTTCGGAAATTCGCGCAAGGTCGGATTTTTGAAGAAAATTTCGTCCGAAGATTTGCTGTAACCCGGGCTGGTTCCGCCCGGCGTGACATTGTACACAGCAACAAGAACCGCGCCGGGCTTGCCGATTCGCCGACATTCCGCCAAAAATGCATCCGGGTCAAACCAGTGCATCGCTTGCGCGGCGATGATTACATCGACGCTTGAGTCGGGCAAAGTCGTGGCTTCCGCCGGAGCGGCAACAATGTTCACATTCGGAAGCGACGCGCACGTAACCGCGAGTTGCGCCACCATATCCGCATTCGGCTCAACCGCGAAAATCTCCGCGCCTTGCGAAGCTCCGTGCCGCGCAAGAAGCTCGGTAAATTTCCCCGTCCCCGCACCGATGTCCGCAAAAATCGCACGAGGTGGCGCAAGCCCCAAAACATATTGAACCGTCGCGGCGGGATAGCTCGGCCTCGCGGCGGCGTAAGCCTCCGCCTTGCCTGTAAAAAGTTCGGTGTTCACATGAATCCCTCCTGTTAGGAAACGTAAGGAATGTGTAAAGTTTATTTTCTTACGTTTCCCTAGTATTCCTTCCTATCAAAAATAAAACTCCCCGCGATAAAAAACACCACGCCGTAGCCGGCAACGATGGCAATCATATGTAAAAGCCTCGACGCGCTTGGCAAAACGCCGACCCAAAGCCTGTGCCAGCCGAGGTAGGAGGTGAACAATAATTCCGAAAGCACGGGAAAGAGAATCGGCAAAATATTCATCGCCAAATACGCAACCACGAGCAAAAACATGGTAAGCGTGCCGCTTCGCCCGAACAAAGCCGCCAATGCCGCAAACCCGGCCAACACAGCCAGCGGCGGGAGCGTAAGCGCGTAAGAAGCAAGTGCCGCGAAAATTTCGCCGATGGTCAGACCTCGCCCAAGCAGCTGATTAAGCACGGTGCTTATGACAAAAACGCACGCGAGGTACACGGCGGCATAGGTTATTACCGCCGAAAGTTTTGCGAAGTACAGTTTGTAGCGTTCCACGGGGCGAGTCGCCATTGCTTTCATCGTGTGTTCTCCGCCTTCGGTCGTAATCAGGTCGGTGACTCCCATGAAAATCAGGAGCGGCACAATTATTTGCAAAAACAGCGGCAAAACGCCCATCGGCGTTGGCGTAAGATTTACCGTCACGCCGCCGAATGTCCCCATAAAGCCCGTGGAAAAAGCCCCGACGGTCGCCCAGATAACACAAATAACCGCCCCGAAAATCAAAAAGCCTATGTATTTTTTGCGCAAAAGCAGTTTGTCCGTTTCATTGCGATAAGCCGCGTAAAATGCCGTCATTCCGCTCCACTCCCGGTCATTTTCAAAAAATAATCCTCCAAGCTCTCGAAGGATTCGTTTATTTCGTCCATATCGGCAAGCCCCAAAAGTCGGCTCTCGTGCATAACCGCGACGCGTGTGGCAACAAGCTGTATTTCATTCGCGAGATGCGAGGACATAAGCACCGCCGCGCCGTCTGCCGCCGCTTGTTTTACCGCTTCGCGCACGAAAATCATGCCCTCGATGTCCAGGCCGTTTGCGGGCTCGTCCAATATAAGAAGCGCGGGTTTTGATAAAAGCGCGAGCGCAAGGCCGACGCGCTGGCGCATTCCGAGGCTCAGCACGCTGATTTTATCGTTTGCGTATCGGTCCATGTGTACCAATTGCAGGACTTCGTCGATGCGCGATTCGTTTACATCGGGGTAAAATCGCGCCGCCATTTGCAGGTTTCGGCGCACCGTTGTGTAGGGATACAGTGCGGGGGCTTCGATTAGGCAACCCACGTGTTGCAGGGCTTTTTCCCTAAAAATTATCGCGTCGATTCCGCAGATGCGAATATTTCCGCCCGTGGGCTGAACCAAGCCCGAAATCGCCTTCATCGTCGTGGTTTTTCCCGAGCCGTTCGGACCCAAAAGCCCCAAAATTTCACAAGGCGAAAGCGCGAAAGAAATATCCTCCGCGCCTCGTCCGGTTTTGTATATTTTCGTCACATTTTCAAGCTCAAGCACCATTTTGTCACCGATTCATTCCAACGCCTACCGCGTCCCTGATATCCGACCGAGTTCCTACCATTTCGGTACAAATATTGCCGAATTCGTCCAAACGGAACATCAGACTTGCATACCTGCTGTTTTGTTGCGCAAACATAAATGCCGGCGTAAACATCTCCTCTGCGCCGAAAATCGGGCTTTGGGGAAAACTTGTTCCCAAATCCGAAAAACGTACAGCAAGCTCAGCTTCAACGACATTTACTTCGCCGAAAATATTTACAAGCGTCACATTCACGCCGCCGCGAATGTATAGCAAATTGCCGTCGGAATCAATGTCCGCCGTGCCGTCTATGCGGTTTATCGTAAGTTCGCGCATGGGCATTTCCCATGACTCTTGGTTTGGTCGCGGCGTGAAAGTCGCGGCGTCCCTGCTGTCCGACTCGACGGCAATGTCAATCAAAACGCGCACAATTTCGGGCAACTGACTGCCCGTAATCGCGCCGCTTACGCGACGAGTGCCGTCGCCTTGCGATGTCATGTACATATTGTGCCGTAAATCGCCAACCATTAGGTCGATAAAAAGCTCGTAAAGCCGAATGTAGTTGGATTCGCGGTCGCCAATTTCACCCATGCCGAAAAGCCCGCCGGAGGAGTGCAAGTTTCTCCATCGCGGGTCATGGGTGGTGACGGTGTACCATTGGCGGCCATACATATCGACGTCCCTGTTTGACATGCTTAATGACAAATCGCCATTGCTGAAATCCATTCGAGTGCGAACGCCTTCGGCATACGAAAGCGATAAATTTCGGTTGTGGCCCTGAGCTTGGACACTACGGTCGTTTTCAACAATTTGACCGTTTACGCGCATGGTAAATTCGGATTCGGCGGTGAAATTTTCGTAAAACATCGCGTTAAAAATCGCGTCTTTAAGCACCTCGTAAGGCGACCCGTTAAACGCCGAAACCGCCAACGCCCCCGACAAAACCGTTCCCGCAACCAACAAGCAAATTAAGCGAACAGAAAATTTCCTTTTCATAAAATCCTCCCATCGTGCCGTTTTTTTCCATTATACATGATTTGTGAAAATATGCAATGCGCGCCAAGCGCGCGGTGGGCACCGGGGGAGTATGTTGGCGGCGACGCGTTCCCTCGAAGCCGGGAGCGGTTTTGCAAAAAAGAGTCGGCGAGTGTCACTCGCCGACTCTTTTTTGCAAATCAAGAAAAGCGCGCACTGCGCGCATTGGGAACCGGATGCAGTTTCCCGGCCATAAAAAAATCCCCGTCACGGGGATTTTTTCACGGCCTAAGTAACTGCATCCGGCTTCGAGAGAACGTGCCGCCGCCAACACATGCCCCCGGTGCCCACCGCGCGCTTGGCGCGCCTAATCCATGCTGATAACCTTGAGTCCTTCAAGCTGAATCTTATACAGCTTGTGATATTCGCCTTTTTTCGCCATTAACTCGGCGTGAGTGCCGGTTTCTACCACGCGGCCCTTGCGTATTACGGCGAGGGAATCGACGTCCTTGAGGGTGGACATTCGGTGGGCGATTGCGATTGTTGTGCGGTCGGCTTGCAGTTTGTTTAATGCGGCTTGGATTTTGCCCTCGGTTTCGGTGTCCATGGCGGCGGTGGCTTCGTCTAAAATTAGAATTTTGGGGTTTTGAATAATTGTTCGGGCGATTGACAGGCGTTGTTTTTCGCCGCCGGAAAGGTCTTGCCCGCCCGCGCCGACGCGTGTTTCATAGGCGTCGGGCAGGTTTGCGATAAAATCGTGCGCGGACGCCATTTTTGCCGCCCAAACGACTTCTTCGATTGAGGCGTCGGGGCGCGCATAGCGAATATTGTCCGCGATGCTTCCGATGAAAAGATAAATATCCTGCGATACGACGCCGATGTTTGTGCGAAGCGTGTTAAGCGGGATTTTTTTTACGTCGATGCCGTCGATGAAAATTTGCCCCTCGTTCGGGTCATAGAGGCGGGCGATTAAATTCGCGAGGGTTGTCTTGCCCGAGCCGGTTTTTCCGACGATTCCGAGGGATTTGCCCGCAGGAATTTCAATGTTCAATCCGCGCAAAATCGGCACGGCGGGTTCGTATTGAAAAAATACGTCCTTGACGCGGATGTCGCCTTTGAATTCGCCGATTTTTACGGGGTTTTTCGGCTCCTCGACGTCAGCCTTCGCGTCGATTACCTCGAAAACGCGCTGAGCCGCGTCAACGCAACGCGCCCACCAGTTGCTTACCGACGACATAAACTGCAACGGCCCGAAAAGCATCGAAAAATACGCCTGAAACGCAAGAAACGTACCAAGCGTAATTTCTTCATTAATAACCATCATCGCGCCGAGTGCGGTTATCGCGACTTGCGCGCAAAAAATGAAGAAATAAATCAGCGGAAACGCCGTCCACGCGAGGTTTGCCTCGGCGATTTGAACCTGCGCCTGTCGGTCGGATTGCGCGGAAAAACGGTCGGTTTCCGCGCCCTCACGCGCAAACGCTTTAATTACGCGCTGGCCATTCACGCTGTCCGAAACCATGTTGTTCATCTGCGAATTTACGACCCACCATTTATGCCAAAATTGCTTAAAATACTTGAACAACACCCAAAACATGCCGATTGCGCACGGCACCATAACAATGGAAATAAGTGCAAGCCGCCACTCCAGCGCAAGCATCATTATAAAAATTCCGACCAAAATTATCGAATTCAGCAAAATAAACGGCAGCCCGTCCACGAAAAACCAATAAATGTTGCGCGCGTCGCGGCTTATGCGATTCATAAGCGAACCCGTGCGCTTCGAGGTGTAAAATGACACGGAAAGCCGCTGCATTGCCTCGAAAATGCGAAGTTGCAAATCGTAAATAATCCACGGCATCGTCTTTGCCAAAACGACCTGATAAAGCATCTGCAAAAGCGTCGCAAAAACCCGCACCGCCACAACAACCAGCACAATCGCGCCAAGCATCCCGAAAAATCGACCGTCGTAGTTAAGTACCTCGTCAATAAACATGCGGGTTCCGACGTAAGGCGCGAGGATTTGCGTAATCGTAATAAGAAACATAACGATTGTACACGCCGCGACCTTTCCTTTATAAAAGCGAAAAAAACCAAGCAGGCGCAAAAAAATACTCATTTTGTCGGTACAATTCGGGCAGAGCGCGCGTTCCGGCTCGGGGTAGCGCGTACCGCATTTTTCGCAGAAAAGTGAGCCCTCAAGGCGAATTTCATGCAGAGGGGCTTCGTTTTTGCGGATATTTTTCACAACGCGAATAAGCCGCTCGACAAAACTTTGATGCGTCAGTGAGAACAGCAAAATAAGCCGCTTTTCGTCGCCGTCGCTCGTTGCAACCAATCGACACGTCGAAAGCAGCGTTTCCGTTTTAAGTTCGCCCAGCTCCGCAAGCGGAAATTTCAAGACCTCGTGGGTATCATACTGCGCAACAAGTCGCCGCCCGTCTTCGACTTTTACAACGCGCTCCATGCCATACAAAACGTACAAATTCTCATTGTCAACAGCGACATATGCGTCGGAAAAATCACCGTCCGGGGTCATGTCGGTGTGGATTGCGAAATGTAAATTTTGCGCGGATATTCCGTTTGCGGCAAATGCGGCAAACATATAGTCGGGTTTTTGCATAAGGTGTTTTTTAACCTCCTGATTCTGTAAGAACGATTATTATATAGCGAGAAATGGAGGCTCGCAAGTTGCCGCATTGCCGAATTCCATTTTTTTGAGCGGAAAAAGTGTCCGAAAAAGTATCAAGAACAAATTTCCTGCACGAGCATAGCATGTCACTGGGGTGGTGTTTATGCGGGAGATTTTGCGTTTCGCAAATGTTTCGCTGACGTATCAGGCCGATAACGGCGAGGTTGACGCGCTCAGAGATATAGATTTTTGTGTGAACGAAGGCGAGCTTGTTTCGGTTATCGGCCCGTCGGGCTGTGGAAAATCGACGATGCTTTCTCTCGCGTCCGGGCTTGTTTCGCCAAGTGCGGGCAAAGTTTTCGCGGGCGGAGAAGAAGTACGCGGAGTTTCACGCAAGGTCGGCTATATGTTGCAGAAGGACAGCCTTTTGGACTGGCGCAGTATTTTGGGCAACGTTTTGCTCGGTCTTGAAATTCGCGGCGCGAAGTGCAATGAAAACGTCGATTACGCAAAAAATCTTTTGAAATGCTACGGGCTTTGGGAGTTTTGCGACAAGCACCCGTCACAACTTTCAGGCGGAATGCGCCAACGCGCCGCGCTTATTCGCACGCTTGCGGTCAAGCCCGATATTCTCCTGCTTGACGAGGCGTTTTCCGCGCTGGACTATCAAACGCGCCTCGTTGTCGCCGACGATGTTTTTAACATCCTGCGACGCGAGGAAAAATCGGCGATTATTGTCACGCATGATATTGCCGATTTCATGTCTAAAATAAACCCTGCACCCTCCGCAAACCCGCTTATTTACCGGCATTACAGGACATGCAATTTTCAAAATCAAGCCCTTTTCAGGTGACACCCGGATGTCATATTTAGGGCGTGTTGCCACTACGCCCTAGCCGATTTTTATGAATCGGACACACCTTACCTATGGCAAGCAGGTCATAATGCTTTTTATCTGCCCATATTCAACGAGCATTGACTTTATTTACCATCTCTCCGGGCGAGACACTATATCAAAAATAAAATTTGACATTTCCTAAAAAAGTTGCTAGACTCTCTTGCGAAAGCAGAAGTGCCGCTTCTCACCCTCCGCCGCTCGCGAAAACACCGCTTGTGAGCAAAAGGGTTCAAATTTCCCCCGGCAGGGGAGTTTGTTTCGTTGCGGCAGGCTTTCGGGTCTGTTTTTTTGTTTACCCGTCACATGTCGTTATTGTATGAAAAGGAGTGAATCGGCATTACCAATTTAATGATTAACGAACAAATCAGAGACCGCGAAGTGCGTCTTATTGACACTGACGGCGCGCAGCTCGGCATTGTTTCCGGCCTCGATGCGCAGAAAATGGCAGATGATAAGCGTTTAGACCTCGTAAAGATTTCGCCCACGGCAAAACCGCCAGTGTGTAAAATCATGGATTACAGCAAATTCAGGTTCGAGCAATCCAAGAAAGAAAAAGAAACCAGAAAAAAACAGCGAACGGTGGACGTAAAAGAAATCCGCCTGTCGCCGAACATTGACATCCACGATATTAATGTAAAAGTTCGCAAAGCCACGGAATTTTTAAAAAGCGGCGACAAGGTCAAAATTACGATTCGTTTTCGTGGGCGTGAGCTTGGTCGCACGGAGGTCGCGCACGGAATTTTTGCCGACTTGACGCAAAAACTTTCCGAGTTCGGCAACGTTGAAAAGCCCCCGAAAATGGAGGCGCGAAGCATGTCGATGTTTATGGCACCGAAACCTCAATTAGTGGAAAAAACGAACAACTAAAATGCGGGCGACGGATACTATTGCAAATTTGAGCGTCCTGCGAGTGTCAAAAACGGAAAAAAGGAGTGAAGATATGCCTAAAATAAAAACGAAAAAGGCCGCCGCAAAGCGGTTTAAAGTTACCGGAACGGGCAAATTCAAGCACGCAAAAGCCAACAAAGGTCACATTCTTACAAAAAAATCGCCCAAACGCAAAATGGGGCTTCGTAAACCCGGAATGGTTGACAAAACGAATGAAGCGGCGGTACGCGCAATGCTTCCGTATGCGTAAAAAAGGAGAGAGAGCAATATGGCAAGGATAAAAGGTGCGATTCACGCCAAAAAAAGACATAAAAAGGTATTAAAGCTGGCGCGCGGATATTTCGGCGCAAGAAGCACACAATATCGTGCGGCAAAGCAAGCCGTTATGAGGGCAATGGCGTCGGCGTTTGCCGGGCGCAAACAAACCAAACGCGAATACCGACGATTGTGGATTACGCGAATTAACGCGGCCGCACGCGAACACGGACTCAGCTACAGCACGTTCATGTTCGGTCTGAAAAAAGCCGGCATTGATATCAATCGTAAAATGTTGGCAGAAATGGCAGTAAATGATACCGTCGGGTTCACAAAGCTCGCGGAAGCCGCAAAAGCGGTGTAAAAACGAAACTTTTCTTGGGGGGGAGACTGAATTTTCAGTCTCCCTTTTTTGTATATTTCGCGCAGTTCTTACAGATAATATGAAAAATCACTGAAAAAAAAAGAATTCTTTTTTTTGCCTTGCGGCAAAAAAATCGTTCGCAAAAAACGCCTTGAAACATCGCGATTTTTTGCTCATTGAATAGGAGGAAATATATTGAAAGCTACAGGCATTGTAAGGAGAATCGACGACCTCGGAAGGGTTGTTATTCCAAAGGAAATACGCCGCACACTGCGGATTCGCGAGGGTGACCCGCTTGAAATTTTCACCGACCGCGAGGGTGAAATTATTTTGAAAAAATACTCGCCAATCGGCGAGCTTGGAAATTTTGCCAAAGAATACGCCGAAACACTTAGCCAAACGTCGGGACACATAACATGTATCGTTGACAAAGACCAAATTATCGCCGTTTCGGGCGGCGCGAGGAAGGAATTTTTGGACAAAAACATTTCGCCCGCGCTTGAACGCACGATAAATCAGCGCAGCGCGATGAGCGCGACCCGCACCGACGCCGCCTTTGTTCCAATAATCGAAGAAGACGACCCCTCGACCTACTCCAACGAATATATCGCCCCAATTATTGCCGAAGGCGACGTTCTCGGCGCAGTTGTCCTCCTTTCGCCGGACAAAAAAATGGGCGAAGTCGAAAGCAAATTGGCCGTAAATGCCGCGAATTTTTTAGGGCGGCAGATGGAGCAGTAGCAGCTTCCCGACGTACAAAAGCGCGCCAAGCGCGCGGTGGGCACCGGGGACATGTGTTGGGGGCGGCACGTTCTCTCGAAGCCGGGGGTAGTTTCCCGACGTATAAAAAAAAGAGTCGGCGAGTGTCACTCGCCGACTCTTTTTTGCAAAATTAAAAAAGCGCGCCAAGCGCGCAGTGGGCACCAGGGGCATGTGTTGGGGGCGGCACGTTCTCTCGAAGCCGGGAGCTGCTTCCCGGCGTATAAAAAGCGCGCCAAGCGCGCGGTGGACACCGGGGACATGTGTCGGGGGGCGGCATGTTCTCTCGAAGCCGGGAGCTGCTTTCCGGCGTATAAAAAGCGCGCCAAGCGCGCGGTGGGCACCGGGGGCATGTGTCGAGGGCGGCACGTTCTCTCGAAGCCGGGAGCGGTTTCCCGGCGTACAAAAAAATCGCGCTTGCGCGCGATTTTTTTGAGTTATTGCATTTTATTTTCGCTTGGCGGACTACCAGCCCCTCCACATTCTGCGGCGTGGGAGATAGCGGTTGAAGCGATAAAACATTGGGTGACGACGGAAACGGAAGTCATCGAATTCTTCTTCTCGCTCGACAAACGATTCGTAGCGGTTCTCATATCGGAAATTACAATCGCATAAAAATCCTGTACGCATTGGCAAAGCCTCCTTTTCATCAGTGTGCAAAAAAATCGCGACGTTTCAACGCGTTTTTTTGCACACGTTTTTTTTGCCTTTAGGCAAAAAAAGATTTCATCATTCCGTACATACTATGCAAAAGAGGGACATCCCGTGCGAAGTTTTATGCTTACGGCAAGACCGCCCGTTTCGAGGGGGGTGGCGTTGAAATGCGCGCCGATGCCGTTTGAAAGATTTCGGCAAATTGCTAGGCCGAGGCCGTTTCCATGCGGTTTTTCGCGGCTTGCGTCGGTGTTTCCGTTGTCACGAACGGTGACTTCCAAAAAATCGGCGAAGTCACCGTCCGCGAGAGCGAAAATTTCTATTTGACCTCCTTCCTTTCCCTCCAACGCCTCGACGGCGTTTTTGATTAAATTTGAAAAAATTATACGAAGCGAGGTTTCGTGCCCAAGGCAAAGAAGCTCGCGGTCGTCGTATGAAAACAATATGTCCGGCCAAGCCGCGCGATATGTTTCCAAAATGTCCGACAAAATTTTGCCCAAATCAACCTCGTAAAGCTCGCTTCGTTTTTGTGATGCCGCGAGCATTTCGCGAACGAGGTCGCAAATGTTTGTAAGTGCGGTTTCGATGTGGTTTAAATGGTGCGCCAAATCGCCGTCCTCGCCGTCGATGGCGGGCACAGTTTGCCCGCACCCGAGTCGCAACATATTTACATGCGCCAGCGCGACCGCGGCCGGGTTTTTTATTTCGTGCGCAAGCGCGACTGAAAAATCTTCCATGGGATACTCACCTTTGCGGCAGTGATATTGTTCTTCCCGCGATAATCATATCGGGGTCGTCGAGTCCGTTAAGTTCCAAAATTGCGTACATCATGTTTGCGTCGCCGAAGAAATACAGGCTTATTGCAAGCAGGCTGTCGCCCGGTTGAATCGTGTATGTTTCGGGAATCGGCGCGACAATTGCGGATTCTTCGTGGGGGTCGAAAACATATTCGGTGACGGGCGGCGCAGGCTCGGGCTGTATTGGCGACTCCGTCGGCGCGGGTGGTTCGGGCGCGGGCGGAAGCGGCGGCGGAGATGGGTCAAGTACGTCGTGAGCTTCCGGAGTATCCGGCGTTGCAGCAGGGGTTTCCGCAGGCAAATCTACCGCAATATTCGGCTCGGCTTCAACAACCGGAACTTCGGCGAAAACCGGCGCGTGTTCAACATCAAAGGCGGTCTGATTTCGCAGTGCCGTCGTAAATTGCCGCGCCTGCGCCTCAAGGCTGTCGATGCGCTCCTGATTGCGAATTAATCCGACGCCCATGATAAAACACACCACGAAAAGCACCGCGCAAAGCCCTCCAAGCATGTTGACCGCTCGCTTTTGCTCCATAGTTTGACCGCGTTTTTGTGCCTTGGCGTCCTCGCGTTTTTTGATGTACTCGGCGGGGTCTTTCGGGCGCGGGCCGCCGGGGGCAAATCGTCCCTCGAATTTATCTTCCTCCGGGTTAAAAAGTTCGTCCAACAAAGGAGTTTCCTTTTCTCCGGCGTATTCAAGCGGCGAAAGCTCAACAAGAGTCGGCGGTTTCGCAGAAAATTCCTGCGAATTGTTAACAAGCATGTACTCGTGCATGTTTTTGTTTTTCTCGTAGTAGATGAAATATCCGGGAATTTCCGCCATGCGCTCCGTTGGGGTCATCGCGACGGGATTGGCGCAATAAAAGGCGTTCAGCCGCTCCAGCGGGTCAACAACAAACATGACCTGATGCGCCTTGCGGAACTGGCGTAAATGATACGCGGCGTAATGCTGGTTCAAATACGTGCCGTAGCTCGGCTGCGACTGCATCCATCCCACAATTTCAAGGCCCGGGAAGTGTTCCTCCATGACTTCTTCGGCATACTCGACGCTTTTTTCGGTAAAGCGCAGATGCCCCTCAAATTTTTCGGCATACCGCCCGTAAATCGCGCCGTCGATGAACAAGAACTGCTGGCTGTCGATAACCATTGTCCGACCCACCAAAAACGCAATCCGTTCTTCGAAGCCCGCGCCCTCGGCGTATTGTTGCAAAAACGTACAAACATAGTCCTCCATGTAAATACGCAGGCCGTCGCCAATACTGCCGATTTGCTTAATATTGGCGGGCAATGTAAAATCTTTCATGTAATCCCTCCTGTCCTTTATCGAGTACAAGCCTAACAGGACAAAAGTGAACATTGTGGAAATATATGTAAGAAGAAAAAAAAATATTTTGTCACGGCTCGGCAAAAGGAGACAAAAATGTTTGATACAGCGGAACGAAAAGAACGCGTAATCTTAATTGCGGTCGAAAAAGACGGCGATGTCGACGAAAATTTAAACGAACTGCGCCTTTTGGCAGAAACGGCGGGCGCGGAAGAAGTCGGGCGAATAATACAAAAGCGCGAGGCCGTTCACCCCGGTCATTATTTGGGCAAGGGAAAAATCGACGAAGTCGCCGCGCTTGTTGACGAAGTAGGTGCCGACGCAGTAATTTCCGACGACGAGCTTTCGCCGGCGCAACAAAAAAATATGGCGAAGCGAATAGGCGTAAAAATTCTGGACCGCACCATGGTAATTTTAGACATCTTCGCCGCTCGCGCCCAAACCGCCGAGGGTAAGGCGCAGGTCGAACTCGCGCAATTAAAATATCGCCTCTCCCATCTTTCGGGGCTTGGTGTCGCGCTTTCGCGCCAAGCGGGCGTCGCGGCGCATGGCGGCGTAGGAAATCGCGGGCCCGGCGAAAAAAAGCTGGAGCTTGACCGCCGCCACATTCGCGCAAGAATAAATCAGCTCAACCGCGAACTTTCCGAAATCCGAGAAAGTCGCGCCCTCCACCGCAAAAAACGCGAACGCCAAAGCATCCCTGTAGTTGCCCTGGTAGGCTACACAAACGCCGGGAAATCAACCCTGATGAACACCCTAACAGGCGCGGACGTTTTGGCAGAAAACAAACTATTCGCCACTTTGGACACAACAACCCGCCGTTTCATGCTGCCCAACGACGGCCCCGAAGTCCTGTTCACCGACACCGTCGGTTTTATAAACAAGCTCCCCCACCACCTGATTCAAGCCTTCCGCGCCACCCTCGAAGAGCTGACTTTTGCCGATGTCCTAATCCACGTAGTAGACTCCACCGCCCCAAACTGCCGCGACCAAATGCGCATCGTTGATGAAACCTTAGTGCGCCTGAAATGCGCGGATAAGCCTACGATTATTGCGATGAACAAATGCGAAATTGATGGGGGATTCCCGGCGGCGGGCGATGCCCTGCACCTTTCCGCGCTGACGGGCGAGGGCATCCCTTCATTATTAAATGAAGTCGAAAAAATTCTGCTATCGCTTCGTAGAAAAATGCGCATCCTTTTGCCCTACACACACGGCGCGCTGTTAAGCCAAATTTACGCGGACTGTAAGGTGATTTCTACGGAAAATCGCGAGGATGGCACGCTTTTGGAAATTTTCGCAACGTCGGAAATCGCCGGAAAAGTGGAGGAATTTTTGGTCGCGTGAACGTGAAAAAAAATCTATGTAGGGATTGCGCGGATTTTGCTGCGCGAGATGCATATGCGCGTCGAAAATCACAACAGCGCAACACCCTTCGCCGCGCATCCCATTAAAGTTTCCTCGTCCCACACGCCGACCTGCACCTCGCCGACGTGGATTTTGTGCAACAAAATCATCGAAAGGCGCGACTGCCCTATGCCGCCGCCAATTGTCAGGGGCAATTCGCCTGCCAAAAGCATTTTGTGAAAGGTCAATTCGCGGCGGTTTTCGCAGTTGGCGGCGGCAAGCTGGGCGGCAAGCGTCGCTGCGTCCACTCGAATGCCCATCGACGAAAGCTCGACCGCGCAGTCAAGCAAATCGTCCCACACCAAAATGTCGCCGTTTAAATTCCAATCGTCGTAATCGGGCGCGCGGTCGCCGTGCCTTTTTCCCGAGCGCAAAATCCCGCCGATTTTCATCAAAAATACCGTGCCGCACTCTTTGGCAATCGCGTTTTCGCGGCCTTTTGCGTCAAGCGCGGGGAATTTATCCTCCAATTCCTGCGCCGTTATAAATGTAATTTCGCGGCGCACGCGCGGGGAAAGCACGGGATATTTCGCGCAAATTTCCGCCTCCGTGTCGCAAATCGCGTCGATAATTTTTTGTACGGTTTCGCGCAAAAACTTTTCGTTTCGCATGTCCTCGCTTATGACTTTTTCCCAGTCCCATTGGTCAACATAAACCGAGTGCAAATTGTCCATATCATCATCTCTGCGAATCGCGTTCATATCGGTATAAAGCCCGTTTCCTACGTGAAAATCATATTTAGCCAGTGCCATGCGTTTCCACTTAGCAAGCGAGTGAACAATTTGCGCGCGACTGCCTGTTTCTTTTATTTCAAACTCAACAGGGCGGTCGATGCCGTTCAAATCGTCATTAAGCCCCGTGTGCGGCTCAACAAAAAGAGGCGCGGAAACGCGCTTTAAACTAAGCGCGGCCGCTAATTTATCTTCAAAAATTCGCTTCATTTTGCCGATGGCGGTTTGGGTTTCGTACAAAGAAAGCGCGGATTTATACCCCTCCGGGACGCATAAATATTTCACAGACCTCACCTCATTTGGGAATTATACCTTTTTACTTCTTTTCGCACAACTTTGGTTTTGATTTTGCTTTCGACAGCGGTTCGAAAATTGCGTCGGCAAAAAAGAGTCGGCGAGTGTCACTCGCCGACTCTTTTTTGAAAAATTTTTTTTGCATAACGCAATGTCTTATTTTGCCCAGCGTTTCAGCGTTGGAAAAAGCTCTTGCAAAGCATTGCGAGCCGTTTCAAAATCAGGATATACATGCGGAACAATGTATTGTATCCGAACATCAATTACACCATCCATCGTTGCGTTGGGATATTTAAAAGCACCATTGTGGTAGCAATGCTCGCAATAATCCTCGTTATCCGAGCCGTCGGAATTAGTTCCGGGCTTGCCGAACTCAAACTCCATTGCGCAACCGGTGGTTGCGAAATTGCAAAACGCCGAAAACGTTAAAAATAATTTTTCGCATTAAAATACGCGATATTTTGCGCGATTTTGCTAAGGCGGCTCATATCCCCCGGGAACTCACCGTCTTCAACCCACTTGCCAAGCTGCGCCGCAAGAATTCTGCGGAAATATTCGTGACGGGGATAAGACAAAAAGCTGCGTGAATCGGTAAGCATTCCAATGAAATTCGCGACGATACCGTGGTTTGCCAACGTGACCAAATGTTTCACCATGCCCGATTTGTTGTCGTTAAACCACCACGCACTGCCCCATTGAATGCGCCCGCGTATGCCGCGACCCGCGAAATTTCCGGTCATTGTGGCAAGCATGTCGTCGGCGGTTGGGTTTAGGGCGTATAAAATCGTGCGGGGAAGGGCGTCGCGGGCTTCGAGGTCGTCTAAAATTTGCGCAAGTGTCCATGAAAAACCTTCGTCGGACATGCAGTCGAACCCCGAATCCGCGCCGACAAGACGCAACATTCGCGAATTATTATTGCGCTGAACGCCCATGTGAAGTTGCATCACCCAGTCGCGCTTGTGATATTCCCCGCCCAGCCATGAAAGCAACATCGTTTTGTAAATAACTTTTTGCAAATAGTCAAGTTTTTCGCCGCGAAGTGCTTGCTTTAAGACGGCGTCGGCATCGGCGTCGGTCAGTTCGCTGTAACCGGCGTAAAATTCGGGCGGTTCGAGGCTGTGGTCGGAAATTATGCAACCCGCTTCGGCAAAAAAATTTAAGCGATTTTCAAGCGCGGCGCGCAAAGAATCCCAATCGGAAATTTTAATCCCCGCCGCTTCGCCAAGGCGCATTATATAGGAAGCGAAGCCTTCCTTTTCGATTTCCAACACGCCGCCGGGGCGGAAAGTCGGCAAAACTTTCGGCACACCGGGCGCACTTTCCCGGGCAATTTTTTTATGATGCTCAAGCGAATCCGCAGGGTCATCCGTGGTCGCAAGCCATTCCACGCGGGATTTTTTCAAAAGTCCGTGTACATTAAAGTCCTCGCGTTCAATTTGTGTGTTACACATCGCGTAAATTTCCGCCGCGTTTTCCGATGAAATTACGCCGTCGAACCCGAAATATCGCCAAAGTTCCAAATGCGCCCAGTGGTAAACCGGGTTGCCGATTAAATCCTCGATTGTCGCACAAAACGCGGCGAATTTTTCCGCATCCGGCGCATCGCCCGTGATATGCGACTCCGCGACGCCCGCGTGCCGCATAAGCCGCCATTTATAATGGTCGCCGCCAAGCCACAACGCTGTGATATTTTCAAACCGCGAGTTTTGCGCAATCGCCGCCGGGTCAAGGTGGCAATGGTAGTCGATAATCGGCAAATCGCCTATGCCTGCGTAAATTTCACGGGATGTGTCGTTGTGCAACAAAAAGTTTTCATGTAAGAATTTCATTTTTTTCGCCCCTTCGATTTGATTTCATGGTATTATATTACAAATCGCTAACAATTTCTTAGGAGGAAACGAAATGTACAAGCGAATCATCAAAATTGAAGACGCAGAACCCGGCATGACGATTACCGAACCCGTTTATATCACAACAACAACAGGAGCAAACATGCTTGCCGCGCGTGCCGGTATGGTTTTGGACGCGAATTTAATCAAGATGCTCGCAACACGAAAAGTTGCGACAATCGAAGTCCAATCCGAAACGCCGCCCGAAGCCTCGGCAGAACTTCCGCCACCCGCCGCCGCGCCCAAGCCACAGGTAAATATCATCTACGAGCAATCCGCGCCTCCGCCCGAGCAATACGTCCCGATTAAAGAAATCGTTGACAACAAGCTCAAGGAAGAAGCGATTGACAGTGTAAAACAGCTTTTTACGGAGTTTTCAAACCCCGACGGCACAATAAATAAAACTACTGCGTTTCGTTGCGTAGACAATCTCGAAGGCGCGGTAACAAACATATTGGACATAATAACCGGCGACGGTAACGACCTCGTGCACATAAACGATTTGAAAGAATTCGACGAATACACCTATCACCACTCCCTAAGCGTTTCGATGCTTGCGATGGCAACCGGGCGCGAAATGGGCCTTGATGGCGACACGCTTTTCCGCCTGGGTCGATGCGCAATGATGCACGATATCGGCAAGCAAATGATTCCGCTTGAAATTATCAACAAAAAAGGCACCCTGACAAACGATGAGTTTGCCACAATAAAAAATCACGCCGCCCTCGGAGCGACAACCCTTAAAAAAGCCGCAATCGGCGACGTCGAGCTGTGGAACGGCATAATGTTTCACCACGAAAAGATGGATGGCTCGGGCTACCCCAAGGGTCTAAAAGGCAACAACATCCCGCTTTTCAGCAAAATAATTTCCGTAGCAGACGTATACGACGCGGTTACATCGTACCGTTCGTATCGCCTGCCGATGTTGCCCTCCGAGGCCTTTGACATAATAACCCGCGACGTAAAAAACGGTTTGTTCGACCTAAGCATCGTGAAGGCATTTTTCTCAAAACTGGAGCTGTATCCGATAAACACAATCGTCGAGCTGTCCGATACGCGGCTCGGCATGGTTGTCGAAAGCGAGCGCGCGAATCGATTGCGCCCGACGGTACGAATTTGGGGCAGCACAGAAATCGTTGACCTCGCGGCAAGCAAAAACGCGGATGTAAACATCGTCGGCGTAATGAACCCCGCCGATTTGCCGGAAGGCTATGAATTCGCGTAAATCACATTCAATTATATTTCTCCTCGCGGCGGGCTTTTTTGCCCGCTTATTTGCGTTCAGCTTTTTCGATATCCCCTTCGCAAACGATGTCCGCACGTTTCAGCTTTGGGCGTCGGAGCTTGCCGGATATGGATTTGGCGATTTTACGGACATTCACTTTTTCCTGAATTGGGTGCGACACCTCGCTCGAAACGGTTTTCGCGAATTCTACGCCGCCGATTTTTTCTCGGATTACCCACCGGGATACATGTACGTTCTGTTTATAATCGGCCTGTTTCAAGGCACGAGATTTTTTGACATAGCGACATTTTTGCCCGCAATTTTAGCCGACGTTGCAATCGCCTTTGTAATTTACAAAATCGCGCTAAAAGCCGCGCCCGAAAATATTTCATTCGCGCTTCTCGCCGTCGCCGCGTGGCTTTTTAACCCTGCGATAATTTTAATTTCGAGCGTTTGGGGGCAGGTTGAATCGGTTTTTGTGCTGGTTTTGCTTGTGTCGCTGGTGCTTTTACGCGGGAAAAAACTCTTGCCTGCGTACGCACTTTTCGGGCTTGCGATTTTGATAAAGCCGCAGTCGCTTTTCCTCGGCCCCGTGTATTTATTTTCGGTTTACGACTATTTCACGGACGGCGTAAGCGGGCGCAAATTTTTATATTTCATCGGAAGCCTTTTCGCGGGCGCAGGTGTGATGGTGCTTATTTCCCTGCCGTTCGGGCTTGTTGCAACAATCGAGCAGCTTTGGTACGGCATGGATTCGTATAATTTTGCGTCGGTTAACGCGTTTAATTATTGGGCGTTGGTCGGCGGAAATTGGGCGCCGCTTGACGCGCGCTTCCTCGGCATAACATTCGGAACTTGGGGCGTAATTGTCGCACTTCATATAATAGCCGCCGCGCTTGTGGCACTTTATATAGATAAACGACGCACCGATGGGAAGAATTTTTATCTTATTGTTGCCGCGTTGTTTATTTTAATTTTCACGTTCAGCGTGAAAATGCACGAGCGGTATTTGTTTCCCGGATTGCTGTTTTTATTGGTTTATTACCTCGAAAATCGCGACCGCCGCGAGCTTATTTTATACTGGGCGTTTTCGGCGGTGTTTTTTATAAACTGCCTCGAAGTGTTGCGTTGGGCGGGGGCAGGATTTGATTGGGACATGCTTGCGGCGTCGTCGATACGTGTTGTGCCGTATGTGACGGTGTTTTTGGCGGTTTTGGTGATTTATTTGGTTGGACGTAACCTGCAAGGAAATTTCGCGCCGGAAAAACCGCCGCCCGACACGCCGAAAAATCCGCCGTCGATGCGTCGCCGCGATTATATTTTCCTCGGCATTTTAATCGCGGTTTATTCAACGCTTGCCCTAACCAACCTCGGCGACCGACACGCCCCGCAAACGGCTTGGGTTGTCACGCCGGAAAATAACCTTGCGTATTTTGATTTCGGCGAGGAAGTGTACATTTCCGAATTTCAATTTTTGATGGGCGCGCGGCATAATATCGCCTTTGGTGTGCATTTTTCCGACGATAATGAGAATTGGGAACACGCTTTGCATTTCGAAGGCGGCGATGTTTTCGCGTGGCATTCCGCGCCGCTTGATGTTTACGCAACATACGCGGCAATCGGCGGAAACGACGGGCTTCGCCTGCAAGAAATCGCATTTCGCGGTAGGGACGGAGAAATTTTGCAAATTGCAGGAGTGTCGGACGGCGCGGAAAATTTAATCGACGAGCAACATCTCGTTCCCGTTCGCCGATATTTTATGAACAGTGCGTATTTTGATGAAATTTAGGAACTGCCCGACAATAACATTTCCATTTGGACTTGTCTTTTTGCCGCATTGCTTCGTCGCGAAAAACCTTGCGACCCTCTAGGTCGCGGCG
>JGI24703J35330_11748610_pt1 | contig 21934 bp, 11 predicted proteins | sample TergutNt197P1_FD_35330 | JGI IMG/M metagenome (IMG submission 35330)
TCGCCTGACGGCGACCCGATTTCTTTCGGGTGCCTCTGGTATAACGTCGCACACAATCGCTCTCAGCAATCCCCCCCCCCTACTTTTTTAAGGCGATTTTGACACTTTTAGATATGCTTTGTATTGACGTTCGATATTTTTATGGATATTATAGGTATTGCGGTAAATCACACCCATAATATGGGTAAGGAGGAAAAATAATGCGAAAAGTACAAAAGCTAAGAAGGCTCGTCGCAATGTTTTTAGTAGTTTTGATGGCAATATCTTCGTTTAATCTGCCAATATTCGCACAGGAGGATTTCCCTGAAAGTATTACTTTTTCGGATGAATATGCGGGTATTAGGCGAGAGACAACAGCCGTATCTGTTACAACCCCATCTGCCATCACAATCGCGATAACTCCGCAGTATACATATGCGCTACAGGGCGATACTGTGCAGTTTTACGCAGATGTAGTTGCTCTGTATGAGTTGCCGGAATGTATTAACTGGCGAGTATATGAAAATACGTCTGATTACACCGTGATATCAGAACTCGGACTGCTGAAAATAGCAGAGGACGAAGTTGCCGACGCACTAATCGTCGTAGCGTCGTCTGATTTTGATAGCACAATATTCGACACCGCCATGGTGGTACGGTGTCCCTATGCGTTACTTCTTGCACCCATGGTGGCTGTTGGTATGATTGACGTAAGCCCGACATTGCCGCACAGCATAACGGTCGCTGCTAATGGATATGTAGATGAAACTTTTATTATCACCCTTCGTAATGACTACAGAAGCGATTTTAGGCTGGCCAGTTACGAAATTGTAGGTCCGAATGATTTTTCACACACAGAAGCGTTAAGTTATATTGGAGGAACAGCCGCACTCGCTATCCCAAATCCAAACGCTACCCATAACGGTACGTTTTATCTGTATATATCGTATTGGAATGTAAATGATTTATACGATATTGATTATAACCTTATATCTCCTACGCCTTATCCAAATTATTTTCTGCTGGGGATAATAGAGCTGGACGTAGAGGCGTTGCGCCCTGCAAGGCTAACAGAGCAAATAGTAAGACAAATAATAGATACTCCGGACTACACCTTTAGTTATTACGGCTTACCGGATGTCCCTATCACAGGGTACACAAATGTTCTTGTAGACCTCAGGGGTACGACAGGAAATACCACATTTAGAGACTTGTCCTATGTGTATGCATTAAACCACACCATAACGGTGGCTCCGGATGTAGAATATTTAGTGGTGCGCGGCAATCGTAATGCTGTCACCGGCATTAGAATAATCGTCGAAGGCGATACCACCGTTATAGTATATGATGTGGCACTTGTAGGGCTGCCTAACATGTCTGTAATTGACTTTACCGGTGGGACAAACAGGCTTATCTCTTTTGGTGATTTTACAAACGGCATAACGGGGCGCGGAAATAGTGTGTCTTCTGTACTCGCGACTGTAACTTCACTGGGGAGCCTAGCTATTGACGGGCTGGGGGCATTATTGATAGACCATCATAATGACGGTGTTGTACGCAGTGGAACACGTGGTGGCGACGCGATAAATGTAGCGGGTTCGTTATGGATTAATTTTGCAGATAGACCTGCTGCCCCGGATTCTGAAAGCAAGCATCCTGCCGCCGGGATGATACATGCCTCTTCTCTTACCGTGCGAGGTAGTGCGGGACACGCAGGTGTAAATGCAATGTCTCAAATATTTGCTGCACTTAGTGCGACGGCGGGTGGCGACGGCGGTAATGCAGTTAGGGCAAACCGTATTTATATAGAGGATTACTCTGCTGTTGCCTTCATCGGAGGCGATGGGGGTGACGGAGGTAGGGATGCACGTACTTTTTCAAGTCTTCACGGACGAAATGGGCGTGACGGAAATAATGGTGTTAACGCTGCGTTATTCCGTGATTCTACAAATGGCCAACGTGGTGAGGATGGCACTCATGGAGCAAATGCATTCCACAGCGCAGCAGGTGGGCATGGTGGCTCGGCCATTGTGCTTGGCTCAGGCCAGCATTACTCAGAGGCTTTGCTTTCTACGGCAGTTGTTTTAGCTGTTGGTACAGGTGGTGATTCCATAGCTCAACACGGTGGGTACGGTGGACACGGTGGACGAGGTGGTAATGCTGGCATACCAAATCTAACAGGTGGCAGAAACGGCGGAAACGGCGGCAATGCAGGTAATGCAGGTAACGGTGGTAATGCTTCTGATGCAGGCAATAATGGTTCGTTTGGTTTTGATTTCGACGGCTACGCAGACCCATCTCTTTACACGGGTGTTTCCAGGGCAGGACTCGCAGGAACTCGAGGTAGGCCTGGGCAAGGCGGTTGGGGTTCTACGCCCGGAGGCCATCATACGGACGGAGCTATTGAGCGTGACGGAGTGAGAGGGCAAGAGGGTGCAATCGGAAGCAATGGTACCGCAGGAGTTCAAAACCCTAACCAGGATATAATCCTAACATGGGGCGCGCTTACCCCAAATATTAGTCGTATACAATTTGGCGTAACCGATATAAACGATAACGGCGATAGAGTGTTTTCGACACAAAACATCTTCGAGCCATTACAAGAGATTACAGCTCGTATAACTGCAAATACAGCGGGTGCAGGTGGCCCTGCGTGGCTTGCCGAAATAGTAAATTCTATAGAGACAGATGACTCACGTTTTGTGTTGTTTCATACAGATACAGATGAATATCTGGAACTTACTGATTTATACTGGCCAAATCAACAACGGTTTTTCTATGTAACGTTTATCAATCCTGTAAATACAACAGGTCAATACCGTACAGACACAGTAGAGGCGCGTGTATCTATCCTTTATGGCGGTATTTTTTCATTCCGAGCAGCAGATGCGGTTGCGGAGTACACAAATAACAATATCACATGGGTAGAAGAAGTAACTTTATACCGCGACCCATTTGACAGAGATACGGGTCGTACCATTATGTACTCTGCCGCAGGAAACCTTGACTTTACGGCATATGTACTGGGTTGCGTTGATACTGACTATACAGGATACCCGCCGAGACATTTTGTTCCAAGCCTAACAGGTCTCAGATGGCGTATTTACGGACCCGACGGTACGCTCTTGCTTCCTGAGCAAATAACAGAATTTGACGAAGAAATCGGCACGAATTTGCTGGAAATTAACGGTAGCGAAATGGATGTTTTCCGTTACCCAAATCTGCCTGAGTTGGCGCGTATTCGGCTGGTGATATTGTCGGAGGATTATGACATTTACGGTAATCCTCACCGTGCGTACCATGCTGAGTATATCTATGTATCGCATGACCCTCCAAGAAGAATCCGCTTTCTTCCGTGGCAGGTACATGTCAATGCGTTCCATGGTGATAACGCAGTATTCCGCTTCGAAAGCCCGGCGCATAGCTTATGGATGAATGAGGGGCTTTCGTACAGAGTGCGTGTGTGGCGGATACAAGGCGATGAGAGAGAAGCTGACTTCTTCCGTTGTGAAGATGATAGGGATGTTCATTTATTCCCACCAATTAAGGATATTGAGATATCCAACGCTGATTTTGAATTACCCACGAGCGACCTCACATTATCGCAGAGAATGCCTATCGGCTATCGTCCCGGTTATTTGGTCTATGTTTCTTTGTATGACCCCGAGTTTGGATGGTTTAGTGATTACTCATATCTGTTTATACGGCCACAGCCGCTACGTGTTAACTTTGACAGACCACCGCAAACTATGTTTAGTGATGAAGTCGGTAGCGTAAGCTTTCCGTGGAATTTACAGGGCATGGATGTTACATCGGTTATTTCTGTCGTAAACAGTTCCAGCGAAAACGTTGACTTTTCGTACACAAAAGGTGTCGGAGGAGGTCTAGTCACAGTAAACCCGAGGACAGTACCTGCCGGTACGCTACGTGATATTTACACAATAAATATCACAGCCACGTCACCTTTCGAAACAACTAATCCTGCAACAGGTGCGCAAGTTATAGGTGAGCAGGTGCGTACCGCTACACTTACGTTTGAGGTATTAAACTCCAACGCGCTAATCATATATGCGTCTAATCCAAATCTCACAAATGTAGAAACTATTGGCCGCATGACAAGTGGCCAGATACTGGCTATGAATCGGCAAATTAACCTCACCACTTTTGTGCAAGTGGATAGAAGGGTTTATCAATGGGGTTCGTTTGACTTTGTCGGGTGGGCTACAGAGGATGCTGATATCATAACCATTAATAGGCTGGAAGCAGACGGATGGGTAGATATCGCAGAAAGCGGCTCAAATATCTGGGGGCCGGGGCAAAGCCCTCGTGTGATAGGGCATGGCACAGGCCAAGCAACGGTAGGTGTGACACATATAGCGACAGGCATAACTTCTGACCATATCGAGATAAATGTAGACACATTGCAAGACCAACTGTATCTGTTAACTGTTCTCCCGCAGGTGGTTACGGATGTCGTTTACTACAACGTCGCGGGCGAAAGAATAGAAACACAGACAGACCACAGAGGAAGTATTGCGATTTTTGAGCAATATGGTATATCCGGGGAAATACGTCTGCGCTCGGAGTATAATGGGAAACTGTATGCGGGAACGGTGCACTCAGGCTCATTGTTGACTGGCGAAAGCGGCCTGGGCTTGTATCCAATGAATAATTTTAGGCTGAGGCCTGTATCAGACCAAACGTTTTTTGCGTTTTTGCCGGACGGCAGACCATACAGTGGGCCGGTTGCCACATGGGGCGGCGTAAAGCGCAATGGCGTATTGATACCTGATTCTATTAGGCCGGAAGAAAGAGAAGCAGGTTCGGGTGGCTCATTTACGATAACGATGGATTCTACATTGTTTGGCGAAATAAGCCCAAGCGACGAACTGGTATTTGTATACGAAGTCCATTTTTTAAGCGGCAACTGGGCACCCATGCTAATAGAAGTAAACGGCTTTGCTAACCCGGAAGAAAATGTACGTCTTGGTAATGCTATTCTTCACCTACACTCTTGGGACGGCGATGGATTTGCTTCTATTCGCCACACCTATGACGACAGCATTGATGAATTTGATGTAACAAATAACAACTCATTTGTCGGTCCAAATTCTCATGACCCGGACGGTATTTTATCTGCCATGCTTGTTTCTAATGGTAGCATTCCTTTGCGCGGTCTTAGGTATATGGACCAATTTGGCTCTGTACCCGTAGGGCAGAGATTGGAGTTAATCAATGACACGTTTAGCTTCTTAAGTGGAGCATACCACTTCTTTAATTTGGAACTGCCTGTAGATGAGAGGTTACGGATGCAAGCCGGTGATGTGCGTAGTTTTGCTGTCCTTGCATACGATAGTCTTGGCATATTGCACAGAAACGAGCTTCCATTTGACATATTAAATCTGGTAGGCGTAGAAATCCCTGAGGACTTCCACAGTCTGGGATTCGATTTGAGCGAAATAATGAGTGATGCCGGTATCTTTGGCCAGGTTTTGGGGCCGGCTACTCAGGTAGCTATTGACTTAATGAACAACTTAGCACCCACTACGATGTCGCTCCCTATGCCGGACAATCTACCGTTTGCAGTAAATATTAACAGGAGTAGAGAAAATCCGTTACTGTTTGAAGTAAAAGGATATCTGAGGCATATCTCACGAACCTGGAGTCCGGAAGATAGAGAAACAGACCTAACAAGGCATGGTGTTGTGTACTGGCTGAATACGGAATATGCCTATAGATTCCATGCGTCAAACGGTTGTTGGGCATTGAGGCAGTCAGACGCAAGGCCGCAACGTTCGCAGGTGTCCGAGGTGGGTCCTGCCGGTAGCCGTGCGCCTGCGCAATACCGTAACAATACAAGGAGAAGATGTAATCATTCCGACTGTGTGGCCAAATGGCGTGCGCGTGAGGCCGAGTTTAACACAGGCTTTGAACAGGCACAGCGTCGTAAGACAGAAGCAACTATGACAACAAGCCGCTCTGCTAGTGCAGGTGTGGAGGGATATTTCCGCGCAGAAATAGGTTGGTGTATCGAAACAAATGAGTTTGTATTTGATTTTACACGTGTAAGTGTAACTGTCGATTTAGCTGCGGCATTTGGCAAGTCGTTTAGGGTAAAATACATGGCGGGGCCGGTTCCCATAACCATGGTGTTTACGTTTAACGCAGGCATAGGTGCCGAAATTAACGTTTTGCTAGAGCCGTCTCGCATGATTAACCAAGGCTTTGGTAACAGAGATTGGCTCACCGTGCGCGCAAACACAAGAGGCAGTATCTCGGTGACGGCATCTGCAGGAGTGGAGGCTGTAATCGTGTCTGCGGGCGTACATGCTCGCGCCGCGCTTAACTTGCGTGCCGATATGTTCACCCAGCCGCTTGTGCCAAACTTTGCTCATCGGATATATGTGGGTACGGAGATTTCAATTGGTGCATTTGTGCGGGTTGGGCCGCCGTGGCCTGGGTTTTTAAATTGGACATGGCGACCTGTGTTCTGGGAATTTGAAAGAGAATGGCTTGTTGCAGAAGGACAGCGCGGTAATTGGCAAGGGCAAGACCCCTGGTCAAATGTAAGAGCCGTAGGCGGAATGGTGCAAGAGCCTGTTGCACTAACCGCAGTTTTATTTAACGAGCTGGTAGAGCAGAGGCTTCATAATATTCCAAATCCGCCAACAAGTGAGCCAAGTATATCTGTATGGGACGAAAACTTTGCAGTAGCGGCTTGGTCGAGCATGATAGTGGCTGAGGAATATCTGGAAGAAATGCAAAGAACACGCCAAAATCAAGGTTTGCCAGCGTTTGGCGAAGATAATATAGAAGCGTCAGACATGATAGGCTTAGCCAATCTCATGAATGTAATCGCAAGCGTATGGGATGGAACAAGCTGGTCCGAGCCGCAAGCCGTTACCATGAATACCGTGGCGAGTTATAGACCTGTAGTAGCCGTACAAAGTAACGGTACAGCCGTAATTGCCTTCCAGCAGATAACATTTGAAGAAATTACAGTAGAAAATGACTTTGTGGTTTACAGCTTTAACAGCTACGGTGAGGTTGTGGACAGGGAAGTAGTAATGCAAGCGGGAGATGTCGCGCCTTCTGTAGGCAGTATCGAGCTTGTGTATAGCGTACTGCAAGGAAATTATTGGACTGCACCGCAAAATGCAGAGATAAGTATTAACGGCATGATAAACGACCATTCTGTGGCCATTAATAGGGTAGGAGACGTTGCCATAGTGGCCTCTGTAGTGGTGCAGGGTGAAACAGACGAAGATTTCTTTGACGGCGTTTACGCAATTCACATTGCAAATAATGGACAGGTCACACAAAATAGGGTTTTAACCGGTGGTGATGTAAACATCAGCACACAGGTAGAGTCGCTAAGTGCAGCTTTTGGTGATGGATTTATGTTTACGTATTTTACTGCTTGTAGCGATGGTTTTGGTAATGTGATGGCGGGGCGTATAGCCGGCGACGGAAGCATCGCACACGATTTTAGAGTAAGTGCCGAGATTCCAACCCCGGAGTACTCATTGTTTACGGATGGCAGTGAGATTGTTATTGCTTGGCCTTCGTATGATGTCGTAGTAGGCGGGTTTGGTATAACGGCAGTAAAATTGACAAACTGCGATGGCGATGTAGGCTTTTCTGCACCCGTTACGGTATTACAGCCTGTGGCTGACGCTGATGTAAATATTTTAGACGGCGCAGTAGAAACAATAGCAGGTGTAACGAGCATACGTATTTTGTACGAACATCCTTTGCCTGATGTAGGTAGTGTTAAAAATTTGGAAAGATGGGAGCAATATGAGGACGTGAGCGAAACGAACGCCCGCAATATACGGACTTTTTCGCATGAGCAAAGAATCCGTAGCGACCAATTTTATATTAATCAACACGCCGCTATAGCCTCTGCACAGTTTGCAAATATAGCGATATATGAACTGGGCTTTGATGTAGCGGATTTAGCACCAGGTCAAGAAATACCTATTTTCATAGACGTAGCAAATGCAGGCGTTAGGAATATAACAAGCGTAGTGCTGGAGCTAAACGGCGAGAGGTCGGTGGTATTTGCCGGCGCAGTCGGCGAAAATATCAGACCGTCGCAGATATACGCAGGTTATGCATTAACGACCCTTGGGGCGAGTATCGCAAATATCCCATATGTCTTGACTGTTTCGTTTAGCAATGGAGAGGAATATGTATCACAAGGTATGGTTAACGTCGCATTGTCGGATATCTCGATAGGTGGTGCGACAATAACCCTTGCAGAAGAAGGAATGCGTGAATTTGCGTTAAATCTGTTTAACACAAGCAATTTACCTTTGGCGGGTTCCGGTAACTCTGTCAGGTTACGTTTTTATCACGACCCATCGCTACTTCTTCCTGCAAGTGTTACATGGCTGGGACTCGCTTCTCCGATTGTTTCACTTTCTTCTCCTCACATAGTAACGATTAGTGAAGATGAATTATTGTCTTGGGCAGATAGCGGAAGCCTAAGTCTGCTGTTTAGATACTATGTGGAAGAGGATGACTTAACCATATACGGCGAAATAGCCTCGGGCAAAAGGTTGTTTGTGTTTGCAGAAATCATTGACTCTATGGGTAATGTTGTCGGAGAAACAGATTATTCTGCAAACCATGCCAGCGTGGTAATAGAAAGCCTCATGAGGCCAAACTTGCCTAGTGTAATCACTACCGTAGAACGGTTTGACAGTGCGCGAGGCACGGTCGATGTCTCGTTGCGAAATTTATCTATGCAGGATGTACCCTCATATAGCGGTAAAATGATTGCGGTGTTAATGAGTGATACCGGCAGCGTTGTAGAGACATATGCGTTTGTGATAGATGACACGTTGTATCGCGAAAGCACTTTTGATTACCATGTGGCATTTAGTGGTAGGGGTAGCGATGTTGCCATCCAATTTATAGAGCTGGGTACAGACAGCACACTAAGTAATCTCACACTTAGCGAAATCCCGTTTGTATTTGATAACACAATAGTTTCTGCCGGAGGTGCGACTACGATATATGTAGAAAATGTACATGGCATTGGCCAAACTACTCTGCTTGCGATTGCCAGTAATCCGGTGGCTGTGATTTCTGTAAATGGCAGTTATACAGGATTGGCGAGTATAACTGTACCCCTGGATGAGCCTAGAGTTGCGGTAGATATGTTGGTTACGGTAGCCGGCGTAAGCACGAGATATACTTTGGTAATAACCTCAGACGTAGACCCACATGTTCCTGCGGGAAATAACCAAGCCCGTACCAGAACTTTGAGAACAGTAGTGAGACCTGCCGGTCTGCCTGCACAGATGGAAACAGTGAGGCTATACGCAGAAACAATAAATGCCCATGTAGCTATGGCGCAACCACTTGAGGTTAGCCTAGGCAGGGTACGTGTTGTATTGCCTGTGGCGGTTTTAGAAGAATTACAGCCACGAGCAGAACATGGCATAGTCGAAATCCGAGTAGGTGCAGTATTCTGTGAGCCAACATGTGAGTATGCGTGTTTTGGAAGGGTCATTGTATATATAGTGATTGACGATGAAAACATTTCATCTTTTGAAAACTACTACGCCATATACATGCACCTAGAAGGCGTTAGCGGATTAAATATAAGCAGGCTAACCGCCATCCATGACAACAGAAATATCGGTGGCGATTACGACACCGACACATCGTGGTTTGGGTTTGCCACAAAGCAAACAGGCAGTTTTTATGCCGCGTATGTAGACAATCTCATTAGGATGATGCTAGAGGTGGATTCGGCGAGATTGGTTGATATGATAACAGGCGAGCAGCATATTATGGATGTATCTCCAATCATAGAAGACGGCAGAACATTGGTGCCGGTACGATTTATAGCCGAGGGATTAGGCGCATATGTAAGCTGGGATGATGTAACGCGTGAGGTTGCAATTCTGTTAGATAATCATCAGATTGTTCTCACTATAGGACAGCTAATGAACGGAATGGAAGTGCCTGCACAGCTGGTAAATGATAGAACCATGGTACCGCTAAGGTTTGTATCAGAGAAGCTGGGTGCGACCGTGCATTGGGACGAAAAAACACGAAACATAGAAGTAATTTTGTAAATGGTTTAAGAAAAAGAGGGACGATTTCGTCAGCTCAGAAAAAAAGCGAGAGAAGGCGTGAGCCGACTCTCGTTTTTTTGTTGTGAGGCGTGTAGCCGCTGTTAAAAACAGACAAAACAGGAAATCAATTGGTCTTTACAGTTTAAAGAATGATACTCTCTCCTGCAATAGCTCGGCTTGTGAGTTGAGTTCTTCGGATGCCGCCGCGGCTTCTTCTGATACGGCACTGTTGCTTTGTACGACTTGTGATATTTGTGCGATGCCGACACTTACTTGTTCGATTGATTCTGCTTGCTCTTTGGAGGCCTTGGAGATATTGTCGATTATTTCTGATACATCTCCTGCATTTTTTACGATGATGTCCAGAGAGCCGGAGGTAGACTCGGCAATATCCGAGCCGGATTCTACACGTTCGATGGAGCTTCCGATTAGGGCATTTGTTTCCACTGCGGCTTTTTGACTGCGACCTGCGAGGTTGCGTACCTCTTCTGCTACTACGGCAAAGCCCTTGCCATGCTCGCCTGCCCTTGCGGCTTCTACTGCGGCGTTTAGGGACAGCAGATTTGTTTGGAAGGCAATATCTTGGATTACTTTGATGATTTGGGAGATATTATGCGACGACTCTTTGATTTGGGTCATTGCGTCGAGCATATGCTTCATTGCGTCGTTACCCTCTTTTGCATTGGAGGTAGACCTGCCGGATAGTTCATTTGCTTCGGTTGCGTTTTCTGCATTGTCTCGTGTTTGTTGACTGATGGTGTCGATGGTGGCATTTAGCTCTTGGATTGCACTGGCTTGGGTCTGCGCTCCGTTTGCCAAATCTATGGAGCTTGCAGAAATCTGACGTGCGCCTGTCAATACCTGCTCCGATGCAGAAGAAATCTCTGACAAGGTGCTGTGCAGATTAGAAATAATATGCTTGATGGACTCGCCTATTCGGCTAAAATCACCGGTGAACTCGGTCGTGAGCTTATATGTCAAGTCACCGTTTGACAGGGCATCCAGAGCCTTTGCGATTTCTGTGATGTATCCTTGCAGGCCGTTTGTTACGTCGTTTATATCATTTTTGATTGCTAAGAAGGAGCCGGAATAACTGCCATTTATTCTTGCATCAAAATAGCCTTGTCCCATTCTGTTCATGACAGTGGTGATTTCTGTTATCGGGTCATCGACGGCTTTTGCCAAAGCATTGAGACCCTGCATGATTTCTGCCCAGCCGCCCAAAAATCTTGTGTCGTCGATATTGATGTTTAGATTCCCATTTACTGCGGCACTTATCATGGTATTTACTTCGTCGCTTACCTGTGTGATATTTGTGCGCATTGTTTCTACTGCTTCGTTTAATTTTGCCAAATCACCGGGTTGCTGTTCCATTTTTGTATTAAAATCGCCGTCGCCGATTTTAGAAAACACATCAACGAGTTTAAACATCAGTGAAAGGTTGTCTTCTACCATGTGGTTGATTTTGTCTACCACAGAGGCATATGCACCGCTGTAGCCGGATACATTGATGTAGGAGTCAGTCTTGCCGTTGGACTGGTCATCCGCCATATGGTCGAGGTCGTTGATTAAAGTTTGCAGAGTACGCACAAGATTTTTTGCGGTTTGTGCCAATACGCCCGTTTCATCTTTGCTGCGTACTCTTATATTTACATTCAAATTACCGTTGGAAACATCGTCCAATACAGATACGACCTCTGTGAGTGGTTTTACGATTGATTTTGTCAATGCAATCGCAAAGATTATTGAAATGCCTATGCTTATCAGAGACCCGACTGTTGCGACATTGCGTGTGGTAGCGGCTTGCAACTCCAGCTCTGCCGAACGAAGATACATGGATGTCATCGCGCCATCGCGCAGGGTTACAAAGCTCGAATGGATTTGGTCATAAAGCGCGGAACCTGCGGCAAAATATGTCTCTACCCTGTCGCGGCTTGCAGTGTCGCCCACTATGCCCTCGCTCGCCGCCGTAAACATGCCCCCGATTACCTCTGTAGAGTAGCGATTGATGAGTACCCTCAAATCATTGGACTCCTGCAACAACTCATTTCTTCTGGCGGGGTCCATGGAGTTGTCTGCATTGAGGTTTGCTTGATAGTCATCCAGATACTGATTGAGCATGATGACTATTTGTCTGCCATCACTATTCAGTTCTTCAAGCGACTGCATGTCACCCAGCCTAAAGGCCATGTTTGCAACAATACGGCGGGCATCCACCAAGTCTGCGGACATCTGCAAGAGGGTTGCATACCGCTCTGTAGGGAAATAATTTAACTCTACAAAGCCTTCGTTTACAAGTCGCATACTACGCATACTTGCGATTACAATAACGCCGGCAAGCACAATCAAAAAACCAAAACCCAGTGCAAGTTTAATGCCGATTTTCAAATTCCTAAATGCTGTCATCCTAAATCTCTCCCTCAGTATATATTTTGGTGCCTTGTTGCGCTACACGTTGAATCTGATGAGCAGTACATCGCCGTCTTTTACGATATACTCCTTGCCCTCCACACGTACCTGTCCCTTTTCTTTTGCGGCGGCGTATGTCCCTGCGGCGATGAGGTCGTCATAGGCTACCACCTCTGCACGGATAAAACCGCGCTCCAGGTCACTGTGTATTTTGCCCGCCGCCTGTGGTGCCTTAGAGTTTTGGCGGACAGTCCAAGCGCGTACCTCCTTTGGACCCGCTGTGAGAAAGCTAATCAGACCAAGCAGTTCATATCCGGCGGAAATTAATCTCGCCAAACCGTTTTCGCTGATTCCCATATCTGCCAGAAACATTTCCTTTTCCTCGGGGTCGAGGGTGGCGATTTCTGCTTCGAGTTTTGCGCATGATACATAGAGCTTCGTATTTTCTGCCTCTGCAAAATTTTGTAATGCTTTTAATGAATCACTCTCGCCGCCTTCCAGGTCACTTTCGGAGATGTTAGCGGCATAGAGCATGGGCTTTTGGGTGATTAGGGTCAGGCTTTCTACGAGCTTTAGGTCGTCAGGGTCGTCCCATGTTAGAGTCCTCGCGGCTTTGCCTTCTTCCAGTACCGCAATTATTTTGCGCAAGATTTCTTCTTCGCGCTTATATGATTTGTCGGTGCGGGCGGTTTTTTCCGTCTTTGCCAAACGACGCTCCAGCATTTCCAAGTCGGCAAACACAAGCTCTAAGTTTACCGTCTCCGTGTCACGTACGGGGTCGATTGTTTCGTGGACATGGGTTACATTTTCGTCCTCAAAACATCGTACAACATGCACAAGTGCATCCACCTCGCGTATATGGGACAAAAATTGGTTGCCCAGTCCTTCGCCCTGCGACGCTCCCTTTACCAATCCCGCAATGTCCACCATCTCAATCACGGCGGGTACTACGGATTTTGCATTATAAATTTCGTTGAGTTTGGCAAGCCTCTCGTCGGGGACCGGAACACGCCCCACATTTGGGCTTACTGTACTAAATGGGTAGTTTGACGCTTCCGCGCCTGTTTGCATTATTGCATTGTATAATGTGCTTTTTCCTGCGTTCGGCAGTCCTACAATTCCTAATTTCATTTGTAACTCCTTTTGACAAATTCTATAACTTTGTCAAAATTATAACACAGATGTATAATAATGGTATGGATATTTTAAATGAAAATCAACAAACAGCGGTGCGCCATCACAAAGGTTCGATGATGGTATTGGCAGGTCCCGGCAGTGGAAAAACGGCAGTGATTACTGCGCGTTCGGCTTTTCTTTCAGAAATGGGCGAAAAATCCTTGGTTATTACATATTCCAAGGCCGCGGCGGGTGAGATGCAACGCAGATACAGCGGAGAGGGTGGTGTGACCTTCGGCACATTCCACTCCGCGTTTTTTAGAATGCTCCGAAAAAAGTATAGCTACTCGGTAGAAGAAATTCTGGCCGACGGCGAACGCCGAATCGCGGTAAAGACCTTCCTATCAGAAAAGCAATACGAGCCTGACGAAGAGATGCTCTCCGCATTACTCACAGAGATGTCGCTTGTGAGAAACGAACTCCACGACCTATCCCATTATCACTCAAAAACAATAGGTGCGGATGATTTTCGCGACCTCTGCGAAAGCTACGAAAGATATAAAACCGGACGCGAAAAAATAGATTTTGACGATATGTTATGCCTCACATACGAAATGCTAAAAGCCAATCCCCAAGAATTAAACTACTGGCGTGGAAAGTTTCCATTTATAATGATAGACGAGTTTCAGGATATAAACCGAGTGCAATATGAAATTGTAAAACTGCTCGCGGCACCGCAAAACAATCTGTTTATCGTAGGAGACGACGACCAGAGTATATATCGCTTTCGTGGTTCGCGGCCTGAGTTTTTATTAAACTTCCCAAAGGATTTTCCTGATACGGCACAAATCACACTGGAAACAAACTATCGCTCCACTGACGAAATCATAGCCTATGCCAACAAAACAATAGCACCAAATAAAGCCCGCTATGCAAAAAACATCCAAGGCACGGGTATGACTCGGAAAAAATCCGTAATTTTTCTTGAATCCTTTGACCAAAACGACGAAGCCGTTAGAATCGCCACCCGCATACGTGACCTATGGAAAAAAGGCGCGAATCTCGACGAAATTGCAATCGCCTTCCGCCTAAACATCCAAGCCCGTGCCTTCATGGATGCATTCTTAAATATGAACATACCCTTCCGGAGCCGAGACGAGGCTCCCACTATCTATGACCACTGGCTGGCAGAGGATTTGTTTTCATATCTGCGGGTGGCACAGCGGCTGTGGTTGCGCCAAAAAACAGGCTATGACCCTGATGCCGCACGGATTATCAACAAACCTTTCCGTTATGTGGGCAAGGCATTTTTACAGTCCGTAAAAAAGTCCAATGCAAATATCTTCCGGGCTTACCAACATACAAACGCACTTCACCTAAGCACAAAAGCCAATATAGAGGAACTAAACAAGCATCTTATACGCCTCGCAAAGCTCGAAACATCAGAAGCCATCCGCTATATCCGTCAAAACGTGGGCTACAACAACCACATCCACTCCACCTGCGAATATCGAAAACTAAACCCGGACGGCCTGATGGAAATCGCCTCCGAGCTCCAAGAGGCTGCTAAACCCTTCCCTAATCCCCTCGACTTTATCGCCCACGCAAAAAAAGCCGCCGAAGCGGCAAAACATAAAGAGCAAACCGGCCCGTGTTGTACCCTCACCACTCTGCACAGCGCCAAAGGCTTGGAGTTTGAGCGGGTATTTATAGCCGGTGCGATAGAAGAAATCCTGCCTCACATAAGGAGCAAAACCGAAGCCGAAATAGAAGAAGAACGCAGGTTGTATTATGTAGGAATAACCCGAGCAAAGCGCGAGTTATATGTTTCTACCGTAAAGACAAGATATGATAATCCTGCCGAGCCTTCACGGTTTATATAGTGTATTAGTAGCCACTGTACATCCGTAGTTTATCCACTGCATTTTCTGCAATGATAACCTCGCCGCGCTCTACGATATATCTGCGGCTGACGGCATTAGAAACATGCTTTTGTCCGTATTCATACAGCACGGCCTCCAGCTCTTCGGTGGTTTTCAGGTCTTTTGTTTCGTTTGAAATCATCAAATAGTAGGCATTGTCCATTTTATGCACTTCGCTTATGCCTTCGAAATTTTCGGGCAAGCGAGCGGCACCCTCCGCTACCATATCAAGGCTTTCGAATGAGAATATACTATGGCTTTCTTCGTCAGTGATTTCCGGTTGCGAAATTACACCCTGACGCTTAAATTTGCATTCTTGCCTTGCGGCAGGGATGAGGCTAAATTGTCTTTCCTTCTCCATGCCTCGGCTCATCTTTGTCACAACAACAACAAGGCTATCCACGCCCATGCGCATAGCCTCAAACATCAATGGTGTTTCGCCCTCTGCAAACTCATACTCGTCTTGCACCAAGGTCATGATTTCTCTAAAAAGTTGCTGGGTTTTGTCAGAAGCGTGAGAAAGCTCATTGATTTTTATATCACGCTCTTCCAAGTCATCTGTCATAAGTACAAATTTAATCTGTGTGTCGCTTATTCTCTCTATTCGCATAAAGCTTCCCCCAGTTAAGACTAATCTTTGCCTAAAAGCTATTCCTAGTCAGTATAATAAATAAGCTATGTAATGTAAATAAAAAAAATTTTCCACAAGGACACGCAACAAAAAAATTATAGCCTCATATGATTAAAGTATATTTAATAGAAAGGGGAGTCTGCGCGGGTAAAAACTATGTACTTATCGCAAATGTGGGAAGCATTTGCCGGAACGCCCATGACACATCTCCCCATACAAAAGAGCAGGGCAACGACCCGCGCCCATAGAAGCTCCGGATTCGGGGCTTCTTTTTGTCGTTACCCCGACAATGCCGCGCCTACTGCCGTAGCAAAAATCGCATTCTTTGGTATGTGGAATCTGACGGGGTGTATTTTTGCAAGATTTTCGAATACGACTGCCGCGTGTTCGGTTGCCGAAAGCGCGCCGATTAACACAATATCCTTTACGTCACTGCCCAGTGTTGCAAAAATTGCCATCATGCCCACACTCTCGAAAATCATGTTAATAAAACCCAGTACATAATCCGCCGGTTTTGCATTGTCACGCAAGTTTCCAAAGTTGGATACAGTGGTTTCGGGCGGCAGGTTGCCGATTTTTTCACGAGAAATATCACTTAGACGCAGGTCTATGGCGGAGAGGTTGCCGTCCTTTGCGATTTCTGTGATGCCTGCAAAGCTGTGTACCCCTGCAAATCGCTCCGATAGATTAAGGAGCATTCCACCGCCTACACCGCTCCCACCCAGATGTGTTATTTTTCCATCAGAAGCCTTGACTATGGCTGTACCTGTACCAACGCTGATGATAAATGCGTCGGTGAGTGCGGCAAGCTTTTGTCCACCGAGGCCGATTGCCATAAACTCGTCTACGCGGATGGTGGGTATGTCATACATGCCTTTTTCTAAATAGGCCGCACCTACGCCCGTTACCATTATTTTTTTTACATCACCCATACGCAGACCGTATTCTGCGGTAAATTTGCCAAATGCACCAAAAGCAGATGTGATTTGGTCGCCTGCCTCTACCTGTAACATACCGATACATTCGTCTTTTTTGTAGCCGACTATCTTTGTTGTGGAGCCGCCAACGTCTATCCCGAGTACAATATCCATACTATGTTCTCCTTCTTTTTACAACTTCGATGACCCTAACGAGTGCAGGTGCAAGTACGATGTTAAAAATCAGCTCCATCAAAAAATTTATGCCGATGATAAAGGCTGACGCATATTGCAAAAGTGTTTGACCCGCACCTTCTTCTACTAAAACTTCAAGAAAGAGGAAGAAAACGATGGCAAAAATACTCGTATTGACAAGCGGTACAGCAATTGCCGCGGCAATCACGCCTAAATAAGTGCGTGGCAACCTTGTCAAAATACCCGCAGTAAAACCTACTGCCAAGCCCCGGCCAAGTGTGCCTACTGCCATAATCAAAGGGCTTACACCCCACATCATAGCGGACGTAGGCGCGACACCAAAAATCCCGCTACCCAGCACGATAAGCCCAAAGAAAAATCCAAGCACCATACCTGCCTTTATGCCATACATAGCCGCGCCAACGATAATCGGCGGCAAAACCAAAGCCACGGGGATTGTCCCGGGTGTAACAGCATTAGCCGCAGTAGCAAAAACTTGCAACACGATAACGATTGCAACTAAAACGGCAACGCCTGTCATTTTTTTAACTTCCATTTTTAATCACACTTTCTAAGATTTTAAATAAGATGAAAAATACAGGTAAACCCCTCCGCGACTAATTATGGTATGACACATGTGTTTAATTGTCAATAAAAAAGCCGCGCATTCGGTCGGAATGCGCGGCTTGGATGAAATTTTTAGTTGACTACAGTGATTGCGGGCAATGAGCGTGTATCTACCCTTGAGTTGCCGCTATAGGCACCGATTTGGAATACGTTTTGACCTGTAGGCGCATTATGTCCTACTATGACTTCTACCAGCCATTCGGTTTCATTGTTATGCTCTAAGGTGCGTTGTGGTTGCCTTGCTAATGTGCCATGTCCGCCTGTAACTGTGAGGTTTGTAATGTTGGGGGAAGTAACCACACGGAATGTTGCAGATTGCCCCCTGCTGAGAGCAGTACTCGTCCCGGGCCAAACAACAGATGAATGTATCCAGCCGGAGCCTGTTGTGCCATGTGTCCTTGTAATAGTGCGTGTATCCTCGGCGGTGAGAGTGTTTAGATTGCCTGTCGTTGTGCTTACGTTGATTATTATATTTCCGTGGGATACTGTATCAGTAGCGATAACAGACCATGAGCGGTTGCCCGTACCGGAGTTTGTGCGGCTAAGTTGAACTCTGTTGCCTGTACCCGGCATGGTTGCCCATACTGTCTGTACATAGCTGTTTGTTGTCACCTGAATAAGCGTTTCGTTAGAATGATGATGATGTGTCCAAGATGCTGTTGGGGTGCCGATAATTTGTCCTGTTGTGTGTGACACTGTGATGTTTTCGGTGCGGGTGGCGGCATTATCAGTATTTCTTGTAGCGTTTGCAAAAATTGTGACATTGCCGCTTCTTATCGGCGGGAATGTTACTCGCCATGTGCGTGTAGTCGCACCGCTGGTGGAGCGGGTCGCGTTATGCTCCCTGCCGTCCACATCGCGTACCCATACATGTTCTACATCCAAGTTTGTTGTTATTGTAAACGTCGTGTTTCCACCCGGAGTAACTGTGCGGTTGGCCACATTTACGTTATTGATTCTGGGTGTGACAGGTGCTACAAATGGCTGTGTCAATGTCAGGTTGTATAGTTGTGTAGCAGCTCCGGGCCAGTTGTAAGTCCTGTTAGACCCAACTTCGACTTGTTGTACTGCCCATGTCGAAGGCCTGAAATTTACTACCCAAGTACGAGAGTTGCTATCTTGTGTGGTCATTGTTCCGCGAGCAAAATGACCTGTACCGCGTGCGTTGTTTGTCCTGTTAAAGTTTACCCACACTTCGTTTGTTTCACTGCCCGTCACAATCGTAAGCTGTACATATCCTACGCCTGTTGCGGGTGTTTCTGTGATACTCGCAATGGCAATCGGCCCTAGATTTGCAGGTGCGGCAGGAATCGTAACCGCAGGCGTTGTAGGTGTGGTAACTGTTGTTGTTGCTGCACCTACTGTAACCGGTATATTAATAATCGCCGCGCCGTTTTCTGAGTTATTGGTATTGGCAAAAATAGAAACGGTCGTTGTACGGTTGGGTGTGACGGTAACGACCCAGTCGTTGCTGTTGCCTACACGTGAACCCTGTGTCCTGACACCGTCCACCATTGCAAAAACAAACTGCGTTTGGGCAGTAGTCCTCACATTAAAGGAAATACTCTGTCCGCTGTTGACGGTAGTTCTATCCATGGAAAAGTTGACAATCGCGGGTGCCGCCATGGCAATTGCCGGTACAGCAAAAGCCCAGCATAACATTAGCACCAACGATAAAAATACTTTTTTCTTCATTACATACACTCCTTCATTTTAGTAGGGGCTTTGCCCACTTTAGCTTTTGTCCATAATACCACAAACATACTTGAATAATATGTCAATTTTGTTGCAGAAGCACTTGTCTCTATGATATTATGCCCATGGAGGTGGTCATTCATGGCTTACAAAATTACAGATGCGTGCATTTCCTGCGGTGCTTGCGTTAGCGAGTGTCCGGTAAATTGCATTTCTGAAGGCAGCCCAATTTATGTAATCGCAGAAGGCGACTGCATTTCTTGCGGCGCGTGCGTGCCGGCCTGCCCGGTAGACGCAATTGTGGGGTAGAACATATTATTAAACATTTGGAGTGGCGCGGAATTTTTTTCGCGCCACTCCAAACCCCATTTTTGAAAAATGCTGTTTCGCTATAAAAACTAAGTAGCGCGCAAATGGCGTGCTTTAGGAGGCAAATTAAATGGCAATTAAAAAGTATTGTTGTGAGTTTATCGGTACGTTCGTGCTTACTTTTATGGGGTGCGGGAGTGCCGTTTTTTTAGGTGCCGCTATGGGTGGCGGGCATTTGGCCGTTGCTTTGGCCTTTGGTCTGTCGATTGTTGCTATGGCATATGTAATTGGAGGGGTTTCGGGATGTCATATAAACCCGGCCGTTTCGTTTTCTATGTTGTTGGATAAGCGTATGAGCGTTAATGATTTTGCCTTTTATGTAGTCGCACAGGTTTTGGGTGCGGTGGTTGCCGCCGCGTTGCTTTTTGCTTTTGTGGAAGGCTTTGGAATCACGGATATAACAGGTGGTTTGGGGACTAACGGAGTAGCAAACGCCGGTGGTATCAGCGGTGCATTTGTCATAGAAGTGGTGCTTACATTTATTTTTGTATTAACCATCCTCGGCGTGACCACCAACGAAAAAATGGCCCATGTAGCAGGGATTGTGATTGGTCTCACACTCGCATTTGTGCATATTGTGGGGATTCCGCTGACGGGGACTTCCGTAAATCCTGCGCGCAGCATAGGACCTGCTATCTTTGCGGGTGGAGCGGCGTTGTCGGATGTTTGGGTATTTATCCTTGCCCCGCTGTTCGGTGCGGCTCTTGCGGCGTTGGTATACCGCTTTTTGATTAGGAAGTAGCTAACTTTACGTAGCTTTCGTATCTTGCGGGATGGATGGTTTTGCCGATTTGTTCCTTTACAGCGCAAAGCGCTTCGTGGACATGCAAGCAGTCATTAAATTTGCAATCATTAATAAACGGGCTAAACTCTCTGAAAAGTGAGGCAAGCTCGTTTTTTTGTATATGCTCTATATCCAGCGATGTAAACCCCGGTGTATCAAAGCAATAGCCCGCCTCAGGTGTTTCTCCGAGCGGAAAAATCTCTGTATGCCGTGTTGTGTGTTTTCCTCGCCCGATTTTTGTACTAAGCTCACCTGTTTCCAGATTAATCCCGGGCATAAGCGCGTTAATAATACTGGATTTGCCCACACCTGACGGCCCTGCAAAAAGATTTACCTTTCCTGCCATCTTTATGCGTAGTTCGTCCAGCCCTGCTCCGTCCATCGCGTCGGTGTACACCACATCATAACCCGCTCGTTTGTAGTCCTCAAACGTCAAAGGGTCATGTTGGTTGACTTGGAGGTCTGCTTTATTAATACAGATTAAGACGGGAATGTTTTCATGCTCGATGAGGCACAAAAATCTATCTAAAAGCCCCGCATTAAAATCGGGCTGTGTGGTTGCCACCGTTATGATTACCTGCTCAATGTTTGCGGCAGGGGGGCGGCGCAGCTCGTTTTCGCGGGGCTTTATTTTGTTAAGGGTTGCTGTTTTTTTATCTGTGATTGTGATTTGAACTTTGTCGCCGACAAGCGGCGGGGTTTTTCTGTAGCGAAAAATCCCACCAACATTGCAAGCATAACTGACACCATCGACGAGAACGGTGTATGTGCCGCTTATGCCTTTTATTATTAAGCCGTCGGTCATGGACGACTTTCTACTGCGCGTGGAATCCGCACACTGTTTTCTACAGAATATATGCGGAAGATGGTGGGGTCGGCATATTCTACACCCAAGGCGCGTGGGAATGATGCTACTTGTGCGTGGGGGTCGTTGATTATATCCTGTGGAGTTTCGTTGCCGATTTGGCGTGTGATTACCAGATGGATTGTTTCTGCACCCTCGGGTATTTGCCAGCCCAAGTGGATTTCTAATGTGCCGCTTACCATCGTAATGGGGGGAGGGGTGGGGGTCGGCAAGGGGGTGTATGGCTCGTCGGTAGGTGTAGGCGTGGGCGTAGGGGTGGGCGTAGCTTCGGGTTCCGGTGTTTGCTCGGGTGTTCCATCGTTTGGTTGTGGGGTTTCTTGCGGCGGCGGTG
>JGI24703J35330_11748609_pt1 | contig 21881 bp, 17 predicted proteins | sample TergutNt197P1_FD_35330 | JGI IMG/M metagenome (IMG submission 35330)
TTTTTTGCAAAATCAACCGCCCGCAAATGTCCGTCTACGAGGTCGGTCACATGGATGTAGTCGCGTACACCGGTGCCGTCGCGAGTATCAAAGTCATTCCCCGTTACAGTAAAATCCTTTAGCCGTCCGTCTACAGCCTGCACAATGCGTGGCATTAGATTGTTTGGTATGCCGTTTGGGTTTTCACCGATGATGCCGCTTTCGTGCGCACCTACGGGATTGAAATATCGCAACAAAACTACTGACCAATCTTTTTCACAGGCATCGCGCAGGATTTGCTCGCACATGAGCTTTGTCCATCCATATGGATTTGTTGCACCAAGTTCCATCGTCTCTGCAAGCGGCATAGCATTCCCATTTTTGTAAACTGTCGCAGATGATGAAAAAATGAGTCGCTTGACCCCATGCTTTTTCATCATTTTGCATAAATTTAATGTTGAGTTGATGTTGTTGCCATAATAGGTGACGGGCATGGCTACCGACTCCGCCACTGCCTTTAGCCCCGCAAAGTGGATGATGCAATCAAAGTCAAACTCCCGAAAAATATTTTCCAGTTCATTTTCATTACACAAATCTGCCTTATAAAAGGGAAGCGATTTGTTTGTTATTTTTTCTACACTACTTATTACATCCTTGTTGCTGTTGGATAAATTATCCACGCAAACAGCCTCATGACCCGCCTCCAGCAATGCTGCGCATGTATGACTCCCGATATAGCCTGTACCACCTGTTACTAAAATTTTCATGACTAAGCCTCCTTAAAATTATGTAAATTTTAGCACATTTTGTGAAAAACACCAAAACTTTAATTAGTGCAAATAATATAGAGCCGCTCTATGTGCGATTGTATATATTCTGTTATGATTTCCAACAAGATATTAACGATTTTTACAAATATTTTATTGCAATCGTGTTACAGTCATGTTAAAATGCGGAGCGGTTTGTCACGATGTTGGGTAAGTATACAAAGATATGGACACATATAAAATGGCCAAAAAGCCGGTTGGGGGTTATTTATGAGCGGAAATTTCGCAGAACATAGGAGCAAGATTATCTTTTTGGTTGTGGTGATTTCGGCATTTGTCGCCTTCTTTGCGTTGCGATCGGAAGGGCCGACGCTTCGCTTCCGCGACAGTGGTACCATCTATATTCCTGCATTTCATCAGGAGGGCAGTTATGCCGCATTTTTAGACTATCACGCCAATACGCCCTCAGGCACAGCCCGAGTGGGTGTTGACATTTTTAATCCGACTATGGGAGAAAATTTTGTCGTTATCCCTGATTTTGAGGGCAGGCGCGTACTCAGGACAGAAGAATATTCCTATGTGGAGTTTTCAGTAAATATTCCCGCATCGGGTCTTTACACAATCCATGTAGAGTATTTTCCTATAGTGGGTGACGGTGCGCGTGGTATAGATATTTCACGTATGTTGTATATAAATGGAGAACTTCCGTTTATAGGTGCAGAGCTTATTACCCTGCGCCGCGTGTGGGGGTCTGCCGGGCCTATCCGAGATGATGGACGCGGCAACCAAATCCGCCCACCACAAGTAGAACTCCCTCGCTGGGAAAGCGCGTATCTCAGAGACCGTCTGGGCTTTTTTACTGAACCTTACCGTTTTTATTTTGAAGCGGGCATAAACACAATAAAATTTGTCGGTATAAATGAGCCGCTTGCACTTAGCTCTCTCACATTGGCACCTGCAACGGAGCTGGTGACATATGCCGAGTTTAGAAACAACACCGCGCTTCCTGTTAATACGAGTGATTTTTATGTGAGGGTGCAAGGTCAGGATTCTACATTGCGTTCTTCTCCGAGTCTGTTTCCTCTTTTTGATAACTCCAGTGGGATTACCGACCCGCCCAGTGTTGCACTTATCACATTAAATATGATAGGCGGTACACCATGGCGTATACCGGGTCAGTGGATAGAGTGGGAAGTAGAGGTGCCATTCGATGGCCTATATAGGTTTTCTGTGTCTGCACGCCAAAACTACAACAGGGGTTTTGTTTCACACCGTACTCTCACAGTAAATGGCGAAGCTCCGTTTGCGGAGGTCGCCGCGATTCCCTTCCGATTTAACAATAGCTGGGAACTTAATACATTGCAAGACGACAGCGAATATTTTCTGATTCCCCTGAGGGCAGGTGCAAATACAATCCGTATGTATGCAACCCTTGGCGAACTTGGCGAAATCATTGATGCCCTGCTCGCCAGTGTACAACGGCTTAATGTGATTTATCGCGAAATCATTGTAATCACGGGCCCTGAGCCTGACCCTCTGCGTGACTACCGTCTCCATTACGCTCTGCCACATGTGATGGAAATGATTTATTTCGAAACAGGTGTACTATACGGTTTGTTGCAGGATATGGAAAATTTCCTCGGGGAGCGTAACGAGCATACAGGCGTAGTAAACAGAATCGTACAACAGCTGGACCTTTTTTACGCCCGCCCAAATCGTATCCCCACATCCTTACAAAATTTCCGTCAGAATATTTCTGCTTTTGCAAATGCATGTAGGGAGTTGACGGAGGGTCCGTTGGATATTGACTTCTTTATTATAAGCGGAACAGGTGCCGAATTGCCCATAGTACGCGAAACGTTCTTTACTCGTGCCTCGCATGAGGTGCGTGCATTTGTGGCAAGCTTTACCCATGATTTTGACAATATAGGGCAGGTACACGAAGGTGTAGACGCTTTGGAGGTATGGATACCCACAGGTCGTGACCAAGCTACCGCTATGAAAACTTTGATAGACGATACATTTACCCCACAGTCGGGTATTCCGGTTAACCTCAGGCTCGTAGCACAGGCGGCAGTACTGCCTGCTATAGTTGCAGGAATCGGCCCGGATGTTGTGCTTAGTATGCCTATTAACGTCCCCGTAGAATATTCTTTCCGAAATGCGGTGGCAGACCTGTCGCAATTCCCCGGCTTCCATGAGGAAGTGTATGACCGCTTCCATCCCAGTATGTGGGTACGTTTGGGGCATCAAGACGGCGTATTCGGAATCCCCGAAACACAAATATTTAACGTTATGTTTTATCGTCATGATGTTTTGGCAGAGCTTGGTTTTGACCCTCCGGAGACATGGAACGACATACTTGCCATGATGCCAATCCTCCAGCGTAATAACTTAGCAATCGGTATACCCCCCATCGGCAACCCGATGAATCCGGATATAACAGGCTTTATGACCCAACTGTATCAGCGTGGTGGCTTCCTTTACAATGATGACCTGTCTCGCGCACGCTTGGATGATGCAGAAGCCGTGGCCGCTTTCGATGCATTCACGCGTTTCTTTACGCATTTTGGCTCACCCGAGTTTTTTGACCCTGCGACACGTTTCCGCAGTGGTGAAATGCCGATTATCTTCCAACCATTTACATTGTTTAACACATTAAGTGTCTTTGCGCCGGAGATATATGGCCTTTGGAGCTTCGCACTTATGCCCGGATATGACCATAGGACACCTGTTTATTTCGAAGGACGTGGTGGCTATTACAGAGTGCATCATACCGTTCCCGACTGGGGCGACGCGGCATTTATTGTAGAGGCGAGCGAGATGCAGGACGAAGCCTGGGCATTTTTGAAATGGTGGACATCAATGGATACGCAGTTGCGCTTTGGCCGCGAAATGGAATCTATCATGGGCGAAGCCGCACGTTTCCCCACTGCCAATATGCAAGCATTTCAGAGTTTGCCATGGAGTTCTTCGCAGTTAGCGGTACTAAACGAGCAACGTGACTGGATACTCGGCACCCCGGAAGTACCCGGCGGATACTATGTAAGTCGTCAGCTCATCAACGTCATCCGACGTGTGGTAAACGATAACCTTGATACGCGAGAAACACTACTGGACGTAAATATAGTAATAAACCGCGAGCTTATAAACAAACGCCGCGAGTTTAGATTGGAATAGGGGAGATTAAATGGTTGAAACTACACCATATCAACGCTATCGTGCAAAAAAGAAAGCAATGCGCGAGCATACATGGCTTGAGATGAAAAAACACAAGACATTGTATCTGTTCTTGCTACCTTTTTTGCTGGTATTTGCTACGTTTACTCTTGCCCCTGTGGCTATGTCCCTCGCGCTGAGTTTTACGTATTTTAACGTATTAGAGCCTCCACGGATTATAGGGTTTCAAAATTATTTGAATTTATTCCTTTCTGACGATATTTTCCTTATCGCTTTGCGCAACACATTGATTTTGGCTGTTATAACGGGTCCCGTGGGTTATATCTGTGCATTTTTGTTTGCATGGTTTATCAATGAACTACCGCGTTTTATCCGTGCATTTGTAACGCTTGTTTTTTACGCGCCTACTATTGCGGGTTCTGCGTTTTTGGTATGGGCGTTGATTTTTACAGGTGACGCGCAAGGCTACGCAAACGCAATCCTGATGAATCTGGGTATCATCCACGAGCCAAACCAATGGCTGACAGATACATCTTATATGATGCCGGTTATCATCATTGTTGTGCTATGGATGAGTCTCGGTGCGGGGTTTTTAGCGTTTATCGCGGGTCTTTCTACCATAGATGAGGCGTTGTATGAAGCGGGTCTTGTGGACGGAGTAAAAAACCGTTGGCAGGAGCTTTGGTTTATCACATTGCCAAATATGCAGGGTATGCTTATGTTTGGTGCGGTTATGGCAATCATGGCGAGTTTTGCCGTAGGTGATGTTACGCAAAACCTGGCGGGCTTTCCATCCACCGACTACGAAGTGCACACTATCGTAAACCACTTGGTAGACTATGGTGCAATCCGCTTTGAGATGGGTTATGCGTCGGCAATCGCGACTGTTCTATTTATAACAATGATTGGCACAAAGATATTGGTCGGCAAATTTATAAGCAAAATAGGGCAATAAGGGGGCGCGTATATGACTACTGCAATAAGCCATAAAAGGCAAAACGAAATGATTAATATGAAAAAACGCAGGAGGAGTTCGCGTGCGGTGCGTAAGCCAAACCGTTCTCTCGGCGGCGATATGTTCATATGGCTCATCCTCGCGCTCTTTGGGATGTTTTTTGTGTTTCCGCTGGTATTCCTCATAAACAACGCATTTAAACCACTCGATGAAATCTTTATTTTTCCGCCCAATCTATGGGTTATTAACCCGACTATGGGCAATTTACAAGATTTGTTTATCATTATGTCTCGCTCATGGGTTACATTTACTCGATATGTATTTAACACAGTGTTTATCACAATATCAGGTACTGTAGGGCATTTGTTTGTTGCGTCTTTGGGTGCTTATGCGGTCAGCAAATATGAGTTCCCGGGTAGCAAATTTTTCTTTGGGCTTATTATTACAACGCTGATGTTTAACCAGTTTGTAATGCAAATACCAAACTTTCTTATACTTGCGCAATTAAACTGGATAGATACTTACTGGGCGGTTGTCATCCCTGCTTTCGGAATGCCCATGGGCTTCTTCCTATTAAAGCAGTTTATGGATACCATACCTATATCACTGGTAGAATCCGCAAAAATAGATGGTGCCAATGAGTGGTATATATACTCACGTATAGTAATGCCGCTGGTAAAACCCGCTTTGCTTACCGCTATGGTGTTTGCGGTACAGGCGTTGTGGAATAATCCGCAGTCTCTATTAATACACACGGAGCAGTTAAAAACCCTGCCTCTTGCGATTTCGCAAATCATCGGCAGCCCGCACGCACCAAACGTGGCACGCATGGGTGTAAATGCCGCGGGTATGTTGGTAATGGTAATCGTACCAATCATAATTTTTATTTTTGCACAAAGTAATATCCTAAAAACCATGGCAAGCTCAGGCATTAAGGAGTGATGGGTTTATGAAAAAATTTATTTGTTACGCGCTCGTTGCAATTTTATTTGTAGCTATATTGCCGACTTCTGTTTTTGGGGCGGCGGCGAGGAGCTACACATATTCATATAATGAGTGGGGCGCGCCCATTCCTTCACCTGATGCATATAGGGTGAGTGCGTACATCCTTGGTCAACATCTGTATTTTAACGGAGAAAACATCGGTGCTTTCCATTCACCACAAGACATCCATGTGCATGGCAATCTATTGTATTTGGTAGACTCCGGGAATCACAGGATTATCATAATGGAATTTTTCGAAGATACGACCTTCGAAGTAATAGACATAAGAACATATGCCCTCCGTAACGGCGAACAAACAACATTCAGCAATCCGCATGGTATTTATATATCACCGTGGGAGGCTAATTACGGACAAATTTGGCTCGCTGATACAGAAAATCATCGCGTCTTGCATTTGGACGAAAATTGGCATGTACTAAATGAAGTTTTGCATCCGGGTATATATGGCATCAGCCAGTTGAGTCCCGAGAGTGATTTCTTCCCGACAAAGCTTGCCGTAGACTTTTCCGGCAGGCTGTTTGTGCAGGCGCGGGCAGTAAACCGTGGATTTATGGAATTTGACCGTTACGGTGTTTTTGCGGGCTATATGGGCGCGCCGCCTGTAGAGATTACCCCATGGGACCAACTATGGCGTTTTATCGCAACGCAGGAACAGCGCGAGCGCAGACTCCTTAATGTCCCCGTAGAGTACAATAATTTATCCATAGACCACGAGGGTTTTATTTTTGGGACGATTTCGCAGGTGACGGATAATTTGCAACCTGTTGTAAGGTTAAATATGATGGGAGACGACGTACTCATCCGTAACGGATGGGCATATCCCGTCGGCGACCTCTGGTATGGGCAGGGTGCAGACCGCTCGGGGCCGAGTGAGTTTGTTGCCGTTACTGCTTTACCCAATAATAACTATGTAGTTTTTGACCGTAACCGCGGACGGCTTTTTGCATATGATACGCAGGGTAATCTGCTGTATGTATGGGGCGGACCGGGTAACAGAGAAGGGTTTTTTACCATGCCGGCGGCTTTGGATAATATGGGCTTTACATTGTTCGCGCTGGATGCAGGGATTGGTGCTAACTTTGCTAACCTCACGCGCTTTGATTTGACCGAGTATGGCGCGCTGGTCAATGACGCACTGGAAAAATATCATCAAGGTCTATACCAAGAGAGCTATTATCTCTGGCATGATGTACTGCGTATAAATGGTAACTTTGGTATGGCGTATACGGGTATTGCCCGAAATCTGCTCCGCTTGGGCTACTATCGCGAGGCTATGGAGCTGTTCCGCTACCAAAACGACGAAATCAACTTTGGGCGTGCTTTTGGATTTTATCGTAGGATATGGATGGAAGATAATTTTTGGATATTTGTTGTGGTCATAGCTACTTTGGCCATTGTTCCTGCTGTAGTTAAAAAGATATTAAAAGTACGAAGGGAGATAAGAGAGTCATGACAATCGTGAAAAAAACCTTTCAAAGCGAAGGCTTTAGGCACTATATTGACAGCTTGAAATTTTCTCTCTACACATGTCGTAGACCACTCGATGGTTTTTGGGACTTGGTGCATGAAAAGCGCGGTAGCCTGGCGGCGGCACATACTATCGTAATTTTATTTATCCTCAACCAAATCGTGTATCTCACACAGAGTAACTTTATATGGATTAATATCCCGTTGGAGTCTTTTAGCTCCGTGTTCGTTTTAATCAATATTCTCGGTCCTATGCTTTTATTTTCTGTTGCAAACTGGTGTCTGACGACTTTGTTTGACGGAAAGGGTCGTATTTCTGATATTTATATGGGATGGGCATACGCGCTTGTACCACAGTTGATAATCAGATTTGCACTTACATGGCTTAGCCATATCGTGACTTGGGACGAAATCATGATACTCGTCATGCTGTGGCGGATTAGTGATATTTGGTTTTATCTATTGATTATATGCGCAATGAAACAAATCCACGATTATTCCATGGGTAAGGCGTTGCTTACTACTATTTTGAGCTTGGCCGCTATGGGGATTATGGTGTTTATTTTCCTTATGTTTTTTGCTGTAGTGAGTGATGGAATCGCCTATTTCTACACACTTGGGCAAGAGGCATTGTTTAGAATACGAAGAGGGTAGGGGGCTTAATATGAGAAAACTAACTTTGTCGTTTTGGGCAATGGTTTCGATTATTGTTTTTACAGGCTGTGTCGCCCGTGTACGTGACGGGGGCGAAGTCATTATTTTTGGTGGACATGATAATGTGCCTGCCGTGGCTTACATCCAAAATGAATATCTACGGATGGAATTTTTGACAGAAACAGCCGAAATCGTGCTGATAGACCGTGCTACAGGTGATGAGTGGCGTTCTACGCCGCCGGGGATTGCGCAGGAGCCTACTGCCGCGGCGATTGAGCGGTTTTATGCCCAGAGTTTGTTTGTGTTGTACTTTGAGCGTCGGACCGGCGCAGGGCAACCTCATGATGCATATCGTTTTTCGGTACGCACAGGTCGTTTTGAGCATGAAATCATAGGCGATATGATGGAACTGCGTTTTACAGTGGGTGATATTGTGGAGACATTCCATATCCCCGACGCTATATATGAAGAAAGACTCGAAGAATTTTTAGGCAGGATGGAACGCCGCCAAAGGAATGCAGTGTTAAACGAGTTTACGCCGATGACGATTAATGACCTGCCTCGTGGTATGTCTCGCTCCGACGCGGTTGCCTCATTCCCATCCTTGGAGGACGGCAGGACGATTTATTTGTTAAACGAAGATGTGCCTCCGTTCCGACTGGAGCGCGTACAGGATAATCTGCGTGAGGCGGGTTACACATACGAGGACTGGCTCGCGGATATGGCGCACTTTAATGTAGCAACACAGCTCACACAGGCCGCGTTTAACCTAATCATGCGCTTTGAGCTGGATAGAAACAACATGGTACTCACCATTCCAATGGACGAAATCACTTATGTGCCGGAGTTTATGCCTACACAGCTTAGGGTGATGCCGTATTTTGGTGCGGGGCGTTCTATGGAAGATGGGTATCTGTTTGTACCTGATGGGTCAGGCTCGATTTTGTATTTTGACTCTATGCGCCATACTCATTTGCTTTATGGTAGTGATGTTTTTGGTTGGGATGAGGCGATTGTACGTGATGCTGTTTTGCATGACAACCGCACGGCATTCCCTGTGTTTGGTGTTTACAGAGAAGGTGCGACCTTTGCCGGTATTATAGAAGAGGGTGCTTCATATGCTTCTATCCGTGCGCATGTTGCGGGTATGGGTTCGCCATACAGCCGTGTGCATCCTATTTTCCGCTTATTGCATGGTGTTCCTCTGGATGTACAGGGTCGCAGTAACGACTCCATGTACATGCATGAGTGGGGGTTGCCAAATGAAAATATCGTAATCCGCTATGTCATCCCAAGCGGGGATGGCTATGTGGGTATGGCTCATGCATATCGTGAGTTTTTGCAAGAGCGTTATCCATGGCTAAACGAGCGTGTGAGTGAGCCTGTAAATGCTATGGTGGAGTTTCTTGGTGCGGCATTGTCACCGCAACATATACTGGGCTTTCCCGTAATGCGGCCATATCCGCTGACGACATACAATCGGGCGGCAGAAATCATGGAGACCTTTTACGACTTTGGGTGGCGCAATATACATGTAAAAATGCGTGGAGCGCATAATGATTCTATAGACCATATAGTGCCCACGAGTTTGGATTTGATTTCGCAACTCGGCGGGCGGCGCGGTTTTGATAATATGATAAATACTGCTGACCGTCTCGGTTTTGACTTTTATCTCGAGGCAGATTTTTTGAAGATGCGCGGGACAAGGATGTTTGACGGCTTTAGTCCAATGCGTGATGCCGCAAGGCAAGCCAATAGAGAACGTGTTGCACATGCGGGACACAGTCCCACTTATTTTGGGCAGCTGGGTACAGGCTCATGGCTTGCAGACCCGATTATATTGGCGCGTCCTGAGTTTATGATAGATACTGCACAGAATTTTGTGGAAGAAGCTGCCGGCAGGAATGTAAACAATATTGCATTCCGCTCTATGGCAAGTGCGCTCGCAGGTGATTTTAACGAGGATAATCACGTCACACGCGAGGCTTCTATGAATATGCGTACGGAGTTCCTCTCGGGGCTGCGCGAAAACGGTACGGGCGTTTGGCTAAACTACGGATTTTCGTTTGCGATACCTTTTGCTGGTGTAATCACGGGGATGCCGCTTAGTGACCAAAACTTTGCCATCACGGATAATGCCGTTCCATTCTATCAGATTGCGCTACATGGGATTGTTCCGTTTGCAGGTGACGCTCTAAACCTTGCAGAAGATAATTCTTATCACTTCCTTAGGAGTGTGGAGAGTGGAGCGTCTTTGTTCTTTAGCTTTATGGATGTGCCTACGGCAGATCTGTTGGTCACACGCTATCGCAGATATTTTGCAAATGAGTTTGAACGCTGGGCAGATGTTGCAAATGAGGTGTACACACGCCATGTAGCAAACTTTGGACATCTGTATAACCAACTAATCACAGACCACAGGATATTGGAACGTGATGGTGTCACTGTCACCGTGTATGAGGACGGTACTCGTGTATATGTAAATACAATGATGGTAGATTTTGTGACCGACACAGGTGTGGCGGTTGGTGCAAGGTCTTACGAAGTCAGACGATAGATTAGGGGTGAGGGAAGTTGGTTAAACCTAGTGCAAAACCCAAACGCGGGCTTACTATGGCAAACAAAAACGCCATATCGGGGTATATATTTATCCTGCCATTTGTGATTGGTTTTATCGCTTTTATGGCGTATCCGCTTTATCAGGCTATACGCATGGCTTTTTCCAGGGTATGGCTGATACCCGCAGAGAGTACCTTCGGGTGGGAATGGACAGGATTGGCTAATATAGAGCGAGCCTTTACCGTGGATGCAGATTTTACCGAAGCTATGGTGGTAGAAATCCTCGCTATGGTCTATATGGTACCTGCTATATTGGTATTCAGTCTGTTTATTGCGGTGCTTTTGAATAGGAAATTTGCGGGGCGTGGGTTTGTGCGTGCGGTTTTTTTCCTGCCTGTTATTTTAGCAAGTGGTGTACTCGTTGGGATAGAAACAAATAACTCACTGCTCGATGCAGTTTCGCAACAAATCCAAGACCAAAATGCAATGCGTGCGGGGATTACGGGTGTAATCGAAACAATGATGGAAAACCTCGTAGGTGGCGCGGGTATAGGCGAGTTTTTTGAGTATGTTTTGGAAATAATCAATCAAATTTATTCTATTGCAATGGCAAGTGGTATACAAATCTTAATCTTCCTTGCGGGCTTGCAGACGATTAACCCAAGTATATACGAGGCCGCAAGCATTGAAGGTGCAACAGGTTGGGAAAACTTTTGGAAAATAACATTCCCGATGATTTCTCCCATGATTTTAGTAGTTGTTGTTTACTCGATTATTGACTTTATGGTACGTACCGACGGAGAAGTAATGGAAATGGTATATGTGCAGATGTCGCAGATGGGTAACTTTGGGTACGGCTCGGCTCTTGCGATGATTTTCTTTGTGGCAGTCGCCGCGATTTTGGGGCTTTGCGGGCTAATAATTTCAAGGTTGGTGTTCTATTATGACTAATGTGGGTGCGGTGCAAAAGGAAAAACAAAAGGGTGCAATAGCAAGATACTTGGAGCGCAATAGGGCAACAGATAATAATTATCTGCTAAAGCGTGATATATCGCGCATATTTGTGGGTCTTTTTACAACTATTTTGCTTTTTGGATTATGCTTCCTTATTTTGCAACCACTGTTCCATCAATTTTCTAACAGTATAATGAGCAGGGATGATTTGTTTGACCCTACGGTTATGTCCATCCCTCGTGAGGCTACACTGGACAATTATCGACTTGCAATGGAGCTTATGACATATTGGACATCGCTTTTTAATACGATTTGGGTGACGGCTTTTGTTGCTGTTTTGCAAATAATTGCATGTACACTTGTGGCATATGGCTTCGCTCGTTTTGATTTCCCACTAAAGAAATTTTGGTTTGCATGTGTTATTTTGACGGTGCTTGTACCTCCGCAAGTTTTGCGTGTGCCGCTCTTCTTAAACTTCCATTTCTTTGATATGTTTGGGCTGATGACGCTAATAAACGGTGAGCCGCTGATGCTGACAAACACATTGAGCGGTTATCTGTTGTTGTCGGCTACAGCTATGGGACTGCGTAACGGATTGTATATTTTTATGTTGCGTCAGTATTTTAGAAATATGCCAAAAGAACTCGAAGAGTCGGCGTGGGTGGATGGCTGTGGAAAACTCCGCACCTTTGTGCAAATTATGTTGCCCGATGCTGTACCCATGCTTGTGTCATGTTTCCTATTTGCATTTGTTTGGCAGTGGACGGATGGGTTTTTTAACTCGATGTTCCTGCGCGGATACAATGTAATGAGTGTACAGATGGCGGCACTCGGCGATACATTTAACTTCCACTATATAAGACAAATTGCCGCAATCACAGGTACACATGGTGCGGCACCACCTATAGCCCTGATGGAAGCGATGATTTCTACGGGTGTGTTGTTGGGGATTATTCCTGTAATAATCATCTACCTTTTTGCTCAGCGTTTCTTTGTAGAGAGTATCGGTCAGAGCGGAATCAAAATGTAATTATTAGCCCTTGGGCTTTTAATAAATAAATATGAGGAGCTGTTTTTATGAAAAAAACAAGAAAGCTAATGCTAACGCTTGCGGCATTTTTGTTGATGTCTATACTTGCTTTATCTGCTTGTGGCGGCAACAACAATGACGGCGGCGGCAACGGCGGCGGCGGAGACCAGCCACCGGCAGTAACAAATGGCGGGGGCGACACAGGTCAACAAGTAGAATTGCCACCCGAGCGCGACCTCCAAGGATTGCAAATCAATATCGCCAACTGGTGGACAGACGAGTGTACAGACACTATAGAGCCTGACTCGTTTGCAGAACGCGCACGCTGGGATGACAGGCGTGCATTGGAACAAAGATACAACTTTAGAATGCGCTATGTACGTTATGGTAGCTGGCATGATGTGCGCGACGATGTACAACAAGTACTGCTTGCACAAGACAGAGCTTATCAATTTTGGGTGGTAGAGCCTACATGGTTTGCTACACATCACAGACAAGGTCTTTTTGCACCCATACCCGACCATTTCTTCCAAGATGATTTTGGGATTGAGTGGAACGAAAGTTTGATAGATGCTACACGCCGCGATGGAAATCCACATGGTTTTGCACATGGCGTAGCTATGGCGGGTGGTGTTTACTTCAACCAGCGTCTGCTGGAAGAAGCAGGCCAACCACGCGACCTTCCTTTTACACTGCAACGTGATAATAACTGGACATGGGATACATTTACAGAGCTTGCACGTCATCTTTCACGCGACCTCACAGGCGACGGAATCATTGACACATGGGCTATTACGACATTCCACTCCGATATGTTGGCACATGCCCTTGCTTCTAATAACGCCGCGTATGCAATGGTAGACCCGGTTACGGGACGCTTTGTAAACACATCAAACACCGACGCTTTCCGCGAAGCCATCGAGTGGATGGTATCACTGCGTGACGAAATGCTCGTAATGCACGAGGATGACGTAGGCGGTGAGTGGAACGTTTTCATCCAAATGTTTAACGATGGCCAAGGTGCAATGAGAATCGCAGGCAACTATGTAGCAGGTAACATCATAAACGAACTGGCTGATGACTGGGGTTTTGTAGCATTCCCACGCGGGCCGCGTTCTGACCGTCACTACGCATGGGTAAGTCAAAACATCAACATCATACCGCATTTTTATACCGCTGATGAAGTCGAAGAATTTATGTGGGCGATGCAACGCTGGATACGCCCGCTCGAAGATGATGACCCATACGACTGGATTGACGAAAACATGACAAACCATCGTGACCCACGCTCTGTGGAAGAAACGATGATGTACTTTACCCGTAACCCTGACTTGCAAATCATGCCTGCACATCTCTTTATGAGCGGCCTCGGCAACACCTTGGGCGAAAACTTTGCATGGAGACTGTGGGTAGGTAACGACCCTGCTGTTATCGTAGAAGAAGCACAACTTGTATGGGGTGCGTTTATTGATGACATCAATGCTTTAAATTAATACTAAAATAATTATGATTTAACAGTAAAGGCGACCCCCCAAAACTCATGCGAAAGCAAGGGTTTTGGGAGGTCGCATACATAGTTAAACATAGGAGGAATGGGTATGTGGGATTTGAGTCTGCCATCGCTTTGCAAGGTGTTTGAAAAGCATTTTAAGGTCGGTAATATCTTGGCGTTAAAGGACTTTAAAGACAACGAGCTTTTGGAGATGTACAAGCATCATTACAACGCTCTCACGGCAGAAAATTGTATGAAGCCGGAGGGTATATCTAAAGTCAAAGGCAAATATTTATTTGACAATGCAGATAAATATGTTGATTTTGCAGAAAAGAACGGCATGTACATGGTCGGTCATACATTTGTGTGGCACGCGCAGTCTGCCCCCTGGCTCAACCGCAACGAGGATGGGACACCTCTTACCCGAGCCGAGGCAAGAGCCAATATGGAAGATTTTATTAAAGCGTATGCAGGGCGGTACAGCGGACGTATCCATTCTTGGGATGTAATAAATGAGGCGTTTATAGACAGTGGAGGAGATGAGCCGTTTAAGGGTAAGGGTAGCTGGCGTGACTATATACGCCGCGAGACGGATAATGAGCGTGCGGTTGGTCATTGGTTTTTGGCATATGCAAATGGTGCCGATACTGCCAAGGGCGAATGCGGCTCGGATTATGTTTTCGACTCATTCTATTTTGCTCGCAAATATGACCCAAAGGCTGTGCTGTATTACAATGACTATAACGAAGAGTTTGACCACAAATGTACGGTAATCCCACAAATGGTAAATGAAATCAACGAGCTGTGGAAGAAGCACCCCGACTACGACGGTCGTATGCTAATCGAGGGGATTGGAATGCAGAGCCATCACAACCACGTACACACCAACGCAGCAAGAATCCGCCGCGCATTGGATGCATTTATAAAAACAGGTGCAGAAATCTCGATTACAGAAATGGACTTTACCTTTGGCTCGTCAGAAAATCCTGCAAATCCTCTTTCACCCGCAGACGCGGCAAAACAAACAGAAATGTATGTAGAACTGTTTAAGCTCTACATGGAATACTCAAAGCATATAGAGCGTGTCACATTCTGGGGTACAAACGACAAAAAGAGCTGGCGCAGTTGGGGCGCACCCACATTCTTTGATAATGACTGCAAGGCAAAGGATGTTTTCCATAAAGTAGTTTCAATATAAAGCTTTATATATTGACAGTTTGAGACAACCTGTCATACAACATTAGTTTGTTGTAAAACAAAACTCGCCGAGATGTCTCTTATTTTAGTGGGAGGCTCTTTTTTATGAATAAAACAAAAATCATATGTATTTCGGGCATGATTATGGCTTTGTATATTGTGGCAATGCTACTTACGACGGGGTTTGCATTTGGTGCATATCAGGTGCGGATTGCTACGGCATTGTATGCGCTGCCATATGTTTTTCCGTTTTTGGTGCTACCGCTCGCGCTGGCCAATGCGATTAGCAATATGACAGGCCCGCTCGGTATGTTGGATGTAATAGGAGGTTTTTTTGTCGGGGTTGTTACGGCAGGTGGCGTTTTTTTGCTCAAAAAATTTATGTTGCCCAGATGGCTTATTATTCCGATGATTATAGTCGCCCCCGCACTGATTGTGCCGATTTGGCTTTCGTATATACTAAATATGCCTTATTTTGCTCTGGTGGTTAATATTGCAGTTGGGCAGACCACCCCTGCAATAATGGGATATTTTTTGACATTTGCAGTAGAAAGGATGAAGAAACATGAATTTAAGTCTTTTGGGTGGCGAGAATAATTATCCGTCAGTATACTCACCGAGTATACTGGAGGTATTCGAAAACAAGCACAGCGATATTGATTATATGGTAAAATTTAACTGCCCCGAGTTTACAAGTCTATGCCCTGTTACGGGTCAACCTGATTTTGCCGCGATTTATATTAACTATATCCCAAACAAGCTGATGGTCGAAAGCAAATCGCTCAAGATGTATCTGTTTAGCTATAGAAATCACGGCGATTTTCACGAAAACTGTGTAAACACAATAATGAAAGACCTGCGCGACCTGATGAAGCCGCGGCTCATAGAGGTGCAGGGTAAATTTACCCCACGCGGCGGTATAAGCATAGACCCTTATACATGCTGGGGTGAGCCGAGTACAAAGTATGAAGAAATGGCAGCATATAGACTAAAAAACCATGATTTGTTTTTTGAAAATATAAATAACCGTTAAATGGAGCGTTTATAATGAGCAGAAAAAAACAGCGTATAGCTAATTTATCCATAACCTTGGTGGTCATCGCATTAATGCTTTTTGCGTATTTTTGGTCAGTGCGTCGCCCCATAGGAGTCCCGCCCCAAGCTCCGCCGTCTACCGCAGTGCAATTATTGCAGCGAGATGAGGGCGAGGTTGTGCAGGTGATGTTTTATACCGACGGCAGTAGGGAGTATATGACACCTTTTTATGATGAGCTTGGGCGTATACAGTGGGCGCATTCGGCCGGTTTTGACCTTAATGTACACGCCGCAAGGGATAAGGTTCGTTCGTCTTGGCTTTTGGCGGCGACGGATGTTGCGCACACAGACGTAGAGGGTTTAGAGCTTAGTGCATTTGGGCTTGCACCACCTATGCTTACGGTAGAGTCGCTCTTTGATGACGGAAGCACACATACTATTAGGCTCGGTAGTGCCACGACGGATTATATGCACTTTTTTTTGATGCTGGATGACGACCCTGCAATTTATTTGGTCAATGCAGTTTTGGGCGAAAGGTTGCAATCAGGTGTTATTGATATGATTGAGTTGGCACTGCCACCCATTCATATAGAAGAAGCAATTTATATCAGGTTAACTGAGGACGACTCATCGCCTGTGGTGCTTGCTCCGCGTACTGCGGATATGGCGGCGCATCCACTGGACGGGCTTATTCCCGATATTGGTGGTGAGCATTTGGTTATGCATGAGCCGTTTTTTGGGCTACAGCTTAGTACGTCGAGGCTGATAGAATATGTAATGCATCCTATGACTCAGTTTAGACTGCTGGAGGTCGCCGAGCTTGTGCCGCAGAGTCTGGTGCCTTTTGGGCTGGATACACCTGTTTTAGAATTTGAATTTATTACATGGCATGGCCAAAATGATGTGCATTTAAAATTTGGTGACAGCTTTACCCATGACGGTGTGGAGCTGATTTATGTAAAAGTTGCTGACCGACCGCATGTTTTTGTCGCCGAACGCGAACATCCCGCATCAGTGATGGGTGTAGAGCCGTTGGATATTGCCGACCGTTTTCTTGCATTGATTCATATTACAGATGTAGAGGCTATCACAATCACGGCAGGTGGGCGCGAATATCTGTTAACCATGAATCATATACCCGACAGTTTTGATATTGAGCCTGAAGTTAACGGCCGGAGCGTAGATGCAGATGATTTCCGCACAGTGTATTTCCATATAATCAGCCTACTCGCCGACGCGGATGTCGAGCCGTTTTTGCCGCATGGTTTGCCAGAGGTTGTCATCACATATCACCGTATAGGTATCCCGGATTTTGCGTTGCGGTTTTATGATTACAATACTAACTTTTTCGCAGTAGGTGGGGATAACGGTGAGGCTATGTTCGTTACAAACCGCCGTGCGGTAGAGAGATTGCTTGGGTTTATTGGAGATTTATTATAAGTACAATCCTGTCTTTTTTTGTACTGCCTGCTATTTCGTTGATTTTGACGCGCCCCGTTCCGCGGATTGTGACCATGTCACCCTCGGATACGATGTGCGTTTTTTTTGTCAGTCTCCAGTTTACATAGACTTTTTCCGCGTCGATTAGCGCGGAGGCTTTTCCGCGTGATAGGTTAAATGCAGAACTCACTACTGCATCGAGGCGCATGGATGGTACGGTGATACGCTTTTCTTTGCTTATCGGCTCGACATCCAATGCCCCGCCAATTTGGCATTTTACCTTTGTCCGTTTTACCTGTTGCAGGTTTTCGCAGATATAAAAGGCCATGTCTGATGAGACATACATAACCGCGCCATGCTCATTAGCCATTATATCGCCGATTTTTGTACGCTCCAGCCCAAGCCCCAAAACAGAACCGAGATAGTCACGATGTGTGGGTGGTGCAGAAAATTTTTCGTTATAACTGATGGTAATCGCTGTTATGGGGAAGTCCTGTTCATTGCACAAAAAGCCGAGCATTTTCCGCTCGGCATTTTCATAGCCGCCATAAGCCATGGCCTGTGGGAGTTGGGTACAGATTTCTGCACAGCTCATGGGGTCCAAAAAATCCGAAAAAGTAGGTTGTCCTCTTTTTTCGGCGGCCACCAAACGGTCTTTGACCTTTGCAGATATAACGTTTTCCATAGCCTAAAACGGAAACATAATCGGTAGCAGCAACAAAACTACTATCCCGATAATAAACTGTAACGGAATCCCGACCTTCATATAATCTAAAAAGCGATAGTTGCCTGCGACCATGACCATTGCATTGGGTGGTGTAGAAACAGGTGTCGCAAAGGACATACTCGCGGCATATGTCACCGCCATTACAAAAGGCAATGGGCTGATGCCGACATGCTGTGCCGACAAAATCGCCACAGGCAGCAGTAAAACAGCCGTAGCTGTATTGCTGATAAACACGCCAAAAATCGAAGTGGTAACATATAGTCCCGCCATCACCACAAAAGGTCCTGCTCCGCCGAGTGCGCCCGTTATGCTATCCGCGATAAAGGCGACACCGCCCGTGTTTTCTAAAGCTGTCGCCATGGGCAACATACATGCGATGAGTATGACAATCTGCCAGTTGACCGCACGGTAGGCTTGCTCTGTACTCTTTATGCTCCCCGTAAAAATCATCAAAAGTCCCGCAATAAGCACCGTTATAACCGCAGGAACCCACTCCACCACAAGCATGACAACCATAGCAAAAAGTACTGCACTTGCCAGCACAGCCCGCAGTGGGTCAAACGCTGTTTCGGGTGCATCCTGTGATATGACAACGAGGTCACTTTTGTCCTGTGCCAAGAGTTTTATATCCTTGGCCTTACCATATACAAGCATGGCATCGCCATAGTTCATTTTTTCGTCACCTCTTGGCTGTTTTGCGAGTACGGTCAAACCGTATTTGTCCCTAAAATGCACCTCCTGCAAAGAACGATTTAAAAAATTGGAGCGCGGGGTCAGTATTACCTCGGCAATATTAGCATCCTGTATGCAAAGCCCATTAACAGAAGGAACAAGCTCAAGCCCCGTATCTTTGCAAAACTGTGTGAATGTAGGCGCGAAAAGAAGTAACTTATCCTCAGCGGCCAACCGATAATCAGGTGTGGCAAGTATTTTTTTGCGTATTTTTATGATGGTAACATCATATAGGTTTGGCCAGTTTAGCTCGCGCAATGATTTTCCGATGGCATCGTGGCCTTTGGGGATGATTACATAATGTAGATTGTCGGCGATTTCGTATTGACGCAAAAGCTCGGATACATTTAATGTGTCGGCTACATTTAGCTTTTCTTCATAGGGCTTGTCCAGCATTTTTCTGCCGAAAAACCACATATACACTATGCCTGTCACAACAATCACAATCCCGATGGGAGTAAAATCAAAAAACGACAGCCCCTCAAAGCCGTGACTGATAAGGGCATCTCGTGCCAGCAGGTTTGGTGCGGTGCCGATGAGTGTGAGTGCGCCTCCCATACTCGCACCGAATGCAAGCGGCATGAGTAGTTTGCCGGGATGTATGTTCATCTTCATACTTAGGCTAACGACGACGGGCATGAGTATGGCAACTGTGCCTGTGTTGCTGATAAAACATCCGATAACCGCAACCATAAGTTTTACAAAAACCAACATGCGCAGTTCGCTCTTGCTCGTCAGTTTGACGAGTAGGCCACCTGCCTTGCTCGCCAAGCCTGTCTGCGAAATCCCTTCTCCTACAATAAAAAGCACCGCAAGCATAACCACTACGGTACTGGAAAACCCTGCAAAAGCCTCACCGACGGTAATGACCCCTACCAAATATAATGCTAACAAAGAACATAATGCCACCAAGTCCGACCTAAACTTTGGCATTGCAAAGCACACCGTGGTCACTGCCAAAATCAAAAATACCATAGCCATATCACTCATTTGCCACACCTACTGCTTTCTCCAGAGTATCTCCGATGCTTTCTCGGATTAAAAGATTTACACGTTTATCAAAAGTTGTTTCTGATTTATTGACCATCACGAGCTTGTCACCCGTATAATAGTATATTAAACCCGCCGCAGGATATACACTAAGCGATGTGCCGCCAATAATCACTACATCGGCGCGTGAGATGTAATCCTCCGCCTGTGAGAGTAATGTTTGGTCGAGTTGCTCCTCGTACAGCACAACATCAGGTTTGATGATGCCGCCGCATTCGCAATGCGGTACTTTTTTTATAGTGATTGCTTCGAGACCATGGAGCTTTCTGCATTCTATACAAAAATTTTTTGCCACAGAGCCATGCAGTTCCAGTACATTTTTACTGCCTGCCGCTTGGTGCAATCCGTCAATGTTTTGTGTGATTATTGCCTTTAGCTTTCCGATACTTTCCAGTTTTGCGAGTGCATGATGCGCTTTGTTTGGCTTTATACCACTTATGATGATTTTGTTGCGATAGAATCTGTAAAACTCCGTCGGATTTGCATTGAAAAAGTTCCGAGACAAAATCACTTCGGGCGGATATTCATATTCCTGATTATACAGCCCATCCACACTACGAAAGTCAGGGATTCCGCTTTCCGTGGATACCCCCGCACCCCCGAAAAAGACTATGTTTTCGCTGTCGTTGATTATTTTTTTCAGTTCATTTTCCATTCCGTATCCCTCCAAGACTTTTTCTATAAATAAAAGGTGTCATACCTGTATGTTTAGAAAACCGCTGTGTAAAATGGCTCTGGGAAGAAAAGCGATAATGATTTGCGATTTCTGAAAGTTGCATATCCGTATGACAGAGCAAAAACTTAGCATCCTCCACACGTCTTGCGGTGATATATTCCGATAGCTTGATGCCTGTCTCTTTACGAAAAATCGTACTCAAATAGTTTGCATTATGCCCGGAAACAGACGCAAGTACAGAAAGACTAAGCTCTTCGCTAAGGTTTTTTGTGATATAAGAAATTACATCTTTTATCGGTTTAGAAAATCCGGCCGTGTTATGATTTTTTACAATAGTAACAAACTCAATCAGATGCTCCCTCTCCAGCCCTTTGAGAGTATGCTCATCTGCTTCTTCCATGATGTAAATAAGCTCGTCACTTTTTGCGAATGCAATTTCTGAGGGAACGCCCCCGGAAATTGCCGCACGGGCAAGAAATGTACAGTTACATATTAACGAATTTTTTAATGAGCGTGTGGGGTCGCTTGCGAGAGTCGCACGTTTAAATGTGTTTATGTGACCCATGACCTCAAGCGCGTGAGCGATTTCGCCGTTCGCTACGAACCTTGTCATTTCCAGTTCTAAAAAATACGGTGAATGTGTCGCCATTACACTATTCATACTTGCCTCCCTTTTATGTATATATGAAGAATATAACATAAAGTCAAAAGGTTATGATATATTTTCACAAAATATTTTGTGATACTGTCAATAAATTAGGGCAAACTGCCGAAAAGGAGTGTATTACATGAAAAAGTTACTTTTTCTTGCCGCGCTTGCAGTCTTGGTATTCACATTAGGGGCATGTGGCAACGAAGAAACACCTCAAACAAACCAAGGCAACCAACAGGCTGCCGCTACCCCTGCACCTGCCACACCCGCACCTGCTACTACTGACCCGGCACCGCCGACAGGTGGCGAGCGCACAATCATCAGGCTTGC
>JGI24703J35330_11748607_pt1 | contig 21865 bp, 19 predicted proteins | sample TergutNt197P1_FD_35330 | JGI IMG/M metagenome (IMG submission 35330)
ATATTCACCATGCAGACTTCCATACACACCCATTGCGTTCATTAGTGTATCAAAAAAATGCTCAATTACATTGCGTGGGTCATCAGTTATTTCAAACTTTGGACGACTTTCATTACATAGCTCACGAAATTCCGAATTACATTCCTCCATGATGTGTAAAAATATTTCTCTCTTATCCTTAAAGTATGAATACAATGTTCCTACGGAAACACCTGCTTTTTTTGCAATTTCATTTGTATTTACAGCAATATACCCTTCTTCAAGGAACATTTCTTTTGCCGTAGCTATAACGGCGTTTTTCTTGGCTATACTCCTTTTTTGTAAAGGGGTTCTAATTTCACGCTCATTTTCACTCATCTGTTTACCACCCTCAATCATCATTAACTTACATGAACATGATACCATATTCATGTTTGTTCGTCAAGATGAAATTTTCACATAAGGAAACCGTGACAAAATGCCACGGTTGGAGCATCATAAAGGGACACCCTTTATTATCGCAGGAATAACTCCAACTGATGTTCAAAACGATGGAATACCCGTATCACCAAATTAAAATCCACCAAAACGCCCTCGGCACTTATACTGACGGCGTTTTTACTTTTTGATAAAATAAAATAAAATCCCAACAAAATTTTATCTCAATATTGAAAACAGCATTAGGTTATGCTATAATGATTATAGGCAGAAACGCCACTCAAAATAATCATAAAGAGAGGGCGATAAGCCATGAAGAAAAATGAAATTGAAAACATAACCATCGACTATTCCCAGCTAATGGATTTGAGAGTGGATTTTGCATTTAAGACTTTTGCAGAGGGCAATCCCGAAGCACTTATATCACTACTCAATGCTATTTTTGCCAATGCAAAAATCAAGCGTGTTGTAAAAAATGTACGCTTGAAAAATCCCAATATGGACAAAAAATCTATTGATGTCGTTAGGATTTAAGGACGCTAAATTTGCCCTAAAAAATAAGCGACTAACATTTTAGGTGTCAGCCGCTTATCAGAACTCACCGATGTGAGTATAGTGGATTTCAATTTTCTGCGAGGTCTTTTTTCGCTTTACCTCGCCAGAGTACGTTGCTTCGTGAACTACTATTTTTTCAATGAACGTTCGCGCCAGTTCTGCGGTCAGTTCAGTAATTTCAGAGTACCTTTCCGTTAGAGCAATGAACCGCTCGGCACTTATGGCCTTGGATTTTGCTTCCTCAACCTCCGCTCGTAGGGTTTCCGTTTCGGCAATTAATGTGGCTTGTTCGGCTTCGTAATCCTTCAACATTTTATCGAACCGCTCGTCACTCAGCCGACCGCTTACATTATCTTCAAACAGCTTCTTAATAATTCGGTCGAGTTCGGCTATGCGTTTATCCGCTTTGTTCAAGGCGGATTGTTTTGTTTTAATCGCCTTTTCTGCGGCTTTGTCTGATGACTTCTTTACGGCGAGGGTAAATTTCTCTTTGTCGGTACGCGCCACCGCTGTTACTCTCCGCAAATCTTCAAGCACCATTTCTTCAATCTGCGCTCGGTTAACGGAATGGCGAGTGCAGTTTCTACCTTCCCGCTTTGTTGAGTTTTGGCGGTACTTCTTGCAAACAAAATACTGGCTTTTGCCGTTGGTGCTTCGGGCGAGGTGGAGGCGGTTTCCGCAGTCTACGCAGTACAAAAGGCCATTGAGGGGTCCCATTTCACCCAGCTTGTTTGGAGTGCGGCGGGAACCGAGTAGCCTTGCCGCCGCTTCAAAACTTTCCATATCAATAATAGCAGGGTGGTGGTCTTTTGTCACACACCACTCTTCCTCGGGTCTGATGATTTGCTTGTGGTTTTTGTACGAGGGAGTTGTGTATTTGTAGGTGATAAGTTCGCCGATGTAAGCTCTGTTGCCGAGAATGCCGGAAATTGCAAACCCCGTCCAGTACATTCTATGTTCCGAGGGTTCCTTGCCGGACAGCTTTTTCGAGTGCGTAAGCGGCGAGTCAAGTTCCCGGTCGTTAAAGGATTGTGCAATCTGATAATTTCCCTCACCGGCAATGTACCGCTGGAAAACTTCTCGCACAATTTCAGCCGCTTCATCGTCAATAATCCAAACCTGCCTATTCTCTGGTGCGTTCAAATAGCCGTAAGGAGCGCGGGCAGAAAATACCCTGCCTTGCTCTGCCTTGGCTTTTTTTACTGCACGGATTTTTTTCGAGGTGTCAGCCACAAAATATTCATTGAATACATCTCGAAAAATTGACATAATGTCAAAGCCTTTTGCGCTGTCCAAGCCGTCACTGGCGGCAATGTAGCGCACTCCATTGTCCTCAAACAATCTTTTGAGCAAGCCCACTTCTAAAACATCTCGACCCAACCGGCTCTGGTCCTTAAAAATTACTGTTGAGACCATTCCTACTTTTACTGCCTCAACTAAAGCGTTTAGGCCGGGGCGATTGAACACGGTCCCGGAAGTGCCGTCATCCGAAAAATGCCTAATGTTGGAAAAGCCGTTTTCAAGTGCGAACTTTTCTAACATCGACTTTTGGTTTTGGATACTCATTGAGTCTCCGACAACCATGTCATCTTTACTAAGCCGCTCGTAAAGTGCTGTGAATTTGCCTGTTTCAGCCATCTTTTTGCCTCCTTTTTTAGTTTTGCTTCCTTTCTATATAGGCGTAGAGTTTTGCACATAGCAAGAGGTTTGTGGTTTAGTTTTGGCTGATAAATGCGGCATTTTCGGCACTTTTTATTTCCTCTGACACTTGATTTTCGAGTAAGCGTAACAGCTTAATTTCCCCTGTTTCTTTTGCCTGCGGATTGAATACGGAAGATATAATGTATTCCACGCCTTTCACTATTTTGCGTGTTTCTTGTTGCAGAACTTTGTTTCCCATTGAGTGCCCTCCATTTCAGGTTGTTCTTTGCTCAAGGGGAAAAAGACAGCCCCCTCTATCCTTTTCAGAGGACAGAGGGGGTTTTGCGTACCACATCGGAAAATTATTTTTTATCAGCTATTGACTTTGACGTTGCGTAATAGTTTAGAATGGGTTTTGTGAGGTGGTCAGCAATGGAATATTCCAGCAACAAACTTTCAAAAATGTCCGGCGTTAGCGCAAGGACATTGCGGTACTATGATGAGGTTGGGCTTTTGAAACCTGCGCGGGTGGCTTCGTCTGGGTATCGCATCTACGGACAAAATGAAGTGGACGCACTTCAGCAAATTCTGTTTTATCGTGAACTTGGTTTCCCGCTGGAACAAATCAAGATACTTATTACCGCAGAAGATTTTGACAAGGAGAAGGCGTATATTGGCCACCTTGCCGAACTTCACAGCAAACGAGAGCGGCTTGATGTGCTAATTAATAATGTAGCAACATCACTTGCCGCCATGAAAGGAGAGGTCGAAATGTCAGACCAAGAAAAGTTCGAGGGTTTTAAGCAGTCCCTCATTGATGAAAATGAAAAGAAATACGGTACCGAGGTACGAGAAAAATATGGCAATGCCGCCATTGACGAATCAAATGCTCACCTTATGGGTGCCACAAAGGAGCAGTACGAAAAAGCCGAACAACTACTATGTGAGTTTGAAGAAACCCTTAAAGCCGCATTTGACACAGGTAATCCCGCTGGAGAATTAGCGCAAAAAGCCTGTGACCTACACAAACAATGGCTTTGTGTTTTCTATCCCAAGTACAGCAAGGAATACCACAAAGGGCTTTGTGTTTTCTATCCCAAGTACAGCAAGGAATACCACAAAGGGCTTGGTGAGATGTATGTGGCAGATGAGCGTTTTGCCGCAAACTATGAAAAACTTGCTATTGGATGTACGGAATTTTTGCGTGATGCCATCAACATTTATTGCAACTAAAAAACTCCCGCAACACCGAAAATTCAGCGTTGCGGGAGTTCATTTTTTTATTGATTTAAGGATATTCTACGGTGATAGTTAAACAGCAACTGCATCATCTGCTCCCGTGTAGGAGTGCCTTGGGGGTTCGTGCCGTCTGTAATGCCGTTGGTGAAAGCCCATTCCCATGCCGCCCGCGCCCATGCGCTGGGTACTGCACCGGGTGGAAGTTGCACCGCCGATTGGTTATCCTCCGGAGGATAGGACGGTTCTTCCGGTTCGATGGGTTCAGGTGGCGTTTCGTAGAGGTACTGCACAATTGCGTCAAAAGGAAACTGCCGCCCTGGGCAGTTTGGCCTTGTGCGCGGGGTGATTTCGTGGTGGCCTACGATGTGCTGGCGGTCAAGGGGGAACGCTATGCCGCGAGTGCTGAAAAGCCGCTGGATTTCTTCTCTGATGTGTGCGATTAACCAAACCCCGGCTTCCAGTTGTTCACGAGAAAGACCGCCTTGTTTTTCTGCAAGCCGTCCTTCAAAACTAATGCTAACGGTATAAAGGTTTGCATTCACAGCGCGGTCACGCACAACTTGGAGCGGTGAGTGCCGTGCGTCCCGGTTATCGCCGTTACGTGTGGTGCCGTTAGCCCAGGCGGTGTTGCAAATGTCTACCGCTTGTACAATCCTTCCGTCCCGTGCCACAACAAAGTGGTATGAAACTTGCGACGCCGGGTTTGTAATCCATGAAACCGTGCCGTTAAACGCTCCTTCGGTGATGTGGCAGACAATCATATCCGGTTGCCAGCCTTGCCGCCCAATGTTTCTGTTGGGGCTTACCCTTCTTGTGATTTCCATTTTAATCTCCCTTCTTCTTTCCATGGTGGAGTTGTGATAGAATTTCCTTCAACTTGGGTGGTATGGGTAGCCCCAAGCGGCAGGAGTTTTCGAGCAGACTCAAGCCTTCGTTTGATAGGAAAAACAAGATTACTGCCGTGCGTACAATGCCGCCGTTGCCCACAAGCTGTGAATCAACGGTATGCGCTACTCCGACTAGCAGAAAAATAAGCACCTTTTTAATGATGCCTCGCATACCAACTTCCGAGGACAGCTTTTTCTCAAAGACCGCGCACAACATACCTGTGCCGTAGTCAATGGCGGTGAATGCCACAAGTGCGTACAGCAAGCCGTCCCAGCCGCCAAGAAACCATGCAATCCCGCTTCCTACAGCGCAAAATACCACTTGCAGGAAGTTCCAAACTGCTTTTGCATCCATAAAAACACGCCCCTTTCCGAGCATATAAAAAGCACCATTCTCTGGTGCGGAGTAAAAAACTACATCAAGTTCGGATACCGCTCCCATGGCGCGTACTTCCACTTATTCGATATCCACCGATAAGCCCAAAAGCCGTTCTGCGCCCCGGTGAAGTCCTCGTGCGGGATATGCCCCAGCGGAAGCACGCTCATTGTCCCGTCACCGAATTCTACTCGTGATTCGAGATTTTGTAGTGTAGTACCCAGCGAATTCGAATAATCGTAAATCCAAAAGACAAAGGGGTGGAAGCCGCTCGGCGATGAAAACCGACGCCACGGCGGTATGCCTTCCATGCGGTGTTCGTAAGCAGAAAACTCAAGCGGCCAGTAATCCGGGCCCAGCTGCCAGTTCGGGTCCCATGCAAAAGCCCCACGCCGCACACGAGTATCCACAAACCCAGCAGGAGTAATGCTGTGATGTGCGGAGTGCCGTAAAATCTGCCCGGCGTGTGCATTTGTTATCCACGAAGGGGAATGCCCCACCTGCACCCATTGAAACAGCGTCAAATAATCCAAAAACATAAAATCGGGGTGGTATGAGTTTTCCAAACCAACAGGCGGTGTAAAGTGTGGTTGCGTTGCGCCAATGTGAAAACCATGGCTACCGGCACGAGACATAGCCGCCAGCGCATTTGCTTCCCATGCGGCTCGTGGGCCCAGATGTATAAACGCGCTCCAATCGCTGGGGTGTTCATTTCCACCCGGTACTTCATGCCGGGAAAACCAGTGCAAATCCTCAAGGGGTGGAACGCCCGTAAAATCATGGGTAATCCAACAAGAGCGACTGAATCGCACACCCGGCGGAAGCCTTGTAAACGCCATGGAAATATCCATATCGAAGTTATGACTGTGCCGCAACTCGGGCCCGTATCGGATGCCCCCTTGAAATGTGATGTTTCCATTGAAAAAACCGGTTGTAAAAGGGTGGTCTGGCAGAAAGCAGTTAAAGCATTCCAGTATTTCACCGTGGAAGTTGTGTAGCCAATCATCCCGTCGCACAAAAGTATGGGTGATGGGGTGAAGGTTGCCGCCACGTTTTACAAGGGTCTGCTCTGCAAAGTGGGAATTGTTATTCACGCGCACAAGCCGATGGTTTGCCGGGTGTAAAACCCTTGTTTCAGGTACATACAAAAAAAGCCCCCCTCTCAGCTTGGCGTAAAAATAACATTTGGATTGTACACAACGACCACGGAGTTGTTCGGCATATTGTTGATTTCCGCCTGTGTAGGCATACGGTCGAGGATAATATGCCCGCCGTGGTGAATGGTCGGTAGCATTTCTTCCAGTACACGAATTACCTCCGGGCGAAGAACTACATTTAATATGTCGCTTGCGGTCTGTTCCACAAGGTTGCGGAAATTCTCAAGCGGATAAATCCAGTCCGGTAGCGGCGCAAACTCGATAAGGTCAAAAATCTCCTCCATGATTGGCGGAATTACCAAGTCCTTAATCAGTTCCAAGTCCAGCGGCGGATGTTCCGGGTGATTCATAAAATCGTCCAGACGATTATTATGCTCCCGCATTTCCATGAGCAAATTGCGCGGTACACGGCCAAAAATGGCGTAAATGTGAAAGCCCGTTTTATCGTAAAATTCTGTGACTTCCATTATATTTTGCGTAATGGACACGCCCTTGCTCTCGCTTAAAATAGTGACAATATCGCCCACATCGTAGTCGATACGATATTCAAACGGTGTGTAGGGGTCTACGATTTTTACATCAAGCGATTGCACCGGCTCGTTTTGCCGTAGGAATTGATTACCGAAGTCCACCATAGGAAAACGCCCGGAACGCGTATAGGCTTCCCGTCGTTCAATCCCGCTTGCAGAGCCTATTGTTGTTCTTTGCGGCAAGCCCTCCGGCGATTGTTGACCTTCAACTATGACAACATTGCGCGCCTGTGCTGTTTGGTGGAAATACTGCTGGTCGGTGACATTGCGGAAATTTTCACAGAACTCTGCCACAGCACGGCGGCCGTCAAACAGCGAAAACTCAAAAGCCTGCTCCCGTGGCAAAAATGCAACCTTGAAGCCAATGTCCTGCTGTTCCAGCCATTGTTCTATTGTGCTGTTTTCAATCCTCGCCAGCACAAACTGGGTAACAATTGTATAATCGGCAATACGAAAGCCCGGTATCACCCTGTCCGCAGTTGTGTTTATAAAATTATTGCGAACAAGCATATCCGCAGTAGCTTGCAAATTTACCAGGGTTTCGCTTGTGAAATCCACCACACGGAAGGATAGCATTTTGCTGATAAACGAGCCTTTGACCTCGATATTGTCACCGATTACCACATCCTCAATAAATGCCGCTTCGTCTTCGTTATCCTTGGCGATGATATACCCGGCTTTTGCAAGTTCCACATTTTCAGGGGTGTTTGCCAATTGAAGCGTAAACTCTCCGGAGCGATTATAGCGGCGTACCCATTTTAAGCTGATATAATTCCTCAAGATGTGAACGAGGGTGAAGCCGTCATAAATGTACAGCGTGTTTGAGCGCAGGTTGCGCTTTACCAGCACGACCTCTTCCAGCACACGCAGAACATTTGTAAAATTCTCGGCCAGCGTAATTGTGCCGTAGCTGTAGCTGGTTACGGTAATGACCGCCGAAATGGAATACCCACGCGGTGTAAGTTTTGCCACGTTTGACAGTGTAATGGCAAATTGTGAATCGGTAGTGCCAATGCTGCCGGAAATCCCGGTATCGTCTAAGGCGATTGTGCCGGACACATAATTCACTCCTGCGCCCAAAACTTGTAGCGTAACCTCTATATTTTCAGGGTTTGCCATGGGAAGCTGTATTGTGTTGGGCGAAACGTATAAAAGCTGGAGCGTTGGCAAGGTAATAATGCGGTACGTGGCAAGGGATTCTGCTCTTGTGGCAAAATTGCGGATAAGCACCACTTGCACGGTATATGTGCCGACCGCCAAACCGCTAAAAACGGAATCGGCTATTGTGAGCGAATATTCCGTTGAACTTTCCGCCAACGTGTTATTATGCTCATAGAATACCGAGTTGCCCTGCCGCAAACGGATTAAAATGGAATCGCCCTCGCTGATATTCTCAAGTCCCACGGTTACCGCCACTGGCACAGCATTTTCTACATAGCGACCGATGCCGTCTAAATCCACATTTGTTATCTCCGGCTCGGGAATAGGCGCAAGTACGGTAAGCACATTTTCGCTTGATGCAGTAGCCGTGGCCGTGCCGTAGCTGTTGCTTGTAATGGTTACATTTATTGCAATGGAATGTTCGCCAACTTCAAGTTCCGTGATGTTTTGGAAGTTCACATAAAATGTGTGAGAAAATAGGTCAAAGGCTGTTGACGGCAAATCTCCAAGGGTAGCCGAGCCTTGTATGCGGTCTACACCGATGCCGCTTACAATCCAGCGGCTTGAAATAATGCGCGGCGTTGTTATGGGTAGCTGTATTTCCCACGGTTCGATTATATCAAAGCTGACCGTAGGTATCGGGACAACTTCATAATCGGTAGCCGCTTCGTAAATAATCTCATCATCGCGGCAAAGTTTAGCACGAACAACAAAACTGCCAACAGAAAGCCCCATGAAAATATTAGCGGTAATGGTGTGGGTGAAAGTTTCTGCTCCGTTTGATAAAATAGCGTCAAACTCGTGGTGGATTACGCCATTGCGGTAAAGTTGAATATTTATGCCGTCGCCGTCAAGGACATCTTGCAAGCCCAGCGACACATTTATATCCGTTTCACTTCCTATATATCTACCCGGCGCAGATAGTTCAATGGAAGTAATCTCTGCCAAAGGCGGAGGCGGCGGTGGTGGAGGTTCAAGCAAGCGATAATGAGCAAACGGGTAGCCGCCCAAAATATCATCTTCAAACTGAAATCCAAAGTCCGACAGCGAAAATCGGAACGGCAATTCAAACGACATAACGGTTTTATTTGCCAATGCCCTGTGTGGATAGCCGTTTAAAACGCCGCTGTCAAAGCGCAAACCTAAATCTCCCGCAAAACGAAAAGGAAACTCAAACCCCAACAAATCTCTATCTGCATTTGGCGGATGAGGATAGCCCGCCAAAACATCAGGCGTAAAGCCCCATGGCGTAGGCAGTCCTTCTCCAGTTGGCACAACTTCGAGCATTATTACGCCAAAAAGCGTACCGCCAACACCAACAATATCCAAAGGGCGAAAGAAACGCCCGGTTGCCGCACCGCTCCCACGGTCTACAGCGACCACCGCCCGCGCTCCCGTGCCTCCACCTTGCGCCGCATGAGTGGAGATAAATTGCATAATATCGTTTGGTGCTATCTCCCAAGGCTGATGTGCCGCTTGCCCGGTATTACCTCTTGTGCATAAAGCCCACATGATAGATTGACCGGGATTTTTATTCGGCACGTTCACACGGTCTGATTCTTCCGTTGTGTCGAAACTCTGGATAACATTTAAGTCCACCGTATTTGTAAGGCTTGCAAGGATAACCGTACCCGCGCCCCAACTCCAACCGGAAACATTAAATGTCACACGGTCTGTTTCGGCTACTCGCTTGAACACACGAATAGTGCCGCCACCAAACCCGGAAAAGGTCGCAATAACATCCCACCCGGCAGGAAGCGTATAATTTGCGAAGGAATTAACCACAGCAATAACGTCAAAACCGATAATCGCATCTACTGTAATCGAGCGGCTACTGGTGTTGCCCATTATGTTTCCGACACTTCGATGTACCCAAAATGTTTTAGACATCTGCAAACACCCACCCTTGGAGTTCCAAGAATTCTTTGCTTTGCAATTGCGCTGTGGTTCTGCCCCATTCGGGAGTTGTAACCGCGCCGCTCCAACCTATGGCAAGAACATCAGCGTCAAAAAACGAGTTTGTAATAACCGTTTGTCCGCCAATGCCGCGCATAGAGTTTGTGGCGGGAAGTTCCGCTCCGTTTGGATTTCTGAAATCTATAACGGCGTAGCTTGTGTTTACAGGGCTTGTGCCGGTGGAGCGCATACAATGCAAGCCCGCGATATGCAAAGATGCTACACTTCCAACGGGATTGTAGAGGACTTCATTGTGCGCGGCACAGTTTGCGATATTGCAAGCCACGATACCCGCTCCGAAGATTCCACCAAACCAAATGGTCTGCGCCCATGCTTGGGTGTTTGTAACAAGCAATCTGTTTTTTGCCACACACCCGGTAATGGCTGGTGCTTGCCCTGCTCTGGCGGCACCCATTATCCCGCCAAAAATGCCATGAGCAGCCCCTCCAACCGCAATAAACTGCGTAACGCTAATACAATTTGCCAAAGTGATAGAGTAATTAGAAATGCTCCCACGCGCATCTGCAAACCCAAGAATACCGCCAAAAGAGCGAAGCTGTGTTGAACTTGGAGAAGTGGTAGAGGACGTTGTAATATGGCAGGAAATGTTGCCGTAATAAGCGCAGTCCGAAATATTTAATGTAGCGTTTGACTCGCCCCAAGTGCTGCCAAAACAGCCGCCCGTTGGTTGCACAGAACCTGTTACGGTCATGTTTATATTGCCATAACACTGAATATTTGAAATATTGGAAACTCGCGGCGGGTCAGCGGAAGGGGGTCCGAAAGGACCGGGTATAAGCCTGCCGCATAATATCCCGGTGTCGCTGTTGCTTCCGTTGGTATGCGTTATTTCTGCTTCAATTCTCAAATCCTTTGTTTCCAAGGTTTCAAGCTGGTCAAAAAGCCCCACTCTGGTAAAGCTGCTGCTTGATGTAATGCGTAGATTTTTAATGGTGTACCCCTTTCCGTTAAGGTTAATCTGGCGGGCAGGCAGCGGTGTCCAGTTTGGAAAAATGCCAAGGTTTATATCGTTGGCAAGTTCCACCCAATGCCACACAGCGGCTGGGAGGTTGCGTATAGAATCCAAATCCCAGCCATCCTCAACAATAAAGGGGGCTTCCCTTGTGCCGGTACCCGGCATTACTCCGTTTGCCATATGCTGAAACCTCCCATCAAAATGTACCCAAATAGCGGGGTCTGTAGGTTAAAGTTGCGGTTAAACTTCCCGCGCCTGATGCCGCGCCCCGGCGGATTGTGTTTGTTCCGATACTCAACAAGAAAAAACTGCGGAAACGCGGGTCAGATAAAAACTGCATAGCGTTTACATCATTTCTTTGCACCATGGAGCGGTCCGGGTGTGATATAATTCGTAGTGTTTGATTGGATAGGCTACCCATAAACGTAATGCGCTGGTCTGCGTCATTTTCAATGAAGGGATTTGTAGCCGTGCCGGACAGCGTGACCATAAACCCGGCTACGCTGTCACCGATATTATTGAAGGTCAGCCCTGCCGCCGGAATATTATGTGTAATTTCCTGCCCATACCAAAACGGGTCTACGCATTTGAGGTGGATTTGATATTCCACCCGCGCATTCGCCCAGACCACGTTTGGTGTGCTTTCAACATAACAGCGGATTGTATAGCGGCGGTTATCGGCACGGTGGAAATACTCCAGCGTTCCGGCTACGCCAGTATTAAATACACGTTTCAGTTCACCTTCCAACTGCCGCCGTCCGACAACGGCATCAATAAAGCCTGTAATCTCCAAATAACGCGGGTCTTTGCTCTGGTTGGTGAACATTTCTCCGTCCATACCCATAACCTTTTCGCTGTGGATTGCGTTTTCCATCTGCTCCCGACATTCCCAAAGGTGGAACTGTGCGAAGCGGGACATGGAAAGGGTCATACCGGCATCATTTATATAGGTTAGTTCTACATCGCGGGAAATTAACACGTACATCACCCCCTTGGGAAATTAAGCCGAAAGGAAAATAAAAATGTTCAAAGGTTCTCGTCTTATTGAAATTGCAAAACCACCTGGAAGAAACGAGCCTTGCCCTTGCGGCAGCGGTAAAAAATACAAAAAATGCTGTATGTCAGGAGAATCATCCGGTAACGCAACTTTGTCCGCCGAAGATACGAAATTGTTTTTTCGTATTTTCAACGGCCTTATGGCTTCTGTTTCCAAAGACGAGAAAAAAATCATGGTCTTGGATTCCGAAAATGATATGCGCGGATATCAAAATTTTATAGCTGATATGCGCGACATCTGTTGGCAAGACCCGGTGAAATATATTCACAATTACATTGTCAAAGATAATGATATGGATGACCGAACCCGCTCTATACTTGAAGAGTGGGAACAAAAGCACATAATTGGCACTTTTTTCATAATGGATTTCAAACCTGAGTATGCCGTTATCATGCACGCCGATTTTGAAGAAAAAAGCGGCAAGCTGTATGGTGTTAAAGGGCTTACAGATTCCGTAGCACATGTGGCAAAACGGAAAAAGCCGGTGGCCGTGCAAATGATGCTACTCCCCTTCGAAGGTAAAATTGTATATGACGGCATGATGAATTATCTTAAGTTCGACTTTACCGAAGACGAAGTCAAACTCTTAACAGATGTTTATGATGCCATTTTGAAAGAGGAGAGCATCATTACTGAGTTGTAATGTTTACCCTGCACCCAACGCCCGCAACAAAGCCGTATTCTGTCTATCCACCAAATGCGGCACTTGCGGCGCGGTTACGCCGTGGAAGTTATTTGTAAGCACGATGCGCGGCTCGGACAGCAGGCTACGCAAGCCATGAATCGCCGTAACAACGCTATCCAGCATATGGCGCATACCTTGAAACTCCGCTTGAAGCGGATTATTGAACGCCGCAAAGGTGTCCCGCGCCACTTGCTGTACGGCTTGGGTGACGGAATTTAGCGTATCATTTATCGTGCCAAGCACAGAGCGCATATCGTCATGGAAGCGGGTATCATGGGCTACGCCCATAGCCCCGGCAACGGTACTGGCTTGCACAGAACCAACTTGCGGAGTGCCTACAATCTGCGGCGCGTTTAGAACCGGCTGGAAATTATGCAGCAGTGCAAGGGTTTCTTGTAACTGCCGCTCCACGTCTTTTTGCCCTTCTTCTATGCCGCTGCTTAACATTTCCGCAAAGGTACGTCCGGCATCACGCCAACCCGGATTATAGGAATCCAAAAGAGCCAGCATATCTTCTTGGCTTCCCGACAGCATGGTTTGTAAGGCTTGCATTTGTAGGGCTTGTGCCGACAACAACTCGCTGTAGTGTTCTTCCTGCGCAGAACGCTCCGCCGCTAACTGGTCAAGTTTGGCGGTTTCCAAGGTGGCGCGGGCTTCGTTTATTACACGCCGCTCCTCGTCCATTTGCTGGCGCAACTCGTCTATGCGCTGATTACGCTGGTCGCGGGTAAGTTCCCGCTGGCGGGTGTCGATTATACGGTTAACGTCCTGCTGTATTCGAGCCGCCTCTTCTGCTGTGGTTGCGGCACGGTGCCGGGCTTGAAGTTCAGCCAGCCGCTCTTGAAATTCACGCTCACGCCGAGCCGCTTCTTCTGCACGGGTCCGCTCGTTAATTGCGTCAATTTCCCCTTGCAACACACCAAGCCGCATACGCTCCTCTTCGTCAAGGAACATCATCCGAGCGGCAAATTCCTCATCGAATATCTGCATCTTTTCCCAGTTTGCGGTGCGAACGGCGGAAACTTCATCATCTATGGCTTGTAATGCGGCGCGTCTGCGGTCTTCATGCTGTGTGCGAATGGCGCGGGTGAGGTCATCGCCTAAACGGTTAATGTTTGCGGCGTTTTCTTTTGCAATGCGCTCCAGTTCCCGCGCTTCTTCACGAGCGATTCTCTCTCGTTCGCGGGATTCATCGCGGGCATTTGATGTAACGCCACGCTCCGCGTCTTTTCGCCCACCGGCACTTGCACGAGCCGATTGCAAAAGTTCATTGTTTGCCGAAGTAACAACCCGCATTGTTTCCTGCGCGGAACTACATATCACTTCCAGGGCTTCTGCGGCGGCGTGTGCCACGAGGTTTTCTGTGCGGATTAGTTGTGCTTCCACACCGCTTGTGTCCGGTGCCGCCGGTGTTGCTACGCTTGTGCGAAGTTGTAACTCGGGAATGTTTATGCCAATCAGTCCCAGCACACGGTTCACGCCTCGGACGATTGCGTTAATTGCACCGGCTATAAGATTCCAAAAGTTATCGTGAAGCCACTGCCCCATGCGCTGGATTCCTTCCCAAAGGGAACGGATAATATTTATGCCGGACTGGACGATTTGCGGCAGAAGCTGTGCAATGCCGCGCACCAGAGCCATTATAATCTGTGGCAAGGCTTTTATTATCTCAGGTATCGCCATGAGCAGACCTTCCACAAGGGAAATAATCAGCGTTATTCCTGTGTCTATGAGTATGGGTAGCATTTCGCCTATGCTTTTTACGAGGGTAATGACGAGATTTATTGCGGCGGTGATTAAGTCCGGCAGTGCTTCAAGCAAGCCGAAAATTAAACTCATCACCAAATCCATACCGCTTTGTATGACCATGGGCAGGGCTTCGATGATGCCAGTTATAAGCCCCACAATCATTTCAATGCCGGTCTGGATTATTTCGGGAATGTTGTTCACCAAAAAATCAATGAGGGTGGAAATAATCAGAGGCAAGGCTTCCAGCAGTTTTGGTATTGCTTCTAAAAGCCCGGTAACAAGCCCTTCCAGCAGTTGAAAACCCGTCTCTATGATTTTTGGAATGCCGTCCACGAAAAACTCTATAACCGCCATAAGGATTTCCGGCAGTGCGGCAATCAAGACAGGTAGTGCTTCCAGCAGACCTTCCACAAGCCCGGTGATTATGGCAAGTGCCGCTTCCAATAACATAGGCAACTTTTCAACTATGGTTTGCACGATAAACACAAGCATTTCTGCTATTGCCGGCAGCAACATTGGCAGGGCTTCGGCTATGCCATTGGCCAGTGCCAGCACTAATTCTACCGCGCCCTCAAGCAACACCGGCAGGGCTTCAATGATAGCCGAAACAAGGGTATTTACCAGCGTTAATGCGGTGTCTATAAGAAGGGGTAAATTTTCCACTATGCCATTAACCAGTGCCGACACAACACCCGGTGCCATTTCAGCTATTACCTCAATCAGCGTACCGACCATTTCAAGAATCTGCGGCACGGCTTCGGTTATACCGTCCAACAACATTTCAATGCCCTCGGTTAAGGCTTCGCCCGCACCTTCTTGACCGGAAATTAAATCTGCAAATGCAGTTGTAACTTGCGAAAGCCCCGGTAGAAGTTCCCCGGCAATCCCGGCTTTTACACCTTGCATTGCCCTTTTTAAATCATCTTGTGCATCGGTGAAAGCAACGGAAGCATCCACTAAATCATCAGACATAACCGCGCCAAGGTCATGGGCCCGTTGCCGCAATTCTTCCATTTCTTCATTTGTGCCGTTCAGAAGCGGCATAAGTTCCATGCCAGCCCTGCGACCGAAAATCTCTAATGCAAGGTTTGTCTTTTCCACGCCCTCCGGCATTGCTTGGAACTGTGCAAAAATAGCGTCCATTGCCGCTTCGGGAGAGGCTTCTCGGATTACATCAAAACTAAGCCCCAGCCGCTCTATTGCACGACCGACCTTGCCGCCGTCCACTTCCACACCACCCATGGCGGTTTGCAGATTGCGCATTCCGTAGGATAAGTTGTAAAGAGACGCGCCACTTTGGGACAAAATATAATCCCATTCCTGTGTAGATTGGCGGGACATACCCATTTTCTGTGCGGTTTTGTCTACGCCGTCACCCAGCGCAGCCGTCTCTTTTGCAATATCGTACAAGGCTTTTCCTGCCGCCGCGGCGGATGTGCCAATGGCAACCATAGCCGCGCCTACGGCAATGCCAACGGTTTTTAATGTTGCGCCAAGCGCGGCAAAACTACTGTCTGCGTCCTCAGCTACATCGGAAGCGTTTTTCACTTCATCTGCAAAATCAGAAACTTCGCCCTCTGCGCCCTCGAAACCATCAGCGGCCGCTTCTACGGCTTTGGTAGCGGAATCAAGGTCACGCTCCATGCCGTTTAGCGCGGCTTTGGCATTGTTGAGTTGGATTGCCCAGGCTTGTGTCCGCTTGTCGTTAGCCCCAAAGCTATCCGTTGCATTTTGCAGAGCAGATTCAAGGGTGGAAATTTTATCGCGCTGTGATTCTATTTCTTTATTTAGTGCGGCTTTGCGGGCAGTTGCGGCCTCTAAAGATTTATCGTTGCGGTCGAATTGGGATTCCAAGAGTTTCATCTCCGACCCCAATACTTTAAAGTTCTGGTTGATTTCGCGTAAACTTTTCTTAAAGCTGGCTTCCCCTTCCAAGCCGATTTTTAAGCCGAATGTATCGCTCACAAGCGTTCACCACCCTTCAAAATTTGAATTTGACTAAAACGTTGGAAAATAATAAAATCGCCATAGGCGATTCGGTCATCGTTTGAAATTTATGTGCGGAACATTTATCTCAGTAGCGAAAAGGGGAAATCTAACATGTCAAATGTTGTTTATTCTAATACTTACAAGCTAAAAAACGGAGCATCTGTTGCAGAATTTTTACCCGCAATAGAAGCACTATTAAAAGAATATATTTCCAAGCGAGAAGGATATATTTCATCTCGCTTGCTTTCAAATGGTGACGAATGGACAGATTCCGTTACGTTTGAAACGATGGACAATCTCAATGCTTTTTTGGAGGAAGCAAAAAAAGGCGGAAATGAATTGGCCAATAAGTTTTACTCATTTCTTGACTTTGCAACCTGCAAGACCACGGTTTATACTGTTGAATTGAGTTGCTGATTATAGTGATACCACCGAGAGAACACAAAAAGGGCTTCCACACGAAAGCCCTCTTTATATTCCGGCAGGAATTATGTCCTCAATAAACAACTCCCGCTTGGGTTTTGCCATGCCGTGAAATTGTTTATGGCACTCCCACAAGTCCAGCAAATGACCTATGGGAGTAAGCCACACCTCATCTTCAGCAAAACCCAAATGCGCTCGTCCGTAGTAGCAAAGGCGAGTAAAAAGTTCAATGTCTTTTACTCGCCTTGTTGGTTTTTTCCCGGTTCCTCTTCCGATTCGATATTGCGCTTCGTACCCCGGAACATGGCTTGGGTTATAGCTTCCTTGTAGTTTGCCAGTTCATGGGGCATGGTGAAAAGTTCCACAAATTCAGCGGTCAGCAGTTCCTTTGGTGCGTCCTTGTTGGTGTAGTTGTGCCGCAGTATTGCTTGGTTTGCCAGCAGAACTATGAGCCAGTTTATCTCATCCAAGGCAAGTGCGAAGTTTTCTGCTTTCATTAACTTTGCGCCCAAATTCTCCAACCCGCCGTAGCGTTCGCCTATGGCTTTTGTGGCAAGGGTAGTGAGAATAAGCGGGTACTCCACGCCGCCGATGGTGATTAACGCGCTTCTGTCATTATCCATTAGCGGCCTCCTTCACGGCTTCCTCGGTTTTTACGGTTTTGGCAGGGGTTTTCAATGCCGCTGCACCTGAAACAGAATGTCAAGAGCATTTTGCTATTTTTATTAAATTTTTTGCCGTTTCGTGGAAAAAAGGCGCAAAAAAGCCCGATAAGAGGGTTTAATTTCTTATCGGGCTGGCAATACTTTGTGGCGTTGCTTTTTATGACCCCGCTGATGTATACTTGCTAACACCATACCGCCACGCCAAAATGCACGGTATTATAAACAATGTTCCTGCAAGTGGCATAAATGCATATAGCCAACTTATGCCGTCAATTCTTCCGTGCAGATATTGCAAGGGTAGATATGTTATTGTGCCGAACGGAATTATAAACGTGAGGAAAATGGTAATTCCCCTCGGAAAAATATTCAAAGGGTAGATAGCATGTTGTCTGATTCCGTGAGTAAAGATATTCGCAAATTCAAGCCCGTCTATTGTCCAAAAGGCCACGGTTGCTTGCAGCATATATATACCTGCAAATATTACCGTTCCGCCGATAATCATATTAACAAGCATCACGATTTTTGCAAAACTCCACGATATATCCCCGAAAACTATCGCAATAATCAATATGACAACAGAAAATATGAATGGGCCAATTCTTTTAATGTCAAATCCCGATCCCAGAACTTGAAGTATTGTACCTCTTGGGCGAACCAATACCCTGTCAAACGAGGCTGTTCTAATCATGTTTGGGAACTGGTCAAACCCTCTGGCGAAACATTCAGAAATTGCAAAGCACATTGCTATGATTGCGTAGCTAACGAAAACTTCAAACATTGTCCACCCCTGTATATTGCCAAAACGCTCAAAAAGAAGATATACTCCTGCGAACATCACAAGCGGATTGAAGAAATGTGCCACCAACAGCATGATAAACGATGCCTTGTATTGGGCTTGGGATTTTAAGAGCAAATGCACATATTTTAGATACAGCTTCACCATTCTAACCCCCTTGCACTATAGATAGGCGTGTTACTCTTTTCATAATGAATACGCCCGCCGTAACTAAAATAGCAATCCAAAAAATTTGCATCGCTATGCCCATCAACGCTTCTTGTGTACCTATATGCCCCGAGTATACCCGAAGCGGCAAATCTGCCGTCCACCGAAAGGGCATATACCTTGTAATATCCTGCAACCACAATGGCATAAGCGGAATTGGGATAGTCATTCCCGCAAAAAACTCTCCTACTATACCAAAAATCATCATTGAACCAGCAGGGTGCATTGTCTTAAAAACAGAAATGTAAATCATCATAGAAATAGATACGAGCAAGGTCAATCCCAAAAACAAGGTGACAACGAACAACAAAAGCGACAATGGACTTTGTGGCAATGACAAATTAAAAGGGTATGGCATCAGAAATCCAATAATGAGTGTAGGTGAAAAGCGCAACAGACCGCCAGCCAATCTTTTGGAAAACAGCTTAACATACCATATTTGATACAGGTTTATAGGTCTACATAATTCATAGCTTATGCCACCAGTTGTAATCATATCAAACAACTCTGAATCCCAATCAAACAGGAATATAAACATTAAAAACGCCTGTTGCAACCATATATAGGTTACAAGGTCATTAAATGAAAACCCATTTGAATAGGCGGCATCACCAAAAAAAGCGGCATAAATAAAAATAAGCATTAAACCCCAAAAAAACTGGGTAACAAGCCCACCAAAAGCCGTCGCACGGTATTGTAAACCGTTTAGAAATCTAACCCTTAAAAGCGAAAGATATGGTTTCATATTGAAAAATCCTCGTAAACTTCGGCTATAATTTCTTCTATGGGGCGTGATTGCACACCGATATTGTGAACAGTTATATTTTGCGATAAATGGCTAATAACTTGTGAAACAGAAGTTTTTGTTGTGTCAACTGACAAAACCGCTCTGCCATTCTCACAAGTCAATATCTCAACATTCTCTTGCTGAGGAATCTCCTTTTCTAAGTCATAGTCTACTGTCAAAATGCTAACGGCATTATATTTGTTTTTCATTTGTGTAAAGCTACCGTTGTATAAAATCTGTCCTTTGCCAATCAGCATTACACGGTCGGTCAATGCGTCTATATCTCCCATGTCGTGAGTGGTTAGCATTACTGTAACGCCGTTTTCTTTATTGATGCGTTTGACAAAATTACGAACGGCAACTTTGGAAACTGCATCAAGTCCGATGGTAGGCTCGTCCAAGAATAAAATTCGTGGGCTATGTAGTAAGGAAGCCGCAATCTCACAGCGCATACGCTGACCTAAGCTTAGCTGGCGGACAGGAGTGTTTACAAATTCGGATAGACTAAAAATCTCGACAAGTTCATCGAGATTCTTTTGATAAATGCTTGTGTCTACTCTGTATATATCACGCAAAAGTTCAAATGAATCAAGCACTGGTATATCCCACATCAACTGTGAACGCTGACCAAAAACAACGCCGATATTTTTAACGTGTTCAATTCGATTGTTCCAAGGACGTTTTCCAAAAACGGAGCAATCGCCACTTGTAGGGACGAGTATACCACTTAGGATTTTTATGGTAGTGGATTTTCCTGCACCGTTGGGGCCGATATAACCAATTATTTCACCATCATCAATAGAAAACGAAACATTCTTTAACGCTTCAACGTGGGTGTAATTCCGCTTAACCAAAGATTTTAATGCTGATCGCAGACCTTGCTGGCGCTTAGCAACCTTGTATGTCATGCTTATATCCTTAAAAAAAATCACAGCGTAAACCCCTTTCAAAACCATTTTTACGCAGAGCGTCGTAAACAATAATTGTAACACCATAAAGCAAAAAAGGCAACCGCAAAATTTAATTCACTCGAACATTATGTCGTATTTTTCAAAAATTTTATGGCAATTAACAGTCGGCTGTGATATACTAATACTAAGACCAATGAAAGTGGTGATGTCCTTTTGAAGAATGAAATCCTCAAAATTCTCTCGCCTATGATGGACGTAATTTTTAAGTTGCTTATGGGTACGGAGGGTAGCAAGGACTTGTTGATGGATTTTTTACTTGCAGTGTTGAATATTTCGCCAGACGAATTGGAAGATATAACAATAACCAATCCATTCCTTTTACAAGAATACAAGGGCGATAAACTTGGCATACTGGACGTTAAATTAAAATTGAAAACAGGCAAGATAATAAATATTGAGGTTCAAGTAGACCCTATGCCATTCATGGAATCGAGAATCCTGTTTTATGTTTCCAAGCTAGTCACGGAACAAATGGATGAGAGCGACCAATATGGCAAAATCAAGCGTGTAATCAGTATTATCATTACAGACCACGCGCTGATTAAGCAGAGCGAAAAATACCATCACCATTTTAGACTATATGATATTGAAAGCGGAGTTTTGTTGACAGACAATTTGGAAATTCATACTTTGGAAGTGCCAAAAGCCCGCAAGTTAAGCGACTGCACCAAGAAAGCCGATTTGTTAAACTGGATGAAATTTTTTGATGCTAAGACGGAGGAGGAGTTGAATATGTTAGCCAAGCGAAGTCCGGTAATGAAAAAAGCGTCCCTGCGCCTTATAGAACTCTCCGCTGATGAAAAGGCTCGTCAATTGTATGAAGCGAGATTAAAGGAACAGAGAGATAGTTTGGCGAGGGAGCAGGGGGCAAAAATGGAAGGCATTTTGCTTGTTGCAAAAAATCTTATTGATATGAATATGCCTATTGAAAATATCGTTACTGCTACAGGCTTAACCCATTCTGAAATAGAAAATTTACAAACCGCCGACTTTTAATGTCGGCGGTTTGTATCGAAATTTATTAAGCCTTGAAAATTTATGACTACCAAATTTGCACCTATCCCTGCATACCGCTCTACCGCCCACGATCTACATAGCTCCCAAACGCCCTCTTAAAATCAAGATAATCCTGCCTGTTTTCAAACTCTGGAGCATTAACAAGTAACCGTCTAACTTCTTTGCGTTCGTCTGGTGTTAAATCTCTCCAATGTTTTGTTTTATGGAGGGATTGTAGACGTTGTTTTTCGGCTTTCTGTGCTTGAAGTTGTACAAGACGGGCTTGCTCTGCCTGTTGTCTTGATAGCTCTACCAATTGCTTACCATGTTGCATGGCGGCATCTTGAATATTTGGTGGTAACTTTGCAAACTCCTGTTGCTTGTGCGTGGCTTGATTTTGCTGTAGGTTGGTTATTTTTTCTTCAAGCTCTGGTACTTGCTCGGCTGATTTTTTATGCTTAAAAAATCCGTCTACAAGATATTTTACAGTTTTTTCTATATTGTCATGAGTAAAGATTTTAATGCCGTTTAGTGTTCTACCCTCTAGCATAACGATTCCAAAATAGCATATCAATATATGCTAATAAATGATATACTCCCCAAAAAACATTTGGGGGAACGCCATATGCCATTTGTAAGCACGAA
>JGI24703J35330_11748608_pt1 | contig 21865 bp, 24 predicted proteins | sample TergutNt197P1_FD_35330 | JGI IMG/M metagenome (IMG submission 35330)
TCACATATGTCGGTTTGCTTGAAGTCCATCATTTCTGCTATGTCCTCGTGCAGGGTTGGTTGGTTTTTCTTTACCGATAAAACATAATCCGCTTCTGTTTCGAGAATCTCTTTTGCTGTTTCGTGCTGGCAATGAAGGGCATCGGCAACCACTCCTTTCGTGCAACACTATTTAGTCGTGTGCTCTTTTTGTTGTTGATAGAAAGTTATCACATACAATCGACTTGCGCAACATTAATTAACGTGATATATTATTTGCACATTATAAGTTCTTTTCGTGCCTTTATAGTAAAAATGCACTGAATAAAAACTTACTTGCGATATTCATGACTACTTAATTCTATGTACACATTCAGATATTCCTATGTTAGCATGTTGAATCATGAGGAGGGTTAAATTAAAAGATGAAAAACTTTAATGTCAATGAGGATTACAATGCTCCTTTTTCTAAAAGATTAAGAGAATTACTCGATGGAAGCAGCATGACTATTGAAAAAAATGCTGAAGCTATAGGTGTCACACGTCAAACCCTCTCAAAATGGAAAGATGGACTTACTAAACCAGACATGATTTCATTTAAAAAGCTCGCGGAACACTTCGAGGTTACTCTTAAATATCTATATGGGGATACAAATAACAAAACAGAAGGAAACTTTATGCTAGGAGAATCCCTTGGACTCTCTGATGCTGCTATTGAAATGATACAAGAATTAGCGCAGCATAAAAGGCTAAATAACCACGAGTTCCCTATGCACAAAATCATGTCAGACGTAATTTCACACAAATCATTTAAAAAATTCTTGGAATATGTACAGTTATATATTAATGAAGGAGTTAGACATGAAATAAACAAACTTGATATACTAAGTCGAAATGATGATGATTGGGCCCGTTTATCTGAAAAATATAGTACATTCTTAAATACTACAGTAAATCAAACTCTCTCAATTCATAGCCATGATTTGTCCGAATTTTTTAAGTATAACTCCATTCAGGCAATCGAAGAAGTTCTTCGTAAAATGCCAAAAGAGTACTCAAAAAAGACAATTGCATCTCTGATGAAATTGGATAGGCAAACTGAAAAGCATATTTTATCCATTTTTGATAAACTCGAAGAAGAAGGAGCTGATGAATGGTTAAAATTTTTACAAGGATTGCCTCCATCTCTTGGATAACACGTAATAAAGGCTAAATAAAGGCTAAATCTATTTATACGCCTGCTATCCGCGAAAATAAAAAAGCCCGCAACCACTGAGGATTACAGGCTTTTCGGATTACTGAGCTGGAAGGATTTGAACCTTCGAATGCAGGAGTCAAAGTCCTGTGCCTTACCGCTTGGCGACAGCCCAATACAAGCGCATTGAATGGTGTTGTGCGCAACGGAGATTATACATCATCTTTTTTAAAAGTGCAAGGCAAAAGTTAATTTTCTCTCATCCTCATTTACTTCGATGAGTTTTACGGTGATTTGTGAGCCGTGGTGGAGAGCTTTTGCCTGTTTTTCGCCTTTGCGGCGTTTGGCTTCGTAGAGGGATAGTTCTTTGTTAAACTTGTAGCCGCGTTTTTGCAGAGAAGCGGTTGGGACCATACCTTCTACGGTGCTTTCGAGCATTACATACATGCCCCATGGGGTGAGGCCGCTCACGGTGGCATCGAAGGTTTTGCCTTCTTGTCCCGCCATATATTGAGCCTTTTTTAGCTCGGCGACTTCGCGCTCCAGGGCTTCTGCGGCACGCTCGGTGCGTGAGGCTTGGGCGCAGATGGAGGGCAGTATTTCGCTAAAATTTTCGCGTTCTGCCGCTGTACTTTTTATGATTCTGTGGACTTGCAGGTCAGCATATCTGCGAATCGGAGATGTGAAGTGGCAGTACGCGTCCGAAGCCAGCCCAAAGTGGGTCGGATTGTCACTTGTGTATTTTGCCTGCGGCAAAGCCTGCAAAACCGCTGTAGAAATAGCGTATGATGCATGGGTAGTCTTTACTGCATCCAAAAACTGTTGCAATGTGCCTGCGGTGGGTCTTAGGATTTTTTTGCCCTTATTCATCAGACGCATGTTTTCTACCATTTTTTGCAATGCGGCGAGTTTTTCGGCTTTTGGCTCATCATGTGTGCGATACACAAATGGGGTCTTTAAAAAATGTGTGGCTATGGTCTCATTGCAAAGTATCATAAATTCTTCGATTATGCCCGTGGCATTGTTACGCGGATAGCGTTCTATTGCGGTGGTTTTGCCTGTTTCATTCACGATGACCTTGGACTCGGGCAGGTCAAAGTCTAATGCACCACGTTTTTGTCGTTTTTTATAGAGGATTTCTCGCAATGTGTCCATTCCGTTGACCAGCTCGTCATTACCTTCTTCGAGCAAAGCCTGCACTTCGTTGTATGTGTAGCGTTTTTTGCTACGGATTACAGACTCAGCGATTTTATGAGAGATGACATCACCGTTTTTATCCACTTCCATCAGACAGCTAAGTGTCAGTCTGTCCACATCAGGAAAAAGTGAACATATTCCGCTGGAAATTTTATGCGGCAACATCGGAATCACGCGGTCTGCGAGATAGATACTCGTACCACGCTGTAGGGCAGAAGCATTGATGTCTGTGTTTTCCCGGACATAATGTGACACATCGGCTATATGGACACCAAGTCGAAAGCCTTTGTCGTTTTGGGTAAAGGATATGGCATCGTCAATATCCTTTGTATCATCGCCATCTATGGTGAAAATAAACTCATCACGAAAATCCAATCGGCCTCGGCAGTCACTCTCTGCTATTTCTGAAGGAATGTCTTGCAATTCCTTTTCGACTTCATCAGAAAACTCATAAGGAATACCCGCCTGACGTACAAGAGTAAGGACATCCACACCGACATCGTTTTTGTGACCAATCAACTCCGTAATGAGGCAGTTGCCGTGCTTTTTGTCTATAGAAAACACGACCCTGTGACCGTCTGCCAACCCGAAACGTGATATGGATTTGTAAGGGACTTCGAATGCATAGGGGATTTTTTTTTCGGTTGATTTTACATAGTGATTGTTACCTTCCGAAAAAAATGTACCCACCATTTTCTCACGGGAGATGATTTCTATGATTTTGCCGGAGATTTTGTTGCCCTCTGTCGGGCTTTCTGAGTCTACCTTGCAGATTACCTCGTCGCCGTGCAATGCGCCAAAAGTCGCATGAGGTGGGATAAAAACATCTTCGCCTTCATTTTGCAACACAAAGCCAAAGCCTCGTTCATTACCGATAAACTTTCCTGTGACTTGGATTTTCTTTGTGCTTTTTTTCATAGTTTTTTTCCATTATTCCCTTGTATATATTTTGCCTTAAAAACGCAAATTAATTACATGAATTTTGTAAAGGAGTGAGTTTTATGACACGTTTTGCTAAAGGAGTAATCAGCGGAGTTACCGCAGGTCTGTTTATCGGGGCTAGTATCGCTGCCGCCACGACGGACAGCAAAGACCGCCGCCGTATGATACGTGACGGCAAGCGCGCAATGCGTAAAGCCGGGCATTACTTTCACGATATGTTTGACCATGACTAAAATCGCGAACTTAAATATTCAAGGCTCTCTTTGGCGGCTTGTAGGGAGGTAATACCTACAGCCTTGTCGAGTTCTACGACAAAACCTGCCACTCCTGCGGATTTTGATGCTTGCAGTATTGCAGGAATATCCAACGAGCCTTTGCCTACGGGACGGTCCTCAAACCCATTTTCTACCTCAATGGTGTCTTTTAAATGAACAATGGGACAGCGTGAGGCGTATTTTTTGATATACGCCTCCGGGCTTTGTCCCGCAGCGCGTACCCATCCTACATCCAGTTCTGCTTGCAACGCAGGTACATCCTCAAAGAGCTTGTCGAGGACAAAAGTGTTGCATGGCAGTTTTTTATACTCGAAGGCATGATTATGATATGCAGGGACAATATCCTCACCCATGCATTTTTTGCTAAAACTTTCGAACAGTGATTTTTCGTATTTATTGCCACCGGGGAGCAACTCCTCGGCGACCATTGGTATGGCAAGATACTTACAACCCAGTGATTTGTAATCGACGACAGAGACATCAGGTGCTACATGTGCACTGATTGCAGTCAGGCCAACTTCATCCAGGACTTTTCTAAATTCCAAAAAGCCCATATCGTATATCCCTGCGAGTTCTACATAGTCGTAGCCGATTTCCTTTACCTTTCGTAAAGTGCCGACTACATCCTGTGCAGTAAAATCACGAACGGTGTACAATTGCAATGCTACAAATGGTTTCATGTGTTACCTCCTTGTATCGCGCTCACCCTGTCCGAGAGCGGCGGGTGGCTGTATTCCATCATTACAACAAATGGATGTGGTGTGAGATTGCCCAAGTCCTCGCGATAGAGTGTCTTTAATGAGGCGACACCTGCTTCCGCACTTGTCAAATCCCTTGCATACGCGTCTGCCTCGTATTCATGCTTGCGAGATATGATATTAACAGGGATTTGCAAAATCGTCATAACCGGAGCCATCAAAATCGCTGCCACATATACACCAAAAGCTACATTTGCCCCTGAAAATCCAAACGCCTGAGACACCTCGGGTATGGTGACAACAAAATATGCTGCCGCCAGCATTATCCCAAAAACCAACAAACTAATCGGTGCGGATTTTAGGACATGAGACTTTTTTGCATGTCCTATTTCGTGCGCGAGGACTGACAGTATTTCTTCTTCGGGCATTTTTTCCAACATCGTATCAAAGAGTCCTATAGTTTTTGTTTTGCCAAAACCCGCCGCAAATGCATTAAGCTTTGCACTGCGTTTAGAAGCATCCACCTTGTATATTGCCTTAAACTTATAACCTGTTTGCACTGCCATTGCCTCTATCTTGTCACGGAGAGGGCCGTCCTCGAGTGGAGTAAGCTTATAAAAAATCCTTATCATAAGCGGAGAAATAAACATCATAAATACCTGGAACGCAAGCAGTATAAAGAAGAATGCGAAAAACACCCACTCGCCGATGGTATTGTACAAAAGCAAAAACAACGAAAATAATCCGCCCAAAATCAAGCCACCAATAACAAGCTCCTTTATAAAATCAATAAAATACGTAAGAGGTGTTGTTTTATTAAAACCGTATCTCTCTTCGATTACAAATGTGCCGTATATACCCATGACTGTCTCCAAAACCACAGCCGCAAGTATAGGAATACCCATCATAAACAGGCTGGTGAGATAAATATTATTTGTGTAAACATTTATCCACTCATACAGTCCAAAATGCACATTAAGCAACAGAATGACAAGCATAAATACAACACCGATTAGCTCATCCACTATAGAAAATCGCAGACATTCCCGCTTATATCGTTGCTCTTTGTCGTATTTCTCTTTGTCAAAAACATCCTTTACGTTTTCAGGCATAGGAGTGTTCATCTTCGTATATGTGAGATATTTTAGAAAAAGGCTAAACAACACAGATACAAGAAAAACTCCGATAATTAATACTCTCATTATCTATTCTCCTTATTTACAAAATACCATGCTATGTTACCGAGACGTTCTACATATTCGCCGCGATAATGCGCCCAATCAGGGACTTCTGTTACATGTATGCCGAGCAACTCTCCTGCAAAGACGGCGGCGTTTAAAAACGCACCTACATTGGTGGGATGAGAAGCATTAGGGCGAAAGAGGTCGGCTGTTGGGTATCGCTCTGCCGCATAAACCCATGCCCTCGGCATATCCACAAAAAGCGCGCCACTCACCGCCGCGATATGACTCCAATGTTCGGCGGCTTCTGCTTGATATTCTGCACTTGGCCAGTCATCATGATTTATTGCAGGCAAAAAAATTATGGGAATTGCTCCCTCTGCACGCGCCGCATGACTTAGCCGCCATGCCGCGTTACCGTCACCACTCGCTTGCAAAACAACAAAATCGTAGGATTGCTCCTTCATCTGTGCTTTTGCACTCTCTTCCAACTCATCCAATCCCACACCACCATGTGTCTCTCGGGTCGTCCACAGCATTATATTATTATCCAATGCTATATCATTAAATTGCGTCGGCGTTTCTCCGATAAAGGTGAGACTGTTTCCTACCCACATAATCCGCAGTTCACGCTCAAATATTAGGGGCAAAGGGCGGATGATTTCATCAATGCTTTGCCAAAGCGACGTGAGCGAAAAGCCCTCTGCTTCCAGTAGCGTCAAAATCTCCGAAAATTGTACGCTATCGTGGTTGAGCATTGTTACGAAAAAAAACGTCGTAGGCTCGGAGGTTTGCGTAAGCAACTCAACTATAGGGCCTGCATAAATACGCGGGTTTTCTTCGTAGGCAAATGCCAACCTCTGCCACATGAGATTTTCTTCCGACCAGAGCATATCTGCAAGACTCGGGAAATCACGAAGGGCATCCACCTGTTGCTCCAAAGGCACATCAAAAAGCAAGTCTGCTACATCTATTAAATCTGAAGCCAAAAGGATGGACTTGTTGTTTTCTTCAGCAAAATCCTGAAAATAACTCTGCACAGAATATTTGCCAAGCCCCGCAGTACGCCTTACAGAAAACTCATTGTCAAACTCCATAATCAGTGCGTGAGGTGTGAGGTTATTAACCTGCTCAATTGTAAGTCCAAATGTCGGCAACTGTAGCATAAAATTTTGCAAAACATCATCAGGCAAAATATCCGCCAGTATCACACCATCGGGCAAAAACACTAAATCTGCTACATGATTTTCATACTCTTCAAGCTCCTCATCAGTACGCACCCCATCCCAAAACACAAAAACATCAGCGCGATTTTTGGCATCCAGCACATAAGAAGCAAACGGAAACCACTCCTCGACCCCATAAGGAGGTGCGTTTAGCAAATACGCAACATTATTGCCATGCTCCACACGGGTAAGTTGTCCGCTAAACGCATCGGGACGTTCTTCCGAAACGAGGACAGGGGCTTCTGTGACAGCTTCTGTGACGACTTCTGTCGGAGGCAGCTCATAGTGAAGTTCGTCACGGCTGTCTCCCTGACCACAAGCAACAAGGAAAAGTATAAACAAAATAAATTTCTTCATCATAAAACCCTCTCTAAATTACATAAAAGGCCTAACTGCTACCCCTTTTTCTGACAAATATTCTTTCAGCTCTTGTGGGGTATAGTTTTTTTCCAGCCTGGGGGAATACAACATACTGCTTATGATTGCGGCCTGTGTTTGTGTCTGTGTAAAAACATCCGAGAGATGCTCGGGTCTACCTGCACCACCCGATGCTATGAGTGGCACCCGCACTGCGGCTTCGGCTTTTTTCATCAAGGGTATGTCATAGCCGCCCAGTGTGCCGTCGTTATCTATGGAGTTTAGACAGATTTCTCCCGCTCCGAGGGATTCTCCTCGCTTTAGCCATTCGATGGCATCCAAGCCTGTAGCGGTACGTGCGCCGTCGATATAAACCTGATAGCCGCTGGGAAATTTGACCGTATCGGCCTCACGCTTTACCTGTGTGGAAAGCACTATGCATTGTGAGCCAAATGCCTTCGCGCCGTCTTTTATTATTTCGGGATTGCGTACCGCCATGGAGTCTACGCTTATTTTTTCTGCACCCGCCTTCAGGGCTTCGTACATGCCTTGCAGGTCTTTTATTCCCCCTCCTACCGTAAAAGGAATAAATACCCGCGCCGCCACTTTTTTTACCGTTTCTATATCAATTAGCCTCTTGTCAGAGCTTGCATGTATGTCATAAAAAATAAGCTCGTCGATTTGCGCATGATACATCTCACTCGCCAACACATCGGCGGGTGCAACATCAATATTATCTTGGAACTGAATCGCCTTTGTGACGCGCCCTTCTACGATGTCAAAGCACGCAATAAGCCGCCTCGTCAGCATGAGCAAAACCTCCTTAGCAGTGCAAGCCCGGCTTCGCCGCTTTTTTCTACATGAAACTGCATTCCGTGGATGTTGCCGCGCCTCACCGCCGAGGCAAAAGTGCCGCCATAGTCCGTAGTCGCCCAAATGTCGTCAGGGTCGAACGGTGTGGCGTAGTAGGAATTGACAAAATAAAAAAATCCGCTATCGCCATCAATAAAATTAACCTCATTCCAGCCCATCTGCGGGACACGCACCGAGTCCCTATCAAAGCGGCGCACATTCCCCTTTAACCAGCCAAAGCATTTTTGGTCGCCCTCTTCGCTATACTCAAACAGCATTTGCAAACCTACACATATACCAAGGAATGGTTTTTTTTCTTGCAAGACGAGTTTTTCTAACATAGGAAGCATTTGCATTTCTTCCAAAGAATCCATTGTGGCTTTAGCACTGCCTACACCGGGCAGGATGATATGAGTAGCATCGAGCAAATCAACCGCAGAGCGGGCGAACTGTGCATCAATACCAAGATGTGTGACAGCATGTTTTACGCTGGGTGCATTGCCCGCCTTGTAGTCAATGATTTTTATCATGCCAAAGTCTCCTGACCATAGTATGAATCATTGCCATGCTTGCGAAGATAATGTTTGTCCAACAATTCTTTTTGCATGGGAGAAATCGCCGGGTCACGTTGCAGATTATGCCATGCCATAAAGGCTATTTCTTCTAAAACAACGGCATTATGCGCCGCATCCATCGCATCCTTGCCCCATGTAAAGGGGCCGTGACTGGCGACCAACACCCCGGGGATTTCGTCGGGCTTGGTACATGTCTCGGCTATTACATTGCCCGTTTGATGTTCGTACTCGCCTACGATTTCGTCGGGAGTGAGGAGCCGCGTGCATGGTACTTCTCCATAAAAATAGTCGGCATGGGTAGTCCCCAGCGCAGGTATGGCCATACGTGACTGCGAAAAAACAGTCGCCCAGCGGCTATGGGTATGCACTACACCGCCGATATTAGGAAAACGGCGATACAGCTCCAAATGTGTAGCCAAATCCGATGACGGATTTAGCCCGCTGTCCACCACTTCTCCCGTTTTAAGGTCTACCACCACCATGTTATATGGCGAAAGCTCCTCATACGAAATCCCACTCGGCTTGATTGCAATCAGACCCCACTCGCGGCAGATTCCACTGGCATTGCCCCATGTACTTATTACGAGATTTTGCTTTGGGAGCAACATATTTGCTTCCCATACTTGTTTTTTTAGCTCTGTTAATGTCATTTTGCACTCTCCTATACATTTTCCACAGCGGACTTTTGCACTGCCAAGCCACGTCTGTAATTTTTTAAAAATTTTTCAAACCCATCCATATCGGATTTTTCGGCCTTTGATAAATTGTCGCCGCCTGCGTTTGCAAAAACTCTCTCCGACAAAAATTTGTCCAGCGTAATGCCACCACCCGCGTTTTTATAAGCCGCAAGCAACGCCATACCCCACGCGCCCCCTTCGCCCGCTGTTTCCATTACATCCACAGGGGTACCCAAAGCCGCCGCCATTAGCCTTTGTGCCACTCCCGGGGTTTTAAACAGTCCGCCGTGGCCTTGGATTTTTTCTAATGATACATTTTCTTCCCACAAAATTTCCATCCCAATCCGCAATGTTGCCATGGAAGAAAACAGCAAAGTCCGCATAAAATTAGAAAGGGTGAAGTCAGCTCCGAGCGAACGTACAAAAAGTGGCCGCCCCTCATCCAAACCCACAATCGGCTCACCCGAAAAGAAATTATATGCAAGCAACCCACCACAGTCCGAGTCTGCGCCATCACTCACAGCCATACTGTACAACTTTTCGTACAACTCGCTTTTACTCACATCTACGCCAAAGCAGGATAGACTCTCTCCAAAAACGCGCACCCATGCATCCAAATCCGATGTGCAGTTATTGCAATGCACCATTGCGACGGGTTTTCCTGTAGGTGTTGTCACCATATCAATTTCTGTATATACGTTTTTGAGGTCGTTTTCCAGCACAATCATTGCGAAAACAGATGTCCCCGCAGATATATTGCCTGTGCGTGGGGCTATGGCGTTTGTGGCTACCATACCTGTACCTGCGTCACCCTCGGGCGGGCATAACGGAGTACCTGCAAGACGACTCGGCAATCCAAGCAGTTTTGCACCCTCTTCTGTCAGCCTCCCCGCATCATCCCCCGCGTTTAAAATCCGTGGGAAAACCTCTGTGACTCTGACACCTGTTTCTTTGTAAAAATCATCTGCCATACGCATGTTATACCCACCATTTTCCAGCGGGAACATCCCCGACGCGTCGCCTACGCCCAGCACCTTTTCACCCGTTAGCTTCCAATGCACATAGCCCGCGAGTGTGGTCATATAATCAATATCACACACATGTGTCTCACCGTTCAAAATCGCCTGATACAAATGGGCTATACTCCATCTTTGTGGCACATTAAAATCAAACCGTTTTGTAAGCTCTGTGGCGGCTTTTTCTGTAGTGGTATTGCGCCATGTACGGAAGGGCGTGAGCAACTCGCCCGCTTTGTCAAACGCCAAATAACCATGCATCATAGCAGACACGCCGACCCCACGCACATCCGACAGCTCAAGAGAAGCCACGCTCGCACGCACGCCTTCCCACATCTCATCCAGTCCATAAGTCCAAAATCCATTTTCAAATTTATTTTCCCATTCAAACGCACCCGTTGCGACCGGTTTAAAATCTTCGCCCACCAAAACTGACTTAATACGAGTCGAACCCAGCTCGATTCCTAAAAATTTATCCATGTAACATACCCCTTTTGACATTTTTATAAAATTTGTCATAATTATAGCAAAAAAAAGTTGAATAAAACAAATAAAAAAAGTAAAATAAACAACCTACATATTCCTGCCCGAAAGGGGTTGAGTGATTGCATAGTCATTCCGAAAGAAAGTTGCTGGAGCAAATCGAGTTGCAAAACAGGCTCATTGCACGCATAAGTCATAGTTTGCGCACGCCGATTACAGCAGTTTTAGGGATTAGTGATGTTATGCTGCACGACACATCCTTGCCCGCGCACATAGAAGAAGCCTTCCGACGCATACAAAACTCCGGCAAAGTGATGCTCGGGGTTGCAAATGATATAGTATCCTTACAAAACATGGGAGACGGTACAAAACCCTCGTCCGCTTCGCCATACGACATAGCCGCACTCGTTAGCGAAATCACACAGTTGCATCTCATCCACTTGGGTAGCCGCCGCATAGAGTATAAGGTAGAAATTTCTCCGACAATACCTTCTGTTTTGGTGGGTGACGAGCCCAGAGTCAAACAAGTACTGGACAATCTCCTCGCAAATGCCTTCAAATTTACAGAAACAGGCACAATCAAACTCACCGCCGACTGGCAAGAAACAGACGACACACGAGGAAATCTAATATTTGACCTGATGGACACAGGGCTTGGAGAAATAAACAAAAACGATAAATTTGGCATATCCATAATAGAAAAAACTGCCGCATACCTAAACGCAACAGTAAAAATCCAAAACGAACCGGGTATGGGAATGCGTGTAAGGGTAATAATCCCACAAACAAAGACCCAAAACGACGAAATCTTAGGTGCAGAGGCAACACAGAGCCTATCTCGTTTCCAAGGCGTGAAGATGAGCGAACAAGCCATAGAGCCTGTGCCTATGCCGTATGGCAAAGCACTTGTGGTGGACGATGTGGAGGCTTGTTTATTCTTGGTAAAGGGGATGCTCGGTTTTTATGAAATCCAAGCAGACCTTGCCTCAAACGGCGGCGAAGTAATCGAAAAAATAATAAATGGCAACACATATGACATCATCTTTATGGACCATCTTATGCCGGAGCTGGACGGCGTAGCCGCGACAAAAGCACTGCGCGAGATGGGCTACACCGCCCCGATAGTAGCACTCACAGCAAATGTGTTTGGCGACAAAGACGAGTATCTAAGCGCGGGCTTTGATGCATATATTTCAAAACCAATAAATCCGGAAGAATTTGACACCGTATTGCATAAATATGTACGGGACGTACAACCCCGGCATGTACTGGATGCCGTATCAAACCGAGAAACAGAGCAATCCCAAGCAAAAGAAAATTCTCTTCTAATCCACGCAGATGTAGCAGAAAAACTCCGCCAAGACTTCGCACGCAAACAACGCAATGTATATACAGACATCACAGTAGCCCTGGGCAACGGCGAGACCGAGACTGCCCAATGGCATCTGGACGCAATAAAAAACATGGCAGGCATGATAGGCGAGCCAATACTAACAAAAGTAGCCTCCGATACCACCACAGCAATCTCCAACGGAGACATCCCCACTCATCTGCTGGAAATGCTTAACCAAGAACTCACTCGCGTCTTGGCGGGGATTCCCGACGAATCAGAACGCCCCCAAATGCCCCTGACCTACGCCGAAACTCAAACCCTGTTCGACACAGTGCAAGAGCTGCTCGAAACAGACAGCGCGGAATGCACCTTCCTAATCGAAAAGCTCCAAATCATCAGCGGAAGCGAAGAGCTGGTAAAAAACATCGAAAACTTCGACTTCCCACAGGCATTATCTTCACTGGAAACCTTGCGCAAAAACAGCACGCCCTCATAGCCTATCTGTCACTACAATCCCCGCTTTTTCGAAAAAAGCGCGGACAAAGTCATCCCACGCAATATCCAGTGACTTATCCATCGCAAATTCTTTTTGCGCACATGCAGTTGTAAATGTAACGCCGTCGTTCTCATAAACTATGTTTAAAAAGAGAGCGGCGGCATTTTTATGTATTTCAGGAGCGGCGGCATAAGAAAACACCAACTTCAGCATTTTTGGCTTTTCCGTTAGTTTTATGATTTCGTACACAAGCGGCCGAGTTGTTTCCCACTTAGCATAGCCCTCTGTCTCTGCCGCGCCATCTATCGCCACGCGCACCACAGTCACTATCTCTGCCAACCTTGCCTCATATGAATCAAAAAGACCCTCACGCAAGAGTCTCCCCATAAACTTTTTTACATCGTCTTTATGTAATTCCAAGGCTAACATTTATTTCCATCTCCTATGCACACTTTTTTACAGACCTCATATCATGCTAGTAGAAGTGTACAACTTCTGACTAATAATATTTTTTTGGAGGTATATCATGGTAGAATCTCGTAAATGCCTTGTGGACAGTATGATTAGGCATATCGGCCAAACTGTCACCATTTTTACCACAAGCGGCGGCCTTAGCGGAAACGGCTTTAGCGGAGTATTGCTTTCTGCCGACTGCGACTGCGTCCGTCTACTCGCCGACATAGGCGCACCACCCGCCTGTGTGGGCGGTAGCAAAGTCAAGTATAGCCCAAAAAATGAGGAAATTCAAGGGCTTGAGCGGTTCAGACCAAAACATCTACCTGCCTTCCTTAATCTTAACAAAATGCAGCTCAAACATACGCCTGTCTATCGCGGATACATTGTCTAAAATAAGGCCGCAAGCAAATGACAATAGCCCCGCAAGGATAACAAACAGCGACACAAACAATGTCGGAAAGCGCAGTACATAGCCTGTCTGTAAAAATTCTATAAGTATGGGAACAAAAAAACCTACGCCCAAAATCATGCAGATGAGCGCGAGTACACCAAAAAACCGCAGTGGGCGATAGTTTTTATAAAGCCGAAAAATCGTGCGTAACACCCTTGCGCCGTCCGAGTACGTGTTGAGCTTAGAGACACTACCCTCGGGGCGGTCTTTGTAGTCTATGGGGATGGACTCTACGAGCATGTTTTTGTCCAGTGCAAATACGGTCATATCTGTCTCTATCTCAAAACCTCTGGATGTGATGGGGTATGATTTTACAAAAAGGTGCGAAAAAGCGCGGTATCCGGACATTATATCCTTTACCTCGCTACTAAACATCACATTTATAAGCCGCCGCACCAGTTTATTGCCAAAGTTATGAAAAGGTCGTTTGTTCTGCAAAAAATACGTAGTGGAAAGCCTGTCCCCCACGACCATGTCACAACCTTTTTCTAATACATGGGCGCACATCTCTTTTGCGTGCTTTGCAGGATATGTGTCATCACCATCCACAAGCAGATAGCAGTCAGCAGATATATCTCGGAACATCGAGCGTACCACATTCCCCTTACCTTGCCTGTACTCACGGCGCACAACAGCACCCGCCTCACGAGCGATTTCAAATGTGCCGTCGGTAGAATTATTGTCGTATACATAAATCTCTGCCTCGGGTAACGCGGCGCGAAAATCCGCCACTACCTTAGCGATTGTTATGCCCTCATTGTAACATGGTACCAACACAGCAATTTTGCCCTGCATAAAAAATCAACACCAATCAACACGACTTTGCCCCATGTTACCGCGATTTTCCTATTTTTTCAAGCATTTCGCGGAATCCTGAAAGCGTACACATCTCTGTTCCTTCTAATATAACAGAAGCGGCGGCGGCGGCCATCGCCGCAGGCAAATAATCATGCTCGTCCATCCCATGAACCACAGCGTACACCAGACCCGCTACCATCGCGTCCCCTGCGCCCGCGACACCTCTTGCAGTAACAGAAAGAGCGGGCATCCTGTACTCATTTTTGGAAGAAACAAGAAATGCCCCATCAGACCCCATGGACACACAAGCGATTTTTACCCCGCGGGACATTATTTTTTCTTGTACGGTTTTGACCGACTGTCCCCCAAAGGTGCTTTCCAGCTCAAACAAATTTGGCTTTACTGCAAATATTTTTGACCTTGCGAGTGCGACCCGCAACGCCTCCCCCTCCGTATCCAAAAAGACCCGCCCGCACCAAACATCACAAATCCGTGCATAAAAATCTGCCGCCACACCCTGCGGACAACTCCCGCTTAAAATCAAAATATCATCGTCACATACATTCAGCGTTTTTATTTTTCCTAAGAGGCAGCTCTGCAACTCCTCGGAGACAAAAGCACCTGACTGGTTTAGCTCCGTCATCACTCCGGTACTTTCTTCGTAAAGCTTGATATTGGTACGTATCGCACCTTCGCATTCTACAAAATCATGCCCTATAGAAAGCTCATTTAGTCTGCTTGTAAGAGCTTCACCATTTTCTATAAAGTTAAATCCCGTACATACAGGCTCCAATCCCAAGTTTTTTAATGCAATGGCGACATTAATACCCTTGCCCGCAATATCACTACGGATATGCTGTACGCGGTTTAGCCCACCTCGAGTATAGGATTTTACGGTATACATCCAATCTATGCATGGATTTAGATTTACTGCAATAATATTCATAAAACACGCCCTCAAAAAAAATATTAACAATTATAACATAAAATAATTATCCCCATTTCCATTTTTTAGTGCTATAATGACCGGAGAGTTGGCAAAGCAGAAAAGGGGTGGTGCTTATGAAGGGTAAAGCCTATGATTTAGGACGGCTCTCTGCTTCCGGCAATTTTGATATAGGTGTCAGCACACGGTTTTATTATAATACGCAGGACTATTTTGATGCACTTAGTGAGTTTGCAGAGGGATATGCACGAGATTTGGGCAACTACACCCCCGCTTTTGTGGTAAACAGTGACCTGGACCGTGACGAGTTTATGAAAGAATGCTTTATTATCCGCGCTGATTTTATACGCATGGGTATGACAAATTTGCTGGAAACGCTTGTTGTAATGGAAGATGCGGCAATAAGTCGCAATATGAAAGAATTTTCTGACGGACAGGTGAGATACCACGCTACGCTAAAGATTAATCAAAGCGAAATAAAGGCGGCAGAACGTTGACATTTACTGCACAAATATGGTAGCATGTCCGTTGCGCGTAAAATCGCGCTATCCTTGCGTACACAAGATGTACGCCACAGACCGGGAGGTGCAACAAAATGAACAAGTACGAACTTGGAGTAATCATCAAAGCAGACCTCGATGAAGAAACGTTCCGCGCAGAAACAGAGCGTGTACATGGGTTTATCACACGCTTTGGCGGTACTATCGAAACAGTGGATGACTGGGGCCGCAGGAAACTGGCCTACCCCATCCAAAAGCTAACAGAGGGTATGTACAGCTTTATCACGTACACAGCCGAAGGCAATACCCCAAAAGAAGTAGAAGCTCGCCTCAGACTGCAAGAAAACGTCCTTCGCTTTCTCACCATACGCAGAGATGAGGACGAAGCAGTAGAAACAGCAAAGGAAGAACCAAAAGAAGAGGTAGAAGCGTAGGGGGGAGTAATTCAAATGAACAAAGTAATACTATTGGGCCGCCTTACAAAAGACCCCGAAATTCGCTATTCTCAAAACGCCGAACCCGTATGCATTTCTAAGTTTACACTGGCAGTGGACAGGCGTTTTAAAAAAGAAGGCGAGCCTGATGCCGACTTCATATTATGTGTGGCGTTTCGTCGTACAGCAGAGATGATGGAGCGGCATGTAAAAAAGGGCATGATGATTTCCGTCTGCGGCAGTCTGACCGTGCGTTCATTTGACGATAACACGGGACAACGCCGCTGGATTACAGAAGTAACCGTGGACGAAGTCAGTTTTGCAGAGAGCAAATCTGCCTTTGAGGCGCGAATGGCAAGAGGCGGTGGCGACAACTATAACCCCGCACATATTCCGCCATCCCAAGGCTCATCACCCGAGCCCGAAGGCTTTAAAGCTATCACACAAAGTATAGACGAGGACGACGACTTACCATTCTGAGGAGGTTAACATGCTACAAAAAAGACGTGGGCGACGCAAAAAACGCGTCTGCCAATTCTGTGTAGACAAAGTATCATCCATAGACTACAAAGATATAGCAAAACTTCGCAAATATGTTTCTGAACGCGGCAAGATTCTTCCCCGCCGTGTAACAGGCAACTGTGCAAAACATCAACGCGCTATGACCATGAACGTAAAACGCTCAAGGCACATGGCTCTCATGGCCTACACACAAGAATAAGACCCTAATATTTTGGGGCTGCCTCACGCAGCCCCATTTTTTTATAGCTCTATAGGGCAATTTCGTCCATTATGCTTTTTAGCTCATGGAGTTTTTCTACCAGCTCGATTACTTTTTGCTCGGAGTGGGGGAGCTTGTGGCTTATTGCTTGTATCATCTCCCATGGGCGCATGTTTTCATCAAGCTCCGGGAAGTTTTTTAGGTAATTTTCCATTTTTTTGCCTCGCTTTTTTATCATTGGTACATATTATTCAACAGGCTCGTCTCGTGTGCTATAGGTGTTTATGTGAAAGGATGAACCGTCAATGAAACAGCGACCGATAACCACATTGCATATGATAATGTCTGCTGATGGCAAAATCATCACTGAATCGCTTGTTCCTGCGAAATCAATGAAAAACGGTATCGCCCGAGTTGAAAATCGCGAACGTTGGCTGCTGGACTCGGGGCAGGTACAGTCGAAGTCAGGCATAAACAACGAGCCTTTCTCAGAAAAAACTGAAGTCAGCTTTGTTCTAATCGACAATACACATCTAAATGAGCGAGGTGTGGAGTATTTTTCCAGACTGTCAAAAAAATTTGTGCTGGTGACAGCAAATGCCAATCATGCTGTACATAAAACATCTTTTGATAACGTGAGTGTGATTTTTCAACAAAAATTAAACTTCCAAAAGATGTTAGAAAATTTATACGAAAACCACGGATGCAAAAAAATCACAATCCAAGCAGGTGGCATATTAAACGAAATTTTCTTGCGAAATAAGCTTTTTGACTATGTAGATATAATGATAGCCACCCCGGAAAGTGGCCATGAAACAATGCCGGACAGCACGTCTATGCTATGCGAAAGTGAATTTTATAAACTCGGCAATTTGCAACTGGAAAGCAGTGAAGTGCTGGATGACTGTATAAGGGTAAGGTATAAAGTAAGACGGATTAATTTATTTGACTTTGATACCTCCCACATGCCCAATCGGTAGCTCCTGCTGCGGAGAAATGGGTCCCATGGGTATGATTAATCGCGGCGAAGGTCATTTTTATGGCAACCCTCTCGGTGCTGTATGTGTAATACCCATAAGTGCCATAAAATGTATTACAGCGAAATAATTCGAACTCGGTCGAGACCGTTTCTCATTTATTTCGCTTTACTCTAAAACATCACCGTCATTGATTTTGTATCCGCGCAGGAATGTGGCAGCGTCCATGCGTTTTTTGCCGACAGCTTGCAGTTCTGTGATAAAAACCATGCCGTCGCCTGTTTTTATTGCGATGCCGTTATCGTTTTTTGTGAGTACCGTCCCGGGAGGGAGTGATTGTGGTATGTCGGTTGTGTATGATGCTTGGTGGATTTTAAGCACTTCTCCGTTATGGATGCTGTAACAGCCCGGCCATGGCTGTAGTGCGCGTGTTTTGTTGATTATGTTTTTGCTTGTGTCGCTCCAGTCGATTAGTCCGTCGGTTTTTTTTATTGTTTTGCAATGGGTGGCCAGGGCTTCGTCCTGTGGTATGTGCGATGCTGTGCCGTTTTCGATTGCGGTCAAAGCCTCGACCAAGGCCTCTGCGCCCAGTTCTGCCATTTTGTCATGCAACTGCGGCAACATGTCCTCTGTTTCGATTGGCAATTTTTTTTGCAAAATTATGTCACCTGTATCGAGTCCTACATCCATCTGCTGTATAGTAATCCCGGTCTCCGTATCTCCGTTGAGCAAAGCGGCTTGTAGCGGCGAAGCACCTCTATACTTTGGCAACAGCGATGCATGTACATTGATACAGCCATGTTTAGGCATGGCGAGGACACCCTTGGGCAATAGCAATCCATATGCCGCCACAACAAAAATATCCGCGCCAAAGCTCGCAAGCTGAGTGCGGATTTCTTTTGCTTCTGATAGCCTCAGTGTCCCGGGCTGTAAAACGGGAATCCCCTGTGAGACTGCGGCTTCTTTGACCGGGCTTGCCGCAAGTTTATGCCCACGTCCTGCGGGGCGGTCGGGCTGTGTACATACCGCTACCACATCATGCCTTGCGATGACTACTTCCAAGGATGGTACGGCAAACTGCGGCGTTCCCATAAATACGATTTTCATGCTATCTTCGTCCTGCTCTTTTTTTGATTACGCCCTGCCTTTGCATTTTGCGCTCTTGCATACGTTTTTTGCGGGCGCGTTTGCGGGCGCGCAACTGTTCTTCGTTTATCATCTGGATGTTTGTCGCCTTGTCTATAAACAAAACGCCGTCGAGATGGTCCAGCTCATGGCACATGATGGATGTAAGAAAATCGTCTGCTTCCACCTCATACTCTTTGCCTTCTCGGTTTGTTGCCCTTACCTTTATGTTAAACGGACGCTCCACATCCCCACATCGCCCGGGGACAGACAGACAGGCTTCGTTACATTTTTGTGTGCCTTCGCTTTCTATTATTTCCGGGTTTATGAGTTCGTATAATTCATCCTCAAATTCTACGACAACTACGCGTTTAAGTTGTCCGATTTGGGATGCGGCAATGCCCACGCCGTCTACATCGTGCAAGGTTTGCTTCATATCGTCCAACAGCTCGATAATGGCGGGCGTTATTTCTTTTACTCGCTTGCATTTCTTTTTTAAAATGTCGTCGCCTTCTCTGCGAATTTGCCGTAATGCCATTTTATTTACACTTCCTATTCCGAAAAAGTATTGGTCAAATGTATGGTCAAGCCCTTTAGAGGGTCATTTTCTTTTAGCTTCTTTATACAATATAACACAAAAGCGATGAGAGATGTTTCTTCTTGGCATTTTACAAGCAATTTCCACCTAAACTGCTTCTTCACCATAGAAACAAACGCGGGCGAAATGCCGATAAGTTCAAAACGTCCCCTGCCATCGCGTTCATTGCAATACTCCATGATGGCAGAAAGCTTTTGCAATGCAGAAATCACCTCGCGTTCCCCGGCTCCCGTAAACATAACGGAAAACACATGGGAAAACGGTGGATAGTTCATGGCCTTGCGCAGCCCTATTTCGTGTTCAAAAAATGCATCATAGTCGCCCTTTTCTGCCAAAGCAATGGCATAATGCTCCGGGTTATATGTCTGAATAAACACCCGCCCCAACACATCCTGTACGTCCGTAGCACGCCCCGCTCGCCCCGAGACCTGCGTAAGCAATTGAAATGTATATTCGCCCGACCTAAAATCGCCGGTATGCAGGGACATATCCGCCGCTACAACACCCACAAATGTAACCCGCGGAAAATCCAATCCCTTAGCCACCATCTGTGTGCCGATTAAAATCTGCGCCTCACCTGCACGGAATGCATCCAAAATCTTAGCATGTCCAAACTTGCCTCGTGTGGTGTCAGTATCCATGCGCAAGACCTTTGCATCGGGAAAAAGCTCCGCTACCTCCTCTTCCACCTTTTGTGTGCCCGTGCCATAACGCCTGATATGCTTTGAGCCGCAAGCAGGGCAAGTCTGAGGCATGTTGGTGGCTTTTCCGCAATAATGGCAGAGCAACCTGTTTTTATCAGAGTGATATGTATGGTTAACACGGCAAGAATCGCATGTCATCACATGCCCACACCATCTGCAACTCACAAAAGAAGAATACCCGCGACGGTTCAAAAACAGAATGGCCTGTTGTCCCGCATCCAAGGTCTCCTGCAAAGCTTCCCTAAACTCACGCCCAAAAATCGCGGCATTACCCCTCGCCATCTCCTTGCGCATGTCTATGACACAAATATCGGGAAGGGTTTTGTTGATTCTTTCACGCAATTTTATTAGCTTATAGTCGGTTTTATGGTAGCTCTCCAGGCTTGGGGTTGCAGAGCCAAGGACTACTTTTGCGTTTGATAGCTCTGCACGTTTTATTGCCACTTCGCGTGCGTCGTATTTTGGCGATGTTTCGGAGTGATAGCTTTGCTCATGCTCCTCATCTATCACGATGAGTCCCAGATTTGGGAATGGTGCAAAAACAGCAGAACGCGGGCCTATGACAAGTGAAATTTCTGCATCAAGGGCGCGTTTCCATATCCTAAATCGTTCGCCGGAAGTAAGACGGCTGTGAGTGACTGCCACCGCCTCACCAAAACGCGCAGAAAAAAGGCCTACCATCTGCGGTGTGAGTGCGATTTCCGGCACAAGGACGATGGCTTGCTTGCCTGTAGAGAGTATGTCGGCGATTGCGTGGAGGTAGACTTCTGTCTTGCCACTGCCTGTTACGCCATGAAGTAAAATGGGGATGTTTGTTTCCTTTATTGCTGTTATTGCTTCTTGCTGTTCTGCAGTCAGGGTTATATCGGCAGGTGTGGCGGAACATGCAGAAAGCCTGTTGCGCGTGGAAGGAAAACGCCCATCCGCCTTAGAACTTGGGGTGATGGCACGCACGCAGTTTGCCAATGTAGTGTAGTACTTATCCTTCATCCAAAACGACAAAGCTAAGGTCTCCGACGTAAGTACCGAGAAGTCATCACATATACTGCTTATTTCTTTGATTTTTTCCACCGATATGTCGTCAGGCAACGTGTCAGAAAAGCCCATTACATAGCCTATACGGCTACCGCTACCCATGCCAAAAGGAACGCGCACGCGCATTCCTATCTGCAACTCGATTACACTTTTATAATGAAACAGACGGTCAACTTCGCTGTGAGTATGGTCTACGCATACCAATGCATAGGTACTCACTACTCACCTGTCTGCTCGTCGTCCAGTGCAAAACTTGGCTCGTCGTCATTGTCCTCATACAGAGCCATGTCATCTTCATCTTTTGTGGTGGCTTTTTCTTCGGCTACAAAGGGTGTAAAATGTTCTTCGTCGCTGTCCATATCGTAGGGTGTAGGCGCGTAGTCTTGCTTGAGGTCCTCGCGCAGGTCGTCCTTAGAAAGTGTAGAGCGATAGCGGAATATATCGCCGCGCCTTATAAACTCTTGGTCAGAGTCTATGAGACTGTCGTCCACTTTTATGCGCAATTTGCCCTCGTTCATTTCTTTTACCGCAATCGAAACAGCGCGGTCGGTGGGTGCATAGGTGAGAGGGTTTGCACCGTCGGTGAGCTGGCGTGCGCGTTTTGCCGCCGCAAGCACCACTGTATAGCGGCTGGTGACA
>JGI24703J35330_11748606_pt1 | contig 21760 bp, 22 predicted proteins | sample TergutNt197P1_FD_35330 | JGI IMG/M metagenome (IMG submission 35330)
ACACTGCACGTAGAGTGTGGATCACAAGCAGACCTCTGACCAGATCACAGAGCTTTAGAATCTCCACTGTAGCCACAGCATATGGTAGAGTACAAGCCACATTAAGTGACACTCTCACCAATGCTCCTCTAAGTGGAGTGGAAGTTCACATTGTTAGGAACGATCAAATCCTGGCTGTAGTTATGACAGACTCAATTGGAAGAATCGAATATGATCTCCCTGTAGGTGATTTCATGTTACACGTGGTAACTCCGACAGGTTTTATGCCGGTGACTCCACAGCCTTTCACAGTTCCTTTCATAGGTGCAATCGAACAGGTAGATGTGGTGATGTCAAGAACACAGGGAGTTGTCAACTTCTTCTCAGTGAACTCAGGATCTCTAGCATCAACAACTTATGCGGAGGTCTTGATCAGTCACAACTTTACACCAGTGAGAAGAGTAGCATTGCACAACGGAGTAGCTCAGGGTCTACTGTTTGATGCTGGGACGTACACCGCTATTGTCAACTACACAACTGGAACCTATTCAGTCAGTAGAGTTCACACTTTCACCGTGAACCCGGGAGAGATTGAGGATATTGTGTTTGAATTAGATCATCACACTCCGCAAACAATCTTTCAAGTGGATAACACCCTGGGGAGAACGGATTGGATGTTTTACATTTATGATGATAATGGACTCATGTTCAGAACAACAGACATTGAGCACCGTCTTCATCAGATGGAAACATTCCAAGTCGTTGCAGCAACCTCAGATAACGCAATCGTTTTGACTCCTTACACATTCAACGTGGGACTCAATGGGGGAGTTGTAAACATTCCAGTTCAAATAGGAACACAGTCCGTGAGCTTCCAGTTCGTAGACACTGAAATTGGTCAACCAATTCCAAACGTGGTTGTTGGGCTGTTTAATCAGGATGGAAGAATGCTTCACTCAGCAGCAGCGGATCTGAATGGTAATGTGAACTTCGGAAATATCAGAGAGTTTCACCTTTACACTTTCAGAATCCTGGCAGCTCCCCCTTCCGTTTCAGGTTACTCCGCAGTAGGAAACCGTTTCCTAGGTCAGAATAATCACTTCACGGTGCCTCTCTACAGTTTAGAAGCTGTGAGAGAAGTCACTCACGTAGACACGATCTACAGACTTCCGAACATTGTTTGGACCGGACCACATTTCATTTATCCAGTCAGCCAAGGAGTCGTGCTAGAACATGCTGAAACACAAATTGAAACAGAGTATTAGTAAGAAATCTCCTTTCAAGTTAGTGGTTCCGAAGCTTCTAAAAATCTTTTTGAACCTGGTTAGAAACGGGTTTAGGGTTACAGCTAGAACAGCTGTAACCCTTTTTCGTTCGACATATCTCATAAAGATAGCCATGGTTTCAGTGATGATATTCTTCGATGTGTTCCTGTACGCAAAAGGGTTAATCTCTAAAACTCAGTTGATAAAGAACACACTCTTAGGAATAGTGTTGGCCATCACCGGTGTGATAGGGTGGAACTTGGGTACAGGTTGGTTAGCAATAGAATTCGTCGGGGAGCTTCTTGTGTCAATGACTTTGGTAGGCATAGGGACCAAATCAACAGAACTACTCTTCGATAAATTCTGGCAGGACGATAAGGCTTTCGCCAAATGTAAGATAGAGGAACACGAGATAGATCCCAAAACTTGTGAGAAGGTTTGTAAAGACTTAACTTACAAAGACATCAGGGTCATTTACAAATCAAAAGGAGAATCACAAATTGTTAAAGAGATTATTGAAAAGCACCGCCCTCCTCTCAGCAACACTAATCCTTTCAGCAACAACCTCAACGTTAGCTGAACGACCACAAGAGGAGTCAACAGGTGCATTCCTTAACAGGATTTTTGGGTCAAGCCTGTCTATAGTGAATGTGGACGCTTTAGAGCACGATCTTAGAAACATGATAGCAACACTAGAGGACATTGAAGCAACCGGTTACGTCAATGACCAATCAAATCAAATGAACCTTATCCAACTCAGCTTTCAGTTAGCACGAATAGCAGAGATTCAAGAGCAATCAGAAACACTTCAACACTACGTTAACGCTAATAGACTGGCGATCGGAACTACTGACCTAGATTACATTGTCAGTAGCCAAACCGATCTCCAGTCTTTTTTGTGGTACCTCGAACTTGATTACCAGCAGAACATAAACCTTGGGCAAGAGCTCTTCGGAAGAGAGATGCACACTGCTCCTCCGGGGTCACCTCAACAACTTAGACTCCAAATTGCACAGGTAGAAAATCAAATCGCCGTCCTTACCACAAGAGGAGAGTACGGAGCAATCCCCACAACTTGGCCGACAGAGGGGAGAGTTAGCTCAGGATTCGGGGTTAGAAATGACCCCTTCACAAACACCCCTGCTTTTCATACGGGAACAGACATAGCAGCTCCAACGGGGACTCCTGTGACGGCATGGTTTAATGGTACAGTTCAAACATCCCCCCAAACAGGAGGATGGGGACAACAAATTGTTACTCAGCAAGGAGACCTCAGAGTTCGTTATGCACATCTGAGTGTGGTATATGTAGAACCCGGAGATCAGGTCACACAAGGACAGTTGATCGGACGGGTAGGATCAACAGGGAGAAGTACTGCGCCGCATTTGCACTTAGGTCTTTACCTTAGAGGACTTGCTGTGGATCCCCAAAGAATTATAAACAGGAGATAAATATGAACAATGTATCTGAAGCCGCGATGGTTGAACTAGAGAATATCAAACTTAAAGAAGAACACTTGGAGCTGATAACCAATTATCTTCGTGTTCAAACAGTTGATGAGATCATCAAAAATATCCCAACCGAACAGCCCCCTCAACCGATTTACGTGGTAGGGACTATCCCTAGGTACCGGATCCTAGAACGAAAGTTGAGGGCAAAAGGTTTTCCTGGAGAAGTTAGCGAACATTATCTTTTTGTAGAACTAGCAAAAATCAGAACTCTCGTGGACAAAGGTAGGGACGCAAAAAAGGAAAACCCTCAACTTGAACCGGAAGAAGTCGAAGAACCAATAGACGTTCCAGAGGTTCCAGTCTTTATGCAACAATCAACGGAGATTGAATTCCAAGAACCTGCAACACAGGAGAAAATTCAACCAGAAGAGATTCAACCTCCCCAACTAGAAGAACAGCCTAAGAGGGTCAGCTTCTTCGAAGAACCCAAAACTCCTTTCAAACCGTTTGATTACTTCTCTATGACGAAGATCGAACGTAAACCTGTTTCAGATCATCTTGAAGCTTATCAGCCAGGAAAGGTGACACCTTACTCAAGGGAAGATTTGAGTAAGTTGGTGGACAACATGAGAGGGGTACTAGCGTGAGAAAATTAGTAGTCCTTTTAGCAACGGCAATCCTTCTTACAGGGTGCGGGGAGGTTTCAAGGGGGAATGAAGAGATTCAAGAGCCCTTAGCTCTTAACACTCTCCTCGATTCCATCATCGAGTCGGCCACCCTTCTTCATGGAACGCTTCAAACCCTTCAGTCGGTAGATGAAACACCCGTTTTGGGAGACGAGCACACTGTCTTCTCTTCGGAGGTCAGTCACGGTTCTGTAGAGAATCTTCCTCAAACCGTACAGATCTCCATCACAAATCAGGACTTCTCGACATTAACATGGAGGGAATCTGATAGAACAATGAGGGAAGTTCTGGACGATTTCTCCTTAGTGGTTAGTGGACTTTACGAAGTTCCTAGGCAAATCGCAGAGGAGATAGTAACAAACTTTGTACGTACTAGCGCAGAATATATAACAGACTTTGTTGTCACAGAAACCTCAATCTTCCTCAGAGCAGAGGATTACTTTTTGCTTTGGTGGGAAAGAGATCTTATGACACTGTCTGGATTGCATTATCTTCAAACAATAAGAGAGGAATAGTTTATGGAAACTTGGCAAAAGATTCTGGTAGGCGTTCTGATTATTGCTGTTCTAGGGTTGGGTTTCCTTTCGTTTACTCTTAACAGAACAATCAACGAACAGGAGACGACCATAGCACAACTTCAGATCGATCTGGCAAATGCCATGAACCAACCAGTTGAGCAAACACAGAGCATCTTCAGAGTAGTAGAACAAACGAGGATTGGTACACTATTCAATCCAACAAATGTGGAAGTGGTCCAGATTCCGAACTCACTAATGAGTGAAGCTTTTGTGACTGATCCCGAAATGTTGAGAAACTCTATTTGGAGAATCTCACTGGAAGCAGAGGGGTTGATCACCCACGACATGTTAGCATTCGAACCAGTCGGACCGACAGATCGTTTTCGGGTAATCCCCGTAAGTGCTTTCTCCCCTTCTCTCAGAGTAGGAGATTTTGTAGACTTCAGAATGATCACACCTGATGGTCTAGACTTTGTAGTCTTCCCTCAAAAACGTATTATAAATATCTTCGACGCGGGTCTTGAAGTAATTCTAAACGAGACTGAGTGGATGGTATTCTTAGGAGCTATGGCGGATCTAGCAATCTATTCAGGCTCAGTTTTTTACGCAGATCGTTATGTTGACCCCGCACTTCAGAACCGAATGTTTGCAACTTACATCCCACCACGTCACATCATCGACTTCATGAATATCAACCGTAACATGATCTTCCCTTACGCAGATTACATGGACATCGAGGGTATGAGGGCGTTGTTTGAGGCTACACAGCCTTGGTACCGTTATCAACACACCATGTTCAACAACACAATCCAAGCAATTCGTCACAGAGAAGCAGCCATTGTCGGTGCAGTCGGAAGACAGATGGGTGCTATGAACCAAGCCAGAACACAGTATGTTCAAATGATGCGTGAGTACTATGCACGTCAAGGGCTAGAGTGGGAAGGAGCCGGACCTTCACAGGTAGCACAAACTGGTGCTATGAGTGGCGGTGGAGCTGTTAACCAACCTGGTTCAAACGTTGGACAAGTTAATCCGGATGGGACTTGGTTCGACTCAGCAGGAACTCTAAGACACCCGGACGGAACACCAGTTATCGGGACTCAGCAGATGATTAACTATGGTGGACCAGACCAAGAAGAAGCTGATATCGTTTACAACACATGGTTTGGTAACTAGAGAGGAGGTTAACTATGGCTAAGAAAATGAAAAAAGTCAAGGTGACTCCACCTCAGATCTCATCAGTCTGTGTGGCGGGTAACACAACTAAACTTCATCTTGTCTATCCAATGGCAAAGATCATGAACAGGCTCGGATCAGTCCAACTGATAACCGAGGACCCTGCATGGTTGTCTCTTTCACACAAGGCCTCAGCGGAATTTCTTATGGGAAACCTTAGAGTCAGGTACGTGGAGATGATTGCTTTGATGGAAGAGGAAGAGTTGGAGTTGGAGAACTTTGACTATAACATCCTAGATGTTAATCTTTACGTCCCAGAAGTAAAGGTTGATAAGTATCTAATAACCTCGGGGCGAGAAATTATCGTCCCCGGGTTCTCCAATGCAAAACAAAAGAACACACCGATAATCACACTCTACGATCAGACGAAGTTGACAAAGATGGAAGTCGACGTTCTCAAAGAAACACTTCTTGCGAATGAAGATCTTTACAATTTCAAAACCGTACCATTCTTTGCAGACTATCTTGCGGTCCTCATGGAAGGAAGAACCGAAAAGGTTAAGTTCCCTCCAAAGGTGCAAGACTTCATCACTAGTTTCCTTGAGTTTCATAACAATCTCAAGAAAGCGGATCTTAGATTTATTTTAAATGAAAAGGGGTTTACCGAAGATGATAATCTTATTTAACTCAGTAACACACCACTCAGGTCAGTCAACCTCTCTTTACCTTTTAAACCGATTTGCGTCAAACCTAGTCGGGACGGATACCTCCATTGTTTCAATGGGGGAATCCTCTTTTTATGAGACAGCGATTACAACACCTTATCCGGGTGGACATGAGGACATTCAAACGGTTCTAGCTAAGACACCTGCGGACGGGATCAAGTTTCTGAAAAGTAGCATGTTCTCCATCAGCCCTAAGACGCGTTTCTATGATGCTGGATTTCATGATATGAAGGGTGAAGAAAAGATATTTCAAGCCACACAGTTCATCACAAGACTGGGCGAGTTGACACCAAATATTTACCTAGACTTGGGAAATCAGGTCAACACATTTACATCGCTGGGAAATCTTCCTGCAAAGATCGTCATAGTTACCCCACCGGACTTAGATATGATCCGTAAGACCAGAAAAAAAGTAATAGAGAAGGTCAAGAGGTTCAAGGAAGAGACTGGGGACAAGTTCACCACCGACATTCAGTACCTTATCCCAAGGTTCAACGATCAACTTTCCATGAGAACTATTCAAAATGAACTGGAGTGTACTGCCAAGGAGCTGATTATTATCAGAGATCTACCTCAGCTGTACAGAGCCAGAAACCAAGGAAGGCTTGATGACTTATTTGACCGTATCATGGTTAACCCGAAAGCCTCACAAGGGGAAGCCATATTCAAGTCCGACATTAAGACCGCCGCTGAAAAACTTATGAATAGAAAATTTAATAACAAAGCAATCTATGTTCTGAAGGAGGTCTAGATGATTCTCTGGATAATCGCTGTCTTAATGATAGCAGCCTTCTTCTACCTTTTCTACTTCAGAAGACAAACCAACACCGAAGCACTGTACAACCACATGACTCTTTACGAGATGGGTGTGGAGTACTCAAACAACCTGGTTACGAGAATGAACGTGAACCCTCGTGGAGACTTCTCGGAAGAACAATCAGAGAATATGGAAGCAGCCCGTCAGCTACTTATCCGAACCTATCAAGCAGCACAAGAGGGAGAAGTGGAAGCACGGGAAGCTATGATCCAGGACATTCAGGCATGGATCCAAGGTGATGCAATGGAAATTACTAATCTGGATGAACTGACTTGTGTGGCTTACCGTGATCCAGCTAACATGTCGACGAATGAAAAGTTCATTACGATGATGTACTTCTTCAGAAAAGAGGTCCTAGACTCAATGACGTACATGGAGAAAGGGGACCCGGACAACGACAAAGACACCAAGATCCTCATCAAGCTTCTAGATTACTTAGGTACTCTGAAACAAAAAAGGCCCCTTGTCACCGATAAACTCGGACGTGACAGGGGGTATTTTGTTAACACTGAAGACATGAGAGAAGGTTTTAAGCGTTTCTCAGAAGAATACAATGAGGGGGAAGGGTTAGAATTTACTCTTACTGACGCCATTGCAATCACTGCCCTGATGGTTTATCAAGACGTTATTGGTTATAGCCTGTTCGACATGCTTGTATACGATAACTCTATATCAGAGCTTTGGTCAGGTTCAATGGGTGCGGACAGAGGTTCCAAGAAACAAATCGTTTCTCCTGAGAACTCCATCTGTGTGGCCATTCAAGGTGACACAGTAAGACTTCAATGTCTAAGATTTCCTAGCTCCAAGGCGTATGAGAACGCCATCCTCAGCTTCGCATCAACAACAAAGAGAACTTTCACAGACAAAGACGGTTATATTTACACTACACTGAAACATGGCCGACGTGTGGTACTTAGACGTGCATCTGTTTCAGACCGTTGGGGTGTGAACATCCGTACTCTAGAAACCACTGTAGGAACCAACGAGGAGCTGCTAAGAAGAAACAAAGTGCCAATCCTCAACGCAGAATTTATAGAGGACCTGTTGCAAATTATTGCTTGGTCTATGATCCCATCGGTGTTTACAGGTCAGCAAGGTACTGGTAAAACGACTCACCTTCTTTACTTCTTAGGTAAGCTCGAAACCGATATGGCTGTTCGTGCCATCGGTAACATTGACGAATTCAACTTCGGTATGACTTACCCAGAACGAGACTTCGCTCACTTCTTCACATCAGATGTACATGACCTTCACTCCATCGCTGGTATGGCTAAACGTACTCGTGGTATGGTTCTGGTTATGTCTGAGCTACTAGTTTCTAATGACGTAGAGGAAGCACTGAACTCTTTCAAGTCAGGTTACTTAGGTGGTTTCACGACAGGACACGGTGCCACAACTGCCGCGATGATTGAGTACATGGCTGGTCTACTTGCACAGCTCAGAAACACAACCCCGAAAGAGATGGAAAAACTTGTAGCCGAATCGTTCAAGTTCAACATCAAGACCGCAAGGATCGGGGGTGTTTACCAGATCGAATTCATTGAGGAAATCATTGCCAGGGACTTCAACCTGACCTGGAACCACTTTGATGACCCAAGAGTAAACGTAGATCAGGTAAATAAACTAATGGCAGAGAACACCACTACTTACTACAAAAACCATCTAGACCCGCAGATGTTCTCAGTGAACAGGTTGGCGTATTTCGACATGGGTAACAAAGAGTATGTTCCTGTTAATCCACCATCATTTGAACTAATCACGATGATCTTCTTCAGAGTCAACAAGGAAAGACGTGTACCTGTCTTGCAGATGCTAGACATGTATTACGATCTAAATCCTTTAGACATAATCCAACAACTCATTGACACCAAAACTGTTATTGCCAGTTCAGTTGAAGAGTTCAAGCGTGATTGGTTGGGAGAAGAATATGAACATAGAGACATCTAGGGAGATCCTCAGCATCTCCAAGCAAGGGGTAGTGGTTAAATCCACTACCCTTTTTTACGATGTAATCACAACGATTACTGACAGTATTCAAGCACCTGCAGAAAAGGAGTTTGAAAGGGAGGAACCATAATGGTAGACCAACTCATGAGTGTCATTAACTCGATCTCACTTAAGGTTGTTATTATCACCTCAGTAATAGCGCTCATAGTGGGGGGAGCTGTGGGCTTCATTCTAGAGCAAGGTAAACTTCAGCAGAGGTTGACAACTTACGAGATTCAATTGAGTCAACAACGAAACAGAGCCATGCAAGTAGCTAGTATTCAGGCACAGAACTTTAGCAACATTAATCAGCCTTTAACATCAAGCCAGATTCAAATGCATTTCCCCATAGTTCTAGCGTACACAATAGAAGACACACAACAGAACAACCATCCCGAGAGACTCTCCAATCAACCAACCGGCTCAGTCAACATCCGGCAAAACCCCACAGTCTCAATTGAGATTGCAACACCTTACAATAGAGTTCTATTCTCAACGCCCGAGATTCAGACTCTTCTTCAGGAGCGGGTGACAACTGCCACCATCACAAACCACCCTGACCATACAGGGTTCGCAACAGCCACAAAAAATGGAATCACGGTTAGCTATAACCCGGTGCAAATCTTCTGGTCAGTCCCCTTCCTAGCAGCCATAGCACTCATCTTCTCCCTCATTGCCGCATTAGCCGCAAAGAAAAATCAGGTAGAGGATTACTTAGAGTGGAGACTAAAACCTGCTCTTGAATCACTAGAGACAAACGCCCTGGAATTCATGAACGACTCCAGCCGTAAAGAGAGACCTCCTTTCAGACTAGACTCCAAGATAGAGGAAGTGAATGAGATCGGTCAGAGTCTTAACGCCATTGTTCAGTGGGTCTGGGGAAGAATAGACCACACCGAAGAGCAAGCACGCATCACTGAGGAAAGAAACCTCAATAGTCTAAACGAACTAGCTAAGATGAGTCACGAGATCAGAACTCCCCTCTACGCTATCATCAGCTATGCCGACCAGATTAAATCAGGCAAGTATCAGAAAGCTGACTCCATGGATCGAGCGAACAAGATTTGGATGAACGGGGAACTCCTTATCGAAATTATCAATTCCGTTCTAGACATTGCAAAGATAGAGTCGGGTGAAATGACCATTGAACAACAACCAATGGACTTAGACTACGTCATTAAAAAGTCTGAAATGGCACTTCGCTTCAGAGCGGAGGAGAAAGGTATTGAACTCAGATTCGTTACAGATTCTCTCCAAGACAGACAAATAGTAGGAGACCAAACAAGGCTTACTCAAATCCTTAACAACCTGCTCTCGAACGCTATCAAGTTCACCTCGCAAGGTAAAGTAACATTCAGAACCAAGATAGAGCTTCAGTCTAACAACGACGCTAAAATTTACTTCGAAGTTCTGGACCAAGGGGAAGGCATGACCCAAGCTCAGCAGGATAAGGTCTTTGAGAAGTACACTCAAGCCGACACTTCCACAACAAGGAAGCACGGTGGAACAGGTTTGGGTCTTCCTATTACTAAAGAACTCATCGAGAAGATGGGTGGTACAATCGGACTAGAGTCCACACCAGGCGTGGGTTCTAAGTTCTTCTTCACCCTCAGATTCAAAACGGTTAAGTTTGATTCCGAGGGAGCGAAGCCAATGCTAAAAGAAAAAGTTTGGACCGGAACACCTCACTTCAGAGGTGAAGTGTTAGTCGTAGATGACAGCCAAATCAACAGGGAAATTCTTCAAGAATTCCTTGATGACGTAGGGGTCACTGCGCACCTTGCATCCTCAGGTAAAGAAGCAATCAAGAAGATCAACCAAAACTTCGACCTTTATGATCTGGTATTCATGGACGTTTGGATGGATGAAATGGATGGTGTACAAGCCACTGAAATAATCCGGGGTAATGATTACACAAAACCAATAGTAGTCTTCACAGCAGACTCCATCAACAACTTCAAGACTCAGTTCGAAGAGAAAGGTTTCACGGATCATCTGACTAAGCCCGCCAAGAAAGAAGAGATTTGGACTATCCTGGAGAAGTATCTACAACAGATAGAAAAACCCAAGGTCTCTCAAAAGAAAGAAGAGGACAAACCCGAAACAGTCCTAGAAAGATCAGAGAAGAAGAAAGAAGAACTCACCAATGACCAGAAGATGATTGCCCGTTTCATTGATGGCACCCAGGAGTATTCTGAAATCTTATCTGACCCCACCTCCACTGAAACCAAGATTAAACTAGCCGCACACTCCATCAAAGGTCTAGGCCCTTACATTGGTTCAGACCGACTAACAACCCTGGGGGCTATGGTTCAGGATGACCCAACTACTGAGAACGCTTATGAGTTGTATAGGGAACTTTCAGAAATCGTCAGGCTTCTGAAAGAGAAGCAGAATCCCGAAACAGCCTTAGACGTTAACTTCTTCAAAGACCTCCTTCAGAAGATTGAAGATGAAGATCACACATTTGGTCCTCAACTTAAACTTCTGGAGAAGAATAAGAGTATGTCAAAAGTTTACAACCAACTCAGACTGTTCGACCTGGAAGGGGCAACCGAAACCATCAAAACTATGATCGAGGTGATGAGTCATGGAGAAGAATAGCCCTTTCATTCTGGGGACAGGGGATGGTTTCTTCAAAGACGCCATCATGATAGGAGAGATCAAAAGCTTTAATTCTCTTCGTATCAAAACGTACGCCAAGTATTCAGTAGACGTAGGATATGTGATAGTTGCATTCAAGGAAAAACTGCAAAAGTTCTCAGTCGATAAAAAGATGAAAGACGAGTTCAAACTTGAAGAGCAAATAGATTTCATAGACTTACCACCTAAACAACTCCAGAGAGAACTCTCTCTGGAGTTTATTTCTAGTAGGGCGGGGGAGATCGAAGAGGTTCAAGTCCTTTCAACTCATCGGACCCTCCGGACTCTCAAGATTGTTCCACATGAACGCATTCATATTGGCATGGATGTTAACGTTCTGAACGACGGGTTTCAGTTCAGTTGTAAGGTGATCAACAAAGAAACCCTTCTACTGAACAATCCAACAACCAAACAACTTGAACGCCAAATCAACAATTACTTCACCGCATAGGAGAAACTATGGAACTCATCCTCACCTGGATCCCTCTCGGTATTATCATGGTTGTTGGGGCTGCTTTCATGCTAGCACTAAAAAGATCAGGACTGTCAAAAAACCAATCTTATGATAGTAATAGAAACCTTCAGAGTAATTATAAGACCAACTATAAAAGGTTGATCCAACTGTTCGAAGGTATGTCACGTTTCCCTCTTACATCAAGAGCGACAAACGAACTTAGACAAAACATTGCTGGGCTGTCTATCTACACCAACATCGAGCAAAGGGTGGAAGCCGCAAGAATAATGGCTTCATCTTTCGTTATGTCCTCAGTTATGTTTGCTGTTACTTGGATTGTTTCATCTGCAGATCTTGTTTTAATGATTTCCATGGTACTTCTAATCTTTATCTTCAGACGAGACTTTGTTTCTAAAGGTATCAAAAAGAAAAGGTTAAAGTTCTGGAACTCTATGCTAGTCAGCATCATCAGCCTCAACCAAGAGTATTCCAAGATGAAAGACTTGGAAGCAGCTCTTGCCAAGACCCGAACCGATAATAGAACCATCTATCTGATTTCAAATATCAGACATATCATAAAAGCAGAGAACTCAAAAGGTCAGCTAAACTATTTCGTAACAAACAACCCGTATCACATCACGGTCCGTTTTGCGGACCTGGTTTATGAGACGTATACTTATGGTTCTTATAAACAGTCAGAGAACGGGGTCGACTCATTCCTGTTCAACCTTGACTCCATCATCTTCGACCTCAGAACTGACATTGACTTGGCAAAGTCCGAGAAGAAGAAGTTCTACACTGTTGAGAAGCTTCCGTTGGTTGGACTTGTGTTCTCAATTTACGCACCGATTTTCCTGGTCGAAATGATTCCTGGTATGCAGTTTCACTACGACACTGGACAAGGTTTTGTTCTACAAATGGCCGCACTTGCGGTGGTAGTTGGAGCATACGCTTTCGCAACAAGACTGAACGACACAGACAAACCCCAAGAGGACGTTCCGCTTTGGATGCTGAACCTCTGGTCAGATCCTGACAAACGTAGATTCTTTGAAACCAGAGTCAACGATAGAAAAAGGGGAAGACTCAAGAAGTCACTAGACCGAGCACTCAGCACACTCACCCCCGGGATGTTTCAGTTGAATCAAGCTATTTACATGATAGCAGGTTTGTTAATCACTCTTTCAGTCATGCTTAGCTATCATTACATGGAGAGACAAGCAGCACTTCACGGATTCGAAGGTATGACGGAAGCTTCTATGTACATAATGAACCTTCAGTTTCCTGATTATCAGAATCACCTGAGGGGTTCGATAATCGTGAATCCAAATCCTCAAACTCAGGAAGAAATTCACGCCTATCTTATCAGTCTAGACTGGCCTTTAGTCTCTTCAGAGCTCTACGCCATGTCTGAAAACATGTACAGAAATCAACACAGGTTTTTAGAGAATCGAGTAACCGTTTCAATCTTAATAGCGCCGATTGTCGTTGGTATTATTTTGGGGATGGTGCCCGAGATTTTACTAGCCCGACGTAAGAAACTGGTAGATGCCGAAGCCGAAATTGAGGTACTTTTACTTCAATCAGTAGCAGTTCAGCTTATGCACACCCCTGCTAAGCTACCTGACTATCTTCTTTTGTTCGCTTCTCTAACCACTCTTTACCGTAGAAAGATGTATTATGGCTTCGTAAGGCAGTATAACTTCCCTGAAGACCTTAAACAAATTGCCTACAGTTTTGAGAACCCGGATTACTATTTACTCATGGAACAATGCCACACCATTCACTCCGATATGATTCCTCCTGACGTTTTCCGTGAGACCGCCAACTCAAGGGAGTACCTTTCTGAACAAATGAAGTTCAAGAAACAGGAGAGACAGGAATCGAACTTGGTGTTGCTAAAGTTCGCAATGATAGCTGCCCTCTTAGCATCCATCTTCTTTCAGATAATGATACCGCTTGTTCAATTTGTGTTTGAAGCATTGGAGCAAAGCATGGGCATGATGAACATGTAGGAGGACAATAACTTATGGATCTTTACTTCCAAGCGGCGCTTGTTCTGATTATTGGGGGTGCATTCGCATATCTACTAGTAATCATCATGACGCCAGCGCAAATGTTTGCGCCACTTCAAGCAGAGACGTTCCGTATGCTTGAAGCATCGACAGACCAGATCATGAATCTGGGGATTCAGATATTTAATAACGGGGTCGCAGTTCCTGGTACGTCGATTAACACATTGATTCAAAACGCTGAAGCCATGGGGCTGGCAGTTATTGGACAGACAAGAGCTTCGCAAGGTCTGACAGTAAACTGGGGACTTCAGTTAAGATCAGCCACATCTACAGGAGTACAGATTCACGCTCACGGTACAACAGGTCAAGGTCAGAACGTTACCGCTTTCGAGCAGAACTTCGTAATCCCTGCCGCAGACTTGTTCGGTGTTAACCAATCTGGTGACCCTCAAACTCGTCAAGCAGGAGCTGCTGGTCTACGTCAAGGCCCGATCATTATGGGTACCAACGGAACCAACACTGCTCTAACTTCTGGTAATGCGGTATCCGCTCTAGAAGCTTACGCTAACCTTCTGAATCCGGCATCAGCTCCAGTTGGTATGGTGTACGGTTCTTCTCCTTGGGATGACCCGCTTCTAATGTTCTGGGACCCATTCTCAGGATCAGCTGAAGTAGCCGCTCAACGTGGTAGAACATTCTCTTCTACAGGTTACCTCATCACACCACAAGTTATAAGACACAACATGCCTGCTAACAATAACATCTCAATGGCTAGAACCCAAGGTTCTGTGTTCCATGTTAACCAAGGTTCCTTGTACCACACCTCTTTCATCGTTAGCCCGAACGGAGACATCATCGGTATCTACTTTGAAGAGCACGGGGTGAGTGCCCAGACTGCTTTCCTAGCAGCCGCAATGGTTTCTGAAGGTTACATCAACACTGCAATCCAGTTCTAGACACAACCCAAGTCCTAGTGCCTTCCTCCATTCGAGGAGGGTTCTAGGACTTCTTTTTTAGTAATAGGAGGAAACGTGGAAGATCTACTATTTAGACAATTACCCGTGTTCCTAGGTGTTCTGATTACTGCTGTTATGTTAGGGATTGCTGGATTCATGCTTGGACTGATTGGGGACAACGCCGATTTTGTTTCAAGACAGATGCATGCCTCGAACATGCAAAGACAGTACGCTAACTTAAGCAGATTTCAGGGTACAGAAATTGCTTACACTGAAGTCCTCATGGCAGTATATCAACACTCCAGTATGGACCTCCCAATAGCAGTTGTACCGGCACCCATGTGGAACTCTCACTCCACGAATGGTATCGTAAATGATGGTAGCGTTTTTGGGTTCCCATTTGACGCCCACACTTTCAGTACACAAATCGTAGGAACACCTCTTCTGTCGCCTCAGGATTTCAATCCTGTAAGCGGGACAGGTCTGTGGACTGGGCCTAGACCAACTCCTGGACTAGACTCTAACTTCAGACAAATTGCTGAGTTCCTTCAGGACATTAGCAGACCAAACTCCCTACTGAGCTTTAGCGGGAGAGTACTTCGAAGTCCTAACGGTTATCCTTATCTTGTCGTGTTTACGTTTACGCCATAAGGAGGTGACTTAAATGGGATCAGATATGTACTTCAGAGCAGCCTTGGTTGCAATTACTGGGATCTTAGCAGGAGCATTAATGTTCATTTACTCCCAGCTTCAGTCCAGCGCAGACTTCATTCAAGAAGCTCTTGTTCCACCCACACAATCCTCAGTCATGGATGCCAGCAACGTAGCATTTCAACAGAGAGTGCACGTTGACCAGATCCACAGGTTCGTAATGTCCCAACAAGACCAACACCAGGTCCTTCTCTATAACGGACGTTATAACTTAGTAACAGGCACCCAGTTTAGCGGGTTCAACAACTTCTTAAACCAACTTCCACAGATGGTTATAGGACTTTTGAACCACCATGAAAGAAATAACAACCCACCCCAGGTCTCAACAGTAGGTGAGTTACAGGTCTTCACCTTAGACCATTTTCCAGCACTAAATGTAGGAGGGGCTAATCAGCTTCCACCTCACGCCACATACACTTCAGGACACCATGTTGGATTTATTGCCTTCGATGTTTCCGGACCTTCTGGGACACACACAGATATCGTCGACCAGTTCGTCGCAAACGTTAGAGCGCAATCAAACAGTTCCGCAACTCAAACAAGATCAATGGTTTTTGTAGAAAGATTCGTAAACGGAGACGGGTCAGTAATTCTAGTTATCTCGATGGGAGGTGCTAGTACATGGATATCATAACCGATTATGCAGATATTCTAATAGGAACTCTTATTACAGCATTTTTCATCGGAGTACTATTCGCTGTGGCAATGTACAGGTTGGATAATCTAGATCCTATGCAGAGACAAATGCTCACCACAAGAGTAGGAGCTTTCTCAGAAGGAATGACTCTTGAGCATGCTATGGGAATGGACACTCAAAATCCTTTCACGATAGCCCAGATTATGATGCTTCCTGTGGTCGACTCTCAAGTTAACCTTCGTCAACAAGGCCCGAACTCCGTTAATCTGCCTTCAACAAGCAGGTTGGTTAGGGTTTATCAACATCCCACCTTCCGAGCACACGGACCTTCCTGGAGACCGGGGAACAACTTTCCACACCCAACTGAAAACCACATCGCACCGAACGTTCAGTTAACATTGAACTACCCTCAAACATCGCAGACCATGAACAACCGAGCCGCCACTTTCTCTGCAGCTAACCCTCAGATGCAAGCTCTCCTTCCGAACCTCATGGCTCAGAAGAGTGGAGGGCCCGCACATCTCTGGAGATTCAATGTTCTCAGAGAAGGGGTAACAGGTAGTTCCAGTCTTATGTTCTTCACGGAACCGATGCCAGAGAACTTGATTAGGCTACACAATAATTCTTAGAAAGGAGGTTCAATCGACATGAGTAACTTCACGGCTTGGATAGTTGGGATTCTCACGATAGTTGGTATGGTAATCATAACGCTGTGGGTCTCACACAACTTTAATCTACAAGAACACGCAGAGACACAAATCAACGAAGCTATGCACACATTCATAGAAACAGTTGTGGATAGAGGAGCTCTTCATCAAAACGATGTGGACCTCCTTCTAGGACAATTGGTGGGGACTGGAGGAACCTTCGAATTTAGTATTGTTGTAAACAGACTGTTTCCAATTCCGCACACCAGTCCTCTCAATCCGCACTTCAACACCGCTGGGGCATCAGGCTTCGTCATGGACTTCAGACCAATCCATGGTTTCTCAACAATGGACGGTTCACTTCACACCCTGGACGAGCCTCTTATTCTTAGACGTCATGACAACCTCAGCATCGTTCTAAGACAAGCAACTCTCATGCCTCATCAGCTAAACCAAGAAAGACAATTTGGGTTCGCCCAAACCCATAGAACCTGGACATTCAGCAGAGCCGTAAGAAACGATGGTAACGCTCAGGTTGGGAATGAAGCACCACCGATTAGATTCGATGGGCTTTAGAGAATTGTTAGTGCACACAATCAGACTAGTGGGTTGTGTGTATTATAGAGTTCTCAAAAGGAAAACTCTACGAACAGAAAGGAGTAAGTATGAAATCTACTCTGATTGTTTATTTCTTCACCCTCCTTATTGGAACATTAACCATGATATACAACACCCACATGGTCAGGAGATTTGAAGAGAGAGCAGTTAGGCAAAACATTATCACAGCACTAGACGCCGCTTCAGACGCCGCGACAGAATTTCTCTTATGGGAAAGTCACATCACCAACACCGGTCAAATATTCATTGACCCAGATCTTGTGTGGGAAATTTACAAGTACACTTTTCTAAATGCTATTGGGCTACACTCAGCTAGAAACATGGAACTCATTGAAGCCTCTTTCCCGTTAGGAATAATAGCAGTAAACGATGGTTACTTCATGAGATTGAGAACCCTGGAGAGGACCCCTCTTTACACTCCAATCTTCCATCCGGGGACCACAACCGTAATTGGTCACCAAAGAATCCCTGGGCAATATGCAGAGGAATGGGTTTACGGTTTCACGCAAAAGATCCCGTTCGCGAGAGTTCCAACTGAACCCACAAGAACCACCGGCTCAGTCCCAGATCTCATAGGAGCATCGCCCCCACCTGGAGTAGCGGCTACTCAGTGGTTCCAAGCCTCAGACCTAGGAACAGCTAACGCAGCTCCAATAGGGCCGAACGTCAATCCGGTAATTCCTGCTAGTTCAACACAGTTTCCCGTGATTATAGCAGATACTATGAACGGTCAGAACTTGGTGGGATATTTTCCATTCCACCAAAACGGGGTGAATGCCGCAAACTTCGGTGGAGCACAAGGGCGTTACATCAGATTCCAGATGGATGGAAGTTCTGCGCAGCCAGTGAGAGGGAGTGGACATTATCCTCCTTACATTGCAAGAGAACTTCTTAGAGCCATGGACTATTCAATGACGTGGAATGCATCTATAAACTCAAGGTTCAGATCAGGGGGGCAGATGCTAATCCCAACTGAAATGGTAACCACCTTTGGAGCATCAAACGTCAGCCTTGTGGGTCCGATGGTAATGGCAATCCTAGACGACTTCAGTTGGTTAGGATATGCAGACATGGATTTCTGGACCATTTCTAACACACAGATAGTCGATGCCAGATCGGTCTTTGTGTATAGAAGAATAATTAACGGGGTTCCGACCTTAGTTTATTCCTTATGTAATCCAGAAGGCAACGACCCTAACATTCAACACCCTCAACAGCCCCTACAACCAGTAGCGGCATCTAGGTATATCGTTCAAATATTCAGCACTCAACAAGAAGCAGCAGTGTTAGGAGCTTATCCTGATCTTCTGTTTGCTGACATCTGTGCTTAGGAGGACAAGTGAAAAAGATAGCTATCGCCTTAGGGTTAGCAGCCGTCGGTTTTCTCGCTGGGTGTGGTGCCCAAGAACCACAACAAACCACACCCGCCTTCTCTTTTGATTTCGAACCAATAGATTCAGAAGATTGGGCATGGGAAGAGTCAGAACCAAGCGACCCATTTGAAAGACCCATTGTGCCATTCCTTGATTATGTCCAAAACATCAGTCAAGTCGACCTGGTTCAAGTAGAAGTGAGAGATGGTTTCGGACAACTACAAAGACATACTTTGCAGTTTTCTGATCATGGAACACAAAGAGGAGGTAATCATTTGATGGTTCCTCTAAGCGAAAACCCGATCAGTGCATTCACATCCCTCGGTTTCAGGGTGGAGATTTCCATTGATTCAGACCGAGCAACTCTGTGGCGTCTAGGGGACAGATTCGACTTCAACACAGAAAGCATAACAATCTTCAGGAATCATCAACCAGTTCTATTCTCTTCGGACTTCCCATTCAGAGATCATGGAACACTGTACATTCCTTTTGAGATGCTTCTCATGGCCGCAGAGATAGACTTCACCATAGACCAAAACCGTCTTATCATTCATTTAGGAGATTAAAAAATGTTTACACCAAAAGCCGCTCCAGAAACAGAAGAGGAAACAACACCTTCTTTTTTCGATCAAGAAGCAGAAAAACCTCAGACACCACAAATCAAGATAGATCCAGAAACCCCTGCTGAACCAGAACAGAAGGGAGAAGACACAACTCCACAAATCAAGATGGCTCCAGAACCAGAAGTCGAAGCCACGATTCCACAGATCAAGATGGAACCAGAACACCAACCAGTTCCTAAGCCAATCGCCGTCAGCATGGACAAGGGGGTAGAAAAAGATCCAGACGGTCTTTACGCAGAAATTCCAACCAAGAGCCTAGAAACATTCGCACAAACTCGAGGATCAGCCAGCGTCACTCCACATGGGGTAACGATTCATTTAGATGTCAAAAACATTCTGGAACACTTCGGAGAGGAGTTCCTGACACCAGAGCTTCACGTGGTTCTTAGAGAGAATTTCGAGACCCGATTCACAAAAGCTCAAATCCTAGAAATTCAAAAAGGACAGAGAGCTTCAAAACAATCTGGGACGGAGTTCAAAATCTCAGGAGCCACCAGCGTTGTAGATTATGACAAGTTCAAGATCTATGTGCCAGAACTTCCGGTAAAGTACAACCTGCACATTGAAGAGCAAGAAATCAATGTGGAAGGAATGACTTTCTACAGCGGAGTCAAAGAAGAGTTCAGACACCTCAGCAAAGGAAGAGCAGCTGTATTCCCAATCAAAGGGGTAGAGCAGATCCTTGAGGACATCCAGAAGTTCACTCCAATTGAACAAATGAAAATGTTCTCAGCAATTCTCACAGAACTCCCGGAAGACAGCCCTTCCTTAGCGTTTGCATTGACCGCGGTCAAAGGAGCGTTGTCACTAGCCATTAATGTAGAACCCCTAGAACTTAAAACAGCCGTAACGGAGGTCATTGAACGATGCTCAACTCAGAAAGAATAGCAGCAATGTTAGCAGAAAAAGAATCAATTGAAACACCTAGCATGTCAGTTCCCAAAGATTCAGAAACTGAACCTCAAGTGGAGGTCACTCCAGAAGAGCTTGCAGCCCTGATGGAACCAGTAACTCCGTCAGACATGAGTGGTGAAATCTTCTTCGAAGGAGAAGAGACTCACAATGACACCCAAGGTTACATAAAGCCCGAACAATTCTCAGGGGAGTTTTTAAGACTTCTAGCGGAAGAAGTCAAGACCAAAGAAATCGCTGGGATCATCAAGGCAGACTTTGGTATTCTGGGTAGTCTCCAGAACGATCAGCTGGTCATGAACGACGAGCAGACATATGGACTCAACGAAGAAATCTTTGCAACAATCTTCCGAGACAAAACAGCTCGAAACATTTCTCTTTACAAATTTCTCAGCGACCTCAAAGACTCAACTTCAGACAACACCATCAGGGTGCCGATGTATCGGGAAGACGTCATTAAGCCATTCGGTCCGGACCACCTCATTAAAGTCCGTACTGTAACGTTCAACAAGTTTGACTTGAGAGAAATCAAAAAGTTCGAGTTCATCAACAAGATCCGCTTCGATGTCAGCGAGAGCCCGGTCTTCATCTTTGACCTTAAGCGTTAGACATGAAACAAGGAATTCCGAAGTTCCCTTGTACCGCATGTGGAAGTTGTTGCCGTTACATGTTTAAAACTCTTCCAGACCAAACCCCTTCCGTCCAACGACAAATCAAAAAGATGGACCGAGGGGATGAGGTTTGTAAGAATTTGGACGAAGAAACAAATCTTTGTAGAATTTATAAAGACAGGCCTTGGTTCTGCAATGGATTCAAAATCTGGCAGAAGGTTTACAGAAAAGCAGGTTATTCTTTAGCCGCAGCCTATGAACTTATGGAACAGCAGTCCCTCATGCTCAGAGAAACTGGAGAAGTCATTCTTGAGAATCTGGATTGGGACAAGATCGAAGCTGTCAACGAAAGGGGGTAGAAAACTTTCTTATTGATAGGAGGAGCCCTGAAACTGGGCAAGCTAGGGTTTGGTGCGGTCAAAGGCGGGAAGGCTGTGGCAGGTGGTGCTAAGCTGGCTAGTGGAGCCAAAGCCGCCAAAGGTGGGAAGGCTGTGACCAGTGGAGTCAAAGCCGCCAAAGGTGGAAAAGCCGGAAAGCTAGCAGCCAAAAACAAAAAACTAAAAGCCAAAAACAAAGCACTTAAGACGGAAGTCAAAAAAGGAAAAAAAGGTGGACTCGGAACCGGACTTCTAGCGGGCTCAATGTTGGGAGGAGGAAACGGAGGGGGAATCGGCTCAGCAGTTGGGGGAGTAGCCCTAGGTGCAGCAAAGCTAGGTTCAGCTGCAATGGGTCTTCTTGGAGATGTCATTCCCGTGGCTTGGGATATGGCAAAGACTGTGGGTGGGGCTCTCTTCAATGGGGCCAAATGGATGACAAATGCAATCTCATCAGGATTTAGAAAAACAAGAAGAGACCAAAAGCAAAAAGGAACTAACCTCCCGCCACACCTAGATCCAAACCATCCAGAGTTCATTCATAAACAAGAGCAAATCAAAAAAGAAGTTCAATCACTCAAAACAG
>JGI24703J35330_11748605_pt1 | contig 21745 bp, 9 predicted proteins | sample TergutNt197P1_FD_35330 | JGI IMG/M metagenome (IMG submission 35330)
CACTTACACCAAATGGAAAACTAGATCGAAAAGCACTGCCAGAACCCGAAAACAACGTCAAAACAGAATACATCGCACCAAGAAATGAAATAGAGGAGAAGCTAACCCAAATCTGGTGCGAAGTACTCATCAAAGATAGGATAGGAATCAATGATAACTTCTTTGAGTTAGGGGGACACTCCTTAAGGGCGACTGTGGTAGTATCACGAATCCATAAAGTGTTAAACGTAGAATTGCCATTAAAAGAATTGTTTAAAACCCCAACCATATCAGGAATAAGCGATTATCTATCGAAAATAAAAGAAAGCATCTACCAAGCAATTGAACCAGTTTCAGAAAAAAACTACTACGAAGCATCATCAGCTCAGAAGCGAATGTGGTTATTACAACAGTTTGATCAAGAGAGTACAGCCTATAATATGCCAAGTGTTCTAGTAGTAGAAGGAAATCTTGACAAACAACGGTTAGAAAAAGCTTTCTTAAAACTAATCGACCGCCACGAAACCTTCCGAACTTCTTTTGATTTAATAGATGATGAAGTCGTTCAAAAAATTGCTCAAAATGTGCCATTTAAAATAGGTTACATCGAAAGCACAGAGCTGATGATAAGAGATGAGTTCAAGAAATTCAACCGTCCATTCGAACTAACTCAAGCACCGCTATTACGTGTAGAACTAGTGAAAACAGAATCGGAACGACATTATTTGATGTTTGACATGCATCACATCATCTCAGATGGAATATCAATGACAATTTTAGTGAGAGAAGTTATGTCGTTGTACGAAGGATTAGAGCTAGAAGCATTAAGAATCCAATATAAAGATTTTTCAGCATGGCAGAATAGTTATCTCAAATCAGAACAGATAGAAAAACAAGAACAATATTGGTTAGAGAAATTTACAGGAGAGATTCCTGTACTAGATTTACCCCTTGACTATGTGCGACCAGTAGTCCAAAGCTTTGAAAGTGCAAGTGTCAATTTCACTGTAAATCAAGAGATAACTGAAAAACTAAACAAGCTTGCGAGAGAAACAGGAACAACATTGTATATGGTGTTACTATCAGTGATACAAATCTTACTAGCAAAATATAGTCGACAAGAAGACATCATTATCGGAAGTCCAATCGCAGGACGCCCTCATGCAGATTTGGAAGGTATTATCGGAATGTTTGTCAACACTCTGGCGATGAGAAGCTATCCAGAAAGTGGCAAGACATATGAGGAATTTTTGATAGAAGTTAAAGAAACAGCACTCAAGGCATATGAGAATCAAGATTATCAATTTGAAGATTTGGTAGACAAGCTAGATTTAAGACGTGATATGAGCCATAATCCTCTATTTGATGTGATGTTCACGCTACAGAATACAGAAGAAAGTGAACTTGCAATAAGTGAGCTAATATTTACTGAATATAGCAATGGACAAGAACAAGCCAAGTTTGATCTAACATTTACTGCGAGGGAAGTGGGTGAGGCAATCGCATTTAATGTATCATATGCGACTAGCTTATTCAAACAAGAGACAATTGAGCGAATGATTGAGCATTTCAATAATCTCCTAAATGTAATAGTAAGGTTTAGAACTATTCAAATTGGTGAAATTGAGTTACTATCAAAAATAGAGCGTAGTCAACTACTATATGATTTTAATAGCACTTACACAGAATATCCTAGAAACAAGACGATTCATCAACTATTTGAAGAGCAAGTGGAAAAAACACCTGATAAGATCGCGTTAGTATTCAATGAAGAAAGTATGACTTATCATGAATTGAATATGAAATCGAATCAACTTGCGAGGATATTACGTACTAATGGAGTGGAACCAGACGAGATAGTCGGCATTATGGTAGAACGCTCATTTGAGATGGTCATTGCAATACTAGGGATTTTAAAATCAGGAGGTGCCTATTTACCCATTGATTCAAAATATCCGAAAGAGCGAATCAAGTTTATGCTAGAAGATAGTGGAGCGAAAGTGTTATTAATGCACCGATTAACAGTTGATCAAATAGAGTTTGAAGGAGAAATAATCAATCTAGATAATGTAAGTGTTTATCAAAGTAATGCTTTGAATTTGGATGCTGGTAATAATCCGAGTGATTTAGCATATGTCATTTATACTTCAGGCTCTACTGGAATGCCGAAAGGGGTCATGGTGGAACATAAGAATGTGGTGAATCTTTTGTATGATATGGAGCGTCATTATCCGTTAGAGACGAGTGATAGTTATTTATTGAAGACGGCTTATGCGTTTGATGTTTCGGTCACTGAGCTTTTTGGATGGTTTGTTGCTGGTGTGCGAGTGGTTATTCTTAATCCAGGATTTGAAAAGTCACCAAAAGGGATCATAGATACAATTTCTAAAAATAAGATTACACATATAAACTTCGTCCCATCAATGCTACATGCCTTTATAGAGGAATCAAAGAATAATCAAGTTAATGATTTACAGTCGTTAAAACATATATTTGTGGCAGGAGAAGCATTAAAGCAAGATACAGTGCGTAGTTATTATGAACTTTTTGAAAATAGTGTATTGGAAAACTTATATGGACCGACTGAGGCAACCATATTTTCGACTAGATACACAACTAATATGGACGAACTAAACACATCTGTACCTATTGGAAAACCAATATCAAATACAAAAGTATACATATTGGATACAGCGGATAAACCTGTACCATTGGGTGTCTCAGGAGAGTTATGCATAGGGGGGAAAGGTCTAGCGCGTGGTTATTTAAATCGTCCGGAATTAACAGCAGAGAAGTTTGTAGATAACCCTTTTATTCCAGGAGAGCGGATGTATCGGACAGGAGATTTAGCAAGATGGCTACCAGATGGGAACATAGAGTTTTTAGGGCGCATTGATCATCAAGTTAAAATACGAGGGTTTAGGATAGAGTTAGGAGAGATAGAAAATCAACTGTTAAAGATTGGAAGTATAAAAGAAGTAGTGGTAATTGCTAGAGAAGATGAGACAAAAGATAGCTATCTATGTGGGTATTATGTATCAGATGAAGAATTACTCAGGAGTGAATTAAAAGAACATTTATCAGAGTATTTACCAGAATATATGATGCCATCGTACTTTGTTCAATTAGAGAAGATGCCACTTACACCAAATGGAAAGTTAGACCGAAAGGCATTGCCTGAACTAGTTGGTGGAATGGAAACCGAATATGTTGCACCAAGAAACGCAATGGAAGAGGTATTGGTGAGTATCTGGAGTGAGGTATTAGGAAGAGAGCAGATAGGAATTAATGACAATTTCTTTGAATTAGGTGGTCATTCATTAAGAGCGACTGTGATTATATCAAGAATCCATAAGAAACTGAGTGTGGAGTTACCATTAAAAGAGTTGTTTAAAACACCAACCATATCAGGAGTTGGTGACTATCTATCAAAAACAAAAGAAAGCATCTACCAAGCAATTGAGCCAGTCGCAGAAAAGGACTATTATGAAACATCATCTGCTCAGAAGCGGATGTATGTTATGTGGATGATGGACAAGGAGTCCATTGCATACAATATGACTTCAACAATTATGTTAGAAGGTGAAATTGATATTGGAAAACTGGAAAGAACAATTCAATTCTTGGTAAATCATCATGAAATATTGCGTACTTCATTTTTAATGATAGATAATGAACTCATGCAAAAGGTTCATAACCAACTACAAGTTGAAATATCATATCACAAATTAGACAAGATGTTACTTCAAGAGAGAATTCAGCAATCGATTCAACCATTTGATTTGATGGAAGCACCTTTGCTTCGAATTGCTTGTATAGAGGTTAGTAGAAGTAAACAATTATTGGTTTTTGACATTCACCATATCATTTTTGATGGTTTATCTAGGAATATTCTGGTACAAGATTTTATGACTCTATATGCAGATAATAACTTGAGAACCCCACGGATTCAATATAAGGATTACGCTGTATGGCACAATCAACATTTTACTTCTAACCGAATGAGAATGTTGTCTGATTTTTGGATTGCACAGATGCAAGGGTTTTGTGAAACTAATTTGCCTGAAACTTATTATAATGGAGAAGGAATTAGTAAGATTTTGGAATTCTTAATTTCGAACAAACAATTTCAGAAATTAAATAGCTTTTCACAAGAAAGTGAGATAACGAAATTTACTTTGATGCTTGGAATATTTAAACTGATTCTTATGCGCATTTTGAATCAAGATTACATTGCTATAGGATTGCCTGTTGCAGGACGTCAACATGATGAACTTGAAAGTATGGTTGGTATGTTTTTGAACACTTTAGTTTCAACCGTAGTAGTTGATAGGCAACAAACATTTCGTAGTTATATTTTTGATATTAGAGACCGAGTGAGTGCAATGCTTAGCAATCAGGACTATCCCTATGAAAATTTATACGAAGATGTGCGCCGCTTAACTGGTTATCAGGGAAATTCTCTTTTTTCTATTATGTTTAACTATATGCCATACCAAGAGGAAGCGACAATTGTTTTAGACAATGTAACGGTTACACCATATGAATTAGATGAGGCTACACCTAAATATGGGCTTACTTTATATGTAGTAGAACGTAAGGAAGAAATGATTCTTCAAGCGGTTTACAAGTCAACTATTGAAGAATCAATAATTGGATACATTCTAAATGGTTTTCAAACAATTTTGAATAGTGTAATTGCTAATCCAGAAATACTATTAGAAGATATTCATCTGAATTCAGAAATAAGCTATAATTACGAATTTGATGAGGGATTTGAGTTTGAAGAAAATGATTTATTAAATTAGATTATTTTAGTGTGAGTACTTTCTCATATTAAATAAATATCGCTTAGGAAGTGATCCAATTGAAAAATGAAACTATTTATGATCAAATATCAGAAATAACTAGACAGGTACCTAACAAAATAGCAATCCAGCAAGGCGATAGAAGCCTTTCCTACATTATGTTGGAAAGGGATTCCAATCAGTTGGCAAATCTCCTTGCAACAAACATTGAAAAAAATAAAAATATTGTAACAATCTTAGAGAATGGTATTGAATTAGTTCAAGCAGCAGTTGGAATTATGAAGGCAGGTTGTGTATTTGTTCCTGTTGATTCAAATTATCCTGACAATAGGATTAGAATGATGATCGAAAAAGTAGGCACATCCTGGATTGTTACAACATCGCATCACTTTGATAAACTTCAAAGGTTATTTGGACAAGAGTTACAGCATATTCGCATCATTTTAATAGATGGAAAAGAGTTTGAACTAATAGATGCAAACATAAAAGCTTATTATTTAAAGGATTATAGTGATACGGCGATGATATGGGAAAGAAATCCTTATAGTTACATCTATTTTACATCCGGTTCTACTGGAGCTCCAAAGGCTATTTTGGGGAGACATAGAAGTCTGAAGCATTTCATTGATTGGGAGATTAGGGAATTTCAAATTGACAACAATTGTATAGGGAGTCAGTTTACATCGCCTTCGTTTGATCCATTTCTCCGAGATATTTTTGTGCCGCTTTGTGCTGGAGGAACAGTGTGTATTCCCGAGAATAGGGGTCTGCTCTTTTCATCACAGGCACTCAAGCAATGGATAAGTACTAACAAGATAACGCTTATCCATATTATTCCTACATTGTTTCGCGTTTTGATGGAAGAAGTGAGTTCTGCATCCAGCTTTCCATCACTTAAATATGTGCTGCTAGCAGGTGAGTTATTACGTGGGCAAGATGTGAAAAAATTTTTGAACATCTTCGAAAATCGAATTCATCTTATCAATCTCTATGGTCCATCAGAAACAACATTAGCCAAAGTGTACTACAGAATCCAGCCTGATGATGAAAAACGATTAACAATACCCATCGGAAAGCCGATTGATAATACACAGATATTGATCTTAGACACAGGTATGCAGCCGATCCCGATGGGTAGTATAGGTGAAATTTATATTCGGACGCCGTATATTTCAGCGGGATATTATAAGGATAAAGATTTAAATAAAGAAGTTTTCATTAAAAATCCATTTAACTCTAATAAAAATGATATTTTGTACAAAACAGGTGATAAAGGGAGATTATTAGCGAGTGATGATTTTGAGATTATAGGTCGGATGGATAATCAAGTTAAGATTAATGGGATAAGAATAGAACCAGAAGAAATCGAAAATAGACTGATTAGATATTCTGATATAAAGCAGGCGGTAATTGTAGCACATGAAAATGATTTGGGTGATAAGTATTTATCTGCTTACATAGTGTCGGATGAAGATGTTTCATCAAATGAATTACGGCAACGTTTATTGGAAAGTCTACCAGACTATATGATACCATTGTATTTTGTAAGAATGGATAAATTTCCTTTAACTCCGAATGGTAAGGTCAACAGACAGGCATTGCTAGCACCGAAGTGCGAAGTGCATGTTGAGTACGTTGCGCCGAGAAATACAACAGAAGAAATGCTGACGCGGATATGGAGAGAAACCTTAAACAAGAATAAGATAGGCATCTATGATAATTTTTTTGAGCTAGGAGGAAATTCACTAAGAGGGACTGTTCTGGTTACAAGGATACATAAAGAGTTAAGTGTTGAAGTGCCATTGAAAGAGCTATTCAGAATGCCCACGATAGCTGGGATAAGTGAATACTTACTAGAAGCTAAAGAAAGTTCATATGCAAATATCGAATCGGCAGAGACGAAGGAGTATTATGAGGTATCCTCAGCACAAAAACGTATGTGGTTATTAAATCAATTTGATCCTGATAGTGTGGGTTATAATATACCTAATGTAATTAATCTGGAAGGCAACTTGGACAAATGCGGTCTGAAGCATGCACTTCAAAGTCTCATCGACCGCCATGAAGTTTTGCGTACATCGTTTGAGATTATAGGGGATGAGGTAGTCCAGAGAATAGCAGAAAAAGTAGAGTTTGAAATAGACTGTTTTGAGAATTCAGAGGTAGAAATAGACGAATTGATAAAAGCTTTCATCCGACCATTTGATTTGGGTAAAGCACCGTTATTGAGGCTAGGCTTGATAAAAGTTAGTGAAAACAAATATTATTTGATGTTCGATATCCATCATATTATTTCTGATGGTGTGTCCATGTCCATTTTAACGAGAGAACTCATGGCACTTTATGATAGACAGGAACTAGAGGAGCAGTATATTCAGTATAAAGATTTCTCCGAGTGGCAAAATGAGTATCTTAAATCAGAAAAAATGCAAGAACAAGAGGAATACTGGTTGAAGCAATTTTCAGATGAGATACCACTATTGAATTTCCCGTTGGATTACACACGTCCTTCAGTGCAGAGCTTTAAAGGTGCGAGCGTAGAGTTCAGGTTAAACCATAGAAGGACAGAAGAGTTAAATAACCTTGCACGAGAAGCTGGTGCGACTCTGTATATGGTATTGTTGTCAGTAATCAATATTTTGCTTTCGAAATATACAGAACAGGAAGATATTATCGTAGGGAGTCCAATAGCAGGGCGGCCACATACGGACTTGGAAAATATCATTGGGATGTTTGTAAATACATTGGTAATGCGTAATTATCCGATAAGTAGCAAAACATATGAGGAATTTTTAAAAGAAGTAAAAGAAGTAGCGCTAGGAGCTTATGAAAATCAAGACTATCAATTTGAGAGTTTGGTAGATAAATTGAATTTACGTCGTGATCTTAGCCGAAGCCCTCTGTTTGATGTGATGTTTGTACTGCAAAATGTGGAAACAAGGGAATCTATGATAGCAGATCTAGAGCTAACAAAATATGATACAGATCAAACACTAGCAAAATTCGACCTGACCTTCATAGCAATAGAGAACAAAGGTGAAATATTATTCAATATAGAGTATTGTACAAACCTGTTTAAGCGAGAAACTATCAAGCGGCTTAGTATGCATTTGCAAAATCTAATTGAAACGATAACTAAAGATAAAGGTATATATCTAGGTGAAATTGATATTATGTCAGTGGATGAACGAAACAAAATATTGCATGAATTCAATGATACATATGTGGAGTATCCGAGAGATAAGACAATCCATCAGTTATTTGAAGAACAAGTAGAGAAAACACCTAATAATATCGCATTAGTATTTAATGACAAGAGAATGACATATAGAGAATTGAATGAGAAGTCGAACCAAGTAGCAAGGAGATTAAGAGCTAATAGCGTCAAAGTAGATGATATAGTTGGAATCATGGTAGATCGCTCATTTGAGATGATTATTGGGATACTAGGGATCTTGAAGTCAGGTGGGGCGTATTTGCCGATTGATCCAGATTATCCAGAGGAACGAATCAAGTTCATGTTAGAGGACAGTGGTGCGGAGGTACTTTTAATACAATCATGGCTAAATGAGAGAGTGGTGCTTGACAGAGAGTGGTGTAATTGTTATTTAGACAAAATGCCGTGGATGGAAGAAGGCTATGCATCGGATAAAGAGAACTTACAGTTAGTCAATACCCCTAAGCATTTGGCTTATGTCATTTATACATCGGGTTCTACTGGGAACCCAAAAGGCGTGTTGGTAGAGCATGGGAATGTGGCAAATCTCGCTATTGGACAAAAAAATAAATACAAAATGGATGAGTATGACCGTGTAGTACAACTACATTCAATTAGTTTTGATCCATTTATTGAGCAGATGTTCATAGCGCTTTTAAGTGGGGCATCTTTATATCTCATAAATGATGATATCTTGTTTGATAAATTTAAACTAAATACCTTTCTACGCAGTAATGCTATAACTCATTTGGATGCTGCCCCCTCTTTTTTAGAATGGACAGATTTAAGCGAGTTAGAACATTTGAAAAGAGTTGTTGGTGGTGGCGAAGTCTTTTCAGTTAATCTAGCAAAAAAGTTAAATGTTCAAGCAATCATTTACAATGAATACGGTCCAACGGAGACTACAATTACTTCTCTCATGTACCAAGTAAAGTCAAAAGAGTTGGATTCTAGTATTCCAATCGGCAGTCCTATAACAAATTATCAGGCCTATATATTAAATAACAATAAATGCTCACCTATAGGTGTTCCTGGTGAGCTACATATAGGTGGTAAAGGGGTAGTTCGTGGATATTTAAATCGCCCAGAGCTAACAGAAGAAAAATTTATAGATAATCCATTTATTTCAGGTGAGCGAATATATAGAACAGGAGATTTAGCTCGTTGGCTACCAGACGGAAATATTGAATTTTTAGGAAGAATTGATCAGCAAGTCAAGATCCGAGGCTTTAGAATAGAACTAGGTGAGATTGAAAGTCAACTTCTAAAATTAAATGATGTGAAAGAAGCAGTGGTATTAGCTGGAGAAGATGAAACAGAAGATAAATACTTGTGTGCTTATGTAGTATTAGAAGGAGAAGTCTCAACAAATCAGTTACGAGTACAGCTATCTAATAGCCTTCCTAATTATATGATTCCATCGTACTTTGTACGGTTGGAAAAGATACCACTTTTGCCAAATGGTAAGGTAGACAGAAAAGCTCTACCAAAACCCGAGGGTAATGCAAGTATGGAATATATTGTACCGAGTACTGGTGAAGAAGAGATTGTAGCGAGAGCATTTGAGGAGATATTGAATATAGAGAATGTGGGTGCGATGGATGACTTTTTTGCCCTAGGAGGAGATTCTATTAAAGCTATTAGAATAATTTCGAAATTACGAGAAAAGGGGTATGAACTGAGTGTTCAAGATTTAATGAGAAACAGTGTTGTTACCTCGGCAAGTGAAAAACTTAAGAAACGCAAAGAGGATGTGCTTTATGAGCAGGGTGATGTAATAGGAGAACTTTCGTTTACGCCTATTCAGAAATGGTTTTTTGCATCTGATTTGATTAAGAAACGAAGTCACTTCAATCAGGCAATTATCTTGAAAATAACAGAAAGAATAAATAGAGATGGAATAGTTGCTGTACTTGAAATGATAGTAAAACATCATGATATATTACGAGTGGTATATCGGAATGGTAAGCAAGAGCTGTTGGCTAGTGACATAAACGTTGGTTATGAGATGAATGAATATGATTATAGAGATGACAAACTGAATAAAATAGAGTTGGCAAAAAAAATAGAAGATAAGAATAATGAGTTGCACGCAAGCATTAACATTGAAACAGGTCCCTTAATGAAGGTTGGGTTGTTCAGAACAGAAGAAATGGATCATCTCATGGTGTGTATTCATCATTTAGCAGTAGATGGTGTATCTTGGCGAATACTCATGGAAGATTTGGAGAGTGGATATAGACAGTATTTGGCTGGCATCAAAATCAAGTTTTCTGAGAAGACAGCTTCATTCAAGGCTTGGTCGGAAGCATTGAATGACTATAGCACAAGTGATGAATTAAAGCAAGAAACAGCATATTGGATACGAATTGCTGAAAAAATATCCAAAGGGAATATTCCGATAATGGCTACAGAGGGTGCTGGCGTAGGAAAAACCAACGTTACACTCAGTGTTGAAGAAACAGATAAACTCCTCTATCAATCTAGCAAAGCATTTGGGACAGAAATTAACGATCTTTTACTCAGCGGCCTTGGGTTAGCAATTCAGAGTTTGACTGGACAAGAAAAAGTAAGTGTGAATCTAGAAGGGCATGGTCGTGAAGCAATCCATAAAAGAATAGATATTGACCGTACGATGGGATGGTTTACTAGCATTTATCCTATAAGTATTGAAGTGAATAATGATATAAAAGAGATGATCATTAAAACAAAAGAGATGTTGCGAAAGATTCCTAACAAAGGGCTAGGATATGGTGTTTTGAAGTATTTAACTGGATTGGGATTTGAGCATGGAGAGGCACAAGTGCTATTTAACTATCTTGGTAGTATTGATACGGATATAGGTGTACGAAACTCGATATTTCAAGCATCTGAATACAGCTCTGGCAGAGCTGTATCGTTAGAAAACACTGCAAGTGAGATACTGGATATAAATTGCATTGTTTTTGAAGGTAAAATGAAGATAAACATAAGCTATAGAAGGGATAGACTTTCAGATGAAGATGCGAAACAGTTCGGAGCATTTTTCATAGAAGCATTGAGAGATGTGATGAATGCTTGTATGGAACAAGAAGGAGTAATAAAAACTTCCTCAGATTTTGGATTGTCAGATGAATCAATGTCGCAAGCTGATCTAGAGAAATTATTGAAACTATTTTGATTTTTGAATGGAGGTAAAGAAAATGGCAGAATCAAATATTGAAAAAATTTATAGGTTAACACCCATGCAAGAAGGGATGTTATTCCACAATTTATTAAATGTAGATTCAAGAGAATATGTTATTCAATCGGTATATCTTTATAAAGGCTTACTTGATGCAGAATTTATGAGGCAAAGTCTATCTTTGCTGTCATTAAAGCATGAGGTCTTGCGTACGGCCTTTACTACCACCATACAAGGAAAACCTTGGCAGGTCATCCTGCGAGATCGGGAAATAGAGTTAAATATAAATCAAATAGAAGAAGATTCTCAAATTGAATCACTCAAAAACGCAGATTTATCAAGAGGGTTCAGCCTCCAGGATGATAGTCTATTACGTATAAGTATTATTCACAAGAACAATGATGAAAGTATTATTTTATCGACCATGCATCATATCATATCGGATGGTTGGTGTATCTCCTTATTAATTGGAGATTTTCTTGGGAACTATGAGAAGTTGCTATCTGGCAAGGACTTTGAAACACTCAGGCATGAAGTTGAAATTGAAAAAAATATGATTGGAAGTTATCAAGAATATATTCGAGCGCTTGAGAAAAGAGACAAGGAGGTAGGGTTGCAGTATTGGAAGTTGTTATTGGAAGGATACAGTGAACCTGCAGTGATTTTACCTATAAAGATTGGAGAAATGGGGGATGGAGTAGAGGAGCTTAAAATTGAAATAAATAAAGAGATTAGTGAAAAGTTACAGAAATATGCGCTAAAAGAAAAGATCACGTTGAATAATATAGCGGAAGTGGTATGGGGGGTCGTTTTGCAAAAATATAACGGAACGGACGATGTGGTGTTTGGAAAAGTGGTATCAGGTAGAGATTTGCCAATTGAGGGGATTGAAAGAATGGTCGGCTTATTTGTTAATACAGTGCCGATTCGTGTTCGAAATGGTAAAAATACTACTATTAGGGAATTGTTGAGAGATACACATAACCAAGGATTGAAAAGTAGCGAATATGACTATTGTCCTTTGGCAGAAGTGCAAAGTAAGAGTGAGTTGGGACGTCATTTGCTCAGTACACTATTCGTATTTGAAAATTACTATGTTGATGAACGTGTTTTTGAAAAAGGGTTTAATAGTAGTTTCCGAATGTTAGAAAATAGAGAACAAACAAACTACGGTTTGAGTCTAACAGCGAGCTACAGTGATGTTTTTCGTTTTAGTCTAACATATGATTCTCGTATGTATGGGAGTGCAGAGGCCAAATTCATTTTAAAACGTTTAGAGAGGATCATTATAGAGATTTCAGAAAATCCTGATAAAAAAGTAGTTGATATAGATATAGTTGATGATTCAGAAAAAAAACAATTATTATATGAGTTTAATGACACTTATAAAGAATATTCAAGAGATAAAATGATTCATCAACTATTTGAAGAGCAGACAATAAAGACATCTAATAGTGTAGCACTGGTATTCAATGAAGAGAGTATAACATACAGTGAATTGAATGAGAAATCAAATCAGTTGGCTAGGGTTTTATGTGAAAATGGCGTGAAGCCAGATGATATAATTGGTATTATGGTAGAGAAATCAATCGAAATGATTGTAGGTATATTAGGAGTATTAAAATCTGGAGGAGCGTATCTACCGATTGATCCTGAATACCCAAAGGATCGAATTAAATTCATTCTAGAGGATAGCCAGCCGATCATTTTGCTTACTCAGAGTTGGCTGAGTGAAAAAATAGATCATTTTATAGTAAAGCGTTTGTATCTGGACAAAGAAGAGTTGTATGTTGGTAATAGTAAGAATCTTGAAAGGATTAATTCATCAAGTGATTTGGCTTATGTCATTTATACATCTGGTTCCACTGGCAAACCTAAAGGTGTGATGATTGAACATCAAGGGATGCATAATCATATCCAATCAAAAATTAAAGAATTGAATATTACTGAAAATAGTACAGTAGCGCAAAACGCTCCGTTAATATTTGATATATCGGTATGGCAATGCTTGGCTCCATTGATAATAGGGGGAACTGTTGCAATATATGGGCGTGATGAGAGTAAAGATGCAAAAAAATTATTAGATAATATTGAAAGAGATGGAGTGACAATTCTAGAAGTTGTACCATCTTTATTGCACAATATTGTTGAGATACAAAAGAAAAGTGGAAGAAGCCTAAAAGGTGTTGAGCAACTAATGTCTACAGGAGAGGAACTAACTACAAGGTTAGCAAACAGATTTATTTATCAAAATCCAAAGATAGCTCTCATAAACGCATATGGACCGACAGAAGCGTCAGACGATATTACACATTATAGAATTGTGGCAGAAGAAAAAGGGGAGCGCATACCGATTGGAAAGCCGATACAGAATATGCAAATATACATATTAAATGAAAACAATAAAACACAACCAATCGGCATTCCTGGTGAGCTTTGTGTGAGTGGTGATGGGTTAGCACGAGGCTATCTTAATCAGTCAGAATTGACAGCAGAGAAGTTTGTAGAGAATCCTAATATGCCTAAAGAGCGTATGTATCGCACGGGCGACTTAGCGCGCTGGTTGCCAGATGGGAATATTGAATATCTAGGTCGCCTTGATCACCAAGTTAAAATACGAGGATTTCGCATAGAACTTGGTGAAATAGAAAATACAATATTAACTATTAGTAATGTTAAAGAAGCTGTTGTGTTAGCGGATGAAAATCATAATTTGTGTGCGTTTATAGTGTGCGATGGTGAACTTGAAACAAGAGAGCTACGAAATCACATTAAAACTAAACTGCCAGAATATATGATTCCAAGTCATTTTGTGAAAATAGATGTGATCCCTCTTACATCGAATGGTAAAATAGATAAAAATAAGCTGAGGACAACTAAGATTGATAATACGAATTCTGAAAAAATATTGCCGAGGACTTTACAAGAAAATGTAATAACAGAAATATGGAAAGATGTATTAGATTTAGACGAAGTTTATATTGATAATGATTTCTTTGAGTTAGGAGGGAACTCTATAAATATCATTCAAATTGCAGAAGAAATACAAGAAAGGTTAGAAGTTGAAATAAGTATTGCTGATTTATTTGTATATACAAAAGTAATAGATTTAGCAGAATTCATGGTTAATAGCATTGAAAAAAGTGACTATAAGAATGTATTTAAAATCAATAAAAGTACCAGCGAAGAGAAGATCTTCATCTTCCATGGCGGTGATGGTGGTATATTCTATTATAAACATTTAGCTAAAATATTAGAACCTAGATATAGTGTATATGGTGTTCAGGCTAGTGGAATAAATGGGAGGACAACACTTCCATCAAGTGTTTATGAAATGATTATTGATTATATTAAGGAAATTAAAAGTATTCAACCAGAAGGACCTTATATTTTAGCAGGATACTGTGCAGGTGGATTTTTATCATATGACATTACAAAAATATTTGAGATACAAGGGGAAAAGATAAAAGCTTTTCTTCCACTTGACCATGAACCATTTATACAAAAAATAATGCATCAAAAAGTGACAGCTTTTGAAACAGTTTTGAAGACTGTAGAGCAATGGAGAAGAGTGGCAGGCAAAGATAAGATTTATACGATAGAAAGAATGAGAGAACTATATGAAAAGAAATATGAAATCTCCAAAGAAAGACAGATGGAAATCATAAAAGATAGATCTTCTATTGATAAATTCTTTATTCGAGAATTACCACAGAAATCTAATTATTGCTTCTTTGGGAGAAAGGTGAAAACTCCAACGTTGGTTGTTAAGGCAGAGGAAAATAATAATGAGCTATTTGAAACTGAATCATGGGAAAATATGACTGAAAACTTAGAATTTTATGAAATTCCAGGAAACCATGATAACGTTTTGTTACCGCCTTATGTTGAAAAATTAGGGGAAATAGTACTTGACTTTTTAGATAGAGTATAATATAGAAGCATTAAGTTTCTTTTATTGGAGTAATTTTTTAGTATCAGATATAAGTTAACATACTAGTTGTGATTGGGTAATGCTTGATTTTTCAAGACCAGTCTAGCCAGTTCTAATGTTGTAAGTTTTTAATGTATAACGGGAAAAGACCTTGGTTTCGGGTGGTTGATGAAGAAATACAATCAATATAAAATAGGTAATTGCGAAAAGGAAATCAGAAATTCGGCGAAACACGCCTAAAACAGTGCTTAATTTTGATTTTAACTGAGAAATTATGAATTTTGGGTGAGGTGTTTGTTGATTTTTAGATTTCAAAAGCTCGTAGTATCAAGGTTTGACGCATTTCGCAATTGCCTAAATATAAAATATATGGAGGGATGAATAAAATGCTGAAAAAAGAATTAGAACCAGGAATAATACATTATATATTCTCACCAAGAAATGAAAGAAATTATTTTGCCGATAGTATTATTACCGTGATAGATGAAGGTAAAGCTATACTAATTGATGTTGGATATGAAGATGAGGCGCAACAAGTGATTGATGATTTGTCTGTAAATGGCATAACAATTGATAAGATAGTGATTTCGCATTTTCATGCTGATCATTTATGGGGTGTTAATGTGTTACCTGACATACCTTTTTATGGTGGTGTGCGCTACAAAGAAACCCTCATAGCAGAAGGATGCTCCGAAGAAGAAATCAAAAAGTATACGCCTACAGTTACAATTGATAAGCCGATGATTCTAAAGTTTGGTAGGCATGAGCTTGAGCTTATACCCATCCCTATCTCTGGACATGCAGTGTGCACTATATTTATAAAAATTAACAGGCAGTTTCTGCAAATAGGAGATGAGATGATGTTTTCGGTTGATGGTCAGCAAATATTGCCTTACCTATGTGACTTATGTGATGGAAAAAAAGATATTAGAGGACAAATCAAAGTTTTGGATAAACTTGAGAATTATTCGGAGTTTACTATTATTCCAGCACATGGTCCAGTATTTGAAGGAGGCATCTTACAAGGGTATATACAAAATTTAAAAATTTATCTTAATGCTGTGTTGGAATCTAAGGGAAAAATTTCTTATGAACAAGCTGTGAAAAACTGTGATTATCTTTTTTTGCACAGCAACTGGCATGAACACAATTGCCAATCGCTTAGATAAAATTTAAATTTATGAGTTGATCTTATGCAATCAAAACTAAAACTGGAAGGTGTCTTGTATGGACGATAATTATTTAAAGCAAGATGAGTTGAAAGAAAAGCTGCAAGCATATTTGTTGCAAATTAAAAAAAATAAGCATCTATCTGTTGAAAAAAAATCTGATTTGAGGATGTTTCAAGAGGTTGTTGGATTAGAAGTGAGAGAAAGTTATTTTCACGGTGAATATGTTAAGCGACTTGTCGTATTTATGCGTGGGACAGGATGTGCCCATGCAACTGAGACAGGTGGTTGTACGTTCTGTGGCTTCTATAATGCTACGAATTTCGGAAAAAGAGTATCTGATGAAGATTATAAACTTCAAATCAAAAAAGTTATTGAATTTAGTGAAATAAATTTTTCTGAGTATCCTATTATATGCCTGTATAATGATGGGAGTCTTTTGAATACAAAAGAGATTAGTTTTGATGCAGTAGCTCATATCTTTAAACTGCTTAATCATCAGGAAAGTGTAAAAAAGATTGTTATTGAATCAAGGATTGAGGATATTACAGAAGAAAAATTGCTAAAACTAAAGCAAATCACACAAAAAGAAATAGAGATTGCGGTTGGATTTGAATCAGCAAATGAAATGATTCGAGACTTGTGTATCAATAAATCCTTTTCTAATATATATTTTGAAAAAGTGCATAAGATCGCTATTAGTATGGGGATCAGTATTATCCCTCTTTTGATGATAAAGCCCCCTTATCTAACTGAATTAGAAGCGATTGAGGATTATGTGGAAAGCTTGTTATACTTAGAGAAACTCAACTTTCAACGGATTGATATAGAGCTTCCCACTGTTGAAAAAGATACGCTGGTACATGAACTTTGGCAAAGGGGAATGTACACACGCTTATGGTTCTGGTCAGTTATAAAAATCTTACAGTTATTGCAAACAGCAAAGTTCCAAACTCCCTTATACATAAGTCCACCAAATTATTCTGTTCCATCAGAAGTCAAAACATCTAATTGCGTTAACTGTGATGATCAGATTTATCAAGCAATAGATCAATTTAATCAAAAAAACGATATCAGTATTTTTGACTCAATTGAGTGCACATGTAAGTCAATATGGAAAGAGCAGTTACAGAATGAGGTATGGGAAGGAGATATTCCCACTCGTATATGGCAATCGTTTGAAGAATTATTTAGGAATAAAGCAGAGTAAAGTAAAGAGGAGAGGATATATCATTGAATTACATTTGATAAAACCTTGGCAATGAATCATTAAATAGTTTAATTTGGAACTAATAATAAATGTGATTAATCTTTGCTACGAAAATAAAAGTAGTAAAGAACAAAAAGACTGCGTTAAAAACCGTAGTCATGTGATCTTTGAAAACATAATATTTTTAACAACCATGAAAAAAGGCATATTGAAAAAAATCCCATGCTGATCAAGCTTTTTTGGAAAAGATAACTAGGAATAGCTTGGATTTGACATCTTAGGCGATTAAGTTCTTTGATGAGCCTGGAAGTTCGCTTTTCTTGGCATTGTTGTCTGCATTGTTCAAAGCGAGTGTCATCAAACGGTTGTTTTGACTTTAACATAGTATAAATCATGACAAGTAGTTTTCTTGCAAGTACGATAACCGCACGTTTAGCCCCCCTATTCTGTTTAATACGCCAATACCAATTGGCAAGATAGGTGTTTCTCTTGCCAGCGACAACCCAAGCAACTTCACACAACATACTTTTGATATAAGAGTTGCCTTTAGTGAGAGAAGAGGATTTCCTTTTGCTAGCACTTTTATTGTTACCAGGTGCAAGACCAGCCCATGAACAGATGTGTTGAGCAGTCGGGAATCGGCTCATATCAATACCAATTTCAGCGATAATTGAAAAAGAAGCTGTAATATCAATTCCAGGAATGGAGCAAAGAAAGAACATAGCTTCTGAAAACTGTTCGACAGATTCTTCAATAGCGAGTTCAACTTCCTTTCGGTGCTTCTCCAGTTGTTCAAGGTGATCTAGCATCATTCATTTTGTTGATGAGGTGATAAAGTTCCATTGACAGCGATCATGATCGTATCAATCTTCTTGCGAGTTTTGGTCTTAAGGCAAGCGTCTAAATCTACTAAGTCTATTGAACCGTGGATAGTCAGATGATTCATGATGCTTTTGCCTGAAGCACCGAAGATATCAGAAATAAAACTGGATAAACGAAATCCAGAGCTTTGAAGGAATTTCTCAATTCGATTTTTCTGAGCCGACGCATCACGAACAACGCTCTTGCGATAGCGAGTCAAATTTCTCAGTTCTCGAATTTTTTTATCTAGAACAAAGCTGCCACTAAGAAGTTCAACTCGAATTAATGTTGCGAGCCATTCTGCATCCTTCATGTCTGTCTTTTTGCTAGGAACATTCTTGATGTGACGAGCATTTACAACCAGGAGTGTGATCTCAGAATCAAAGCAATCTTCAAGGGTTGCGTAAATAGGTGTCCAATAAATATCAGTACTTTCCATTGCGATGTGCTGGCAATTGGTTTCTTCTGCCCATGCTCACAATTTGAGCATATTCGGAATGAGTGTTGAGAACGTCCGAATTTCTTTTTCTGGCTTTGTCTCTGTGTCTCCAACTAAAAGGCAGGCGACAATTGTATCCTTGTGAATATCAAGGTCTATACAGCAGGTTAAAATATCTTCCATAGTCATACCTCCATCATTTTTTAAGGCAGGTTATGGCTCAGTAATATTCGAACTTTGTTACTCGCTCGTGCTGTTTTGGAAAAGAAAATTCCAAGCGCTACAATCTTGTGTACTCTTGAGCCATGTATTCAAGTTGAAATACGGGGTGAGAAGACGAATCCGATCATCTGAACTGGTTCTGCCTTATCTGACATTATACAACTTTTTGAGGCAGTACACACTTATTTTCATTATCGTGTGTGAAACTCGCTTCATGGTATGTTGAAAATATAAGATTCTTGATAAAAGAAGGAATATTAAATTTAGGAACTGTAAGAAAATAACTTGAACTTGTTTTTATTTAAAATCTCCAAGGAATAAGGTTTTTCAATGAATGAAAGTACAGTTTATTTCTTGACAGTTCCTCAGTATTACTAAAAAAGATGGAGGAATTATCATGATTGATCTAAGAATAAATGAAGAAGTTTTAAAACGAAGTATTGAACATGTACGTAAGTGTGGCATAATTATTCCCACCTTTAAACAAATGAGAGATCCTAGCTTGGTTCCAAAGGAAATTTTTGTCAAATTGAAAGACATAGGACTCTGGGATGTGAATCCACTTAATTTGTTTCGAGTTAATTGGCATAATGAACCTAAAGAAAGAGGAGGCTTGTTTGGTGGTGTGAATTATATAGAACTTCCGAGGGAACTAACTGGAGTTAATGCACGTATTGTGGTTATGATTGGCAAGTGGTTTCCTACTGGTTGTCATAAAGTTGGTTCGGCGTTTGGTTGCTTAGTACCACGCCTGATCACAGGACAATTTGATCCTACTTTTCATAAATCAATCTGGCCTTCTAGTGGTAACTATTGTCGTGGTGGTGCCTATAACTCAGCTCTACTAGGGTGTGAATCTATTTCAATTATGCCTCAAGGTATGAGTCGGGAGCGTTTTGAGTGGTTAGAGGCTATTGGTGGGGAGATTATTACAACACCTGGTTGCGAGAGTAATATGAAAGAAATCTTTGATAAAAGTCAGGAATTGCGTAAATTTCCTGAGAATATGATCTTCAATCAATTTGAAGAACAAGGAAACGCTCTTTGGCATTATCATGTAACAGGTCCTGCAATGGTTGAGGTGTTTGAAAGTATTGCAAACAAAGGCGATAATTTTGCGGGGGTTTGCCTTGGTTCTGGTTCTGGAGGTACACTTTCTTCTTCTGATTATGTAAAAGATCATTTTCCGAAGGTAAAAATAGCTGTAGCTGAGGCACTTCAATGTCCGACACTTTTGGAAAATGGGTTTGGTGATCATCGAATTGAAGGGATTGGTAACAAGCATGTACCTTGGATTCACAATGTAAAGAACAGCGATGTGGTGATGGGGATTGATGATGAGGCTAGTTGTAGCTTACTACGCCTATTCAATGAGCCAGAAGGAAAAGAATATTTGAAGAAAGAGTTGAAACTAGTTCCTGAGTTTGTTGAAAAACTTTCTTGGTTAGGTATTTCTGGCATCTCCAATGCGGTTTCTGCGATTAAATTTTCAAAGTACTATGAGCTGACGGAGAAGGATATCGTGGTTACTGTAGCCACAGATTCTGTCATGATGTATGGTTCACGCCTAGAACAATATACAAAGGAAAAAGGTTCGTATAGCATAGCTCGAGCCTTTGTTGATCATGAGCGGTTCATGTTAGGGATTACGACGGATCATTTGCAAGAACTCACCTATCTTGAAAAGAAACGAATGCATAACCTAAAGTATTTTACTTGGGTGGAGCAACAGGATCGAACTGAGAAAGAGTTAAATGATCAGTGGTATGACTATGATAACTATTGGAAAGAGATGTATGAGCAGGTAGAAGAAATAGATAACTTGATTAAATCTTTTAATCAAGAGGTGGGATTGTTGGGTTAGGATGAACTCTATTAATTACATGATATTTTTTGCGTGCGTATAATGAAGGAGAGAAAATAATGTCACAACTATCAAAAAACAAGAGCAAATCGACTTACCTACACATCATCATCGGATTATTTTTCATGTTTATTTTTCCCTACATTGCCCCATCTATCTTTTCTCACACTGGCGTGTCTACTTATCCTCTTACTAATGTAGGGTTGCAGGTTGCAAGTGTGTTTATAGGTGCGATTTGGCTTTGGTGCTTCGTTGGGCTTTTATGGCCTTCCTTACTGATGCTTGTCGCCTTTGGTCTAACAGACTTCGCAACAATGCCACAAGTTATTTCATCTGCATTTGGTGGTGCAGTACCCGCCTTATTGCTCTTTTCAATGATTCTGTTTGGCTCGCCTGAACATGTAGGAGCGACCAACTATATCACCAGATGGTTTCTAACTAGAAAAGTCTTCAATAACAGGCCCATTGTTTTTAGCTTTATCTTTATCTTTGCCACTTACGTCATGTCTGTAGCTGTCAATGTAACCCCTGCATTAATCCTTATGTGGTCGGTTCTTTATTCGATTTTAAGAGAACTCAAGTATAAGCCGGGAGAAAAGTATACAACGCTTATGGTTATCGGTACTTTCCTAGGTGCGATATCTGGTCAGGCTTCATTGCCTTTTAGGGGATCAACCCTTGCAATTCTTAGTATTTTCGAAACATCATCAGGTATGCCTATGCCCGTGCGACACGTTTCTCTATAAGCGCCTAATGCGTGAAAAGAGAGGTCTATCTTGAATTAGAAGATAGATACAACTAACAATTTGACAATTGGAATGAAAGCCGTCAAGTTGGCTGAAACAATTGGTCTGATACTCCTACATGCGTTTAGCTATA
>JGI24703J35330_11748604_pt1 | contig 21741 bp, 21 predicted proteins | sample TergutNt197P1_FD_35330 | JGI IMG/M metagenome (IMG submission 35330)
TCGCTTTTGTGGCTAGAGTCTAGTTCTGTGCAGGCAATTTCTTGGTTTTATACCAAACTTTTTCTCACTTTACTCTTGACTTAATACCACAAGTCTTAGATAACTGTGATACTACCATTATACCGCTAAATGATTGTCTTTTCAATGAAAAAATGATTTATAAGAAATGTTGAACATTTTTCTTTGTGTAACCACTGTTCAAAAGGGAGCAAAACTGTTATAATATGGTTGGTAAAAATCAAAGGAAAGTAGGTGAAGGGATGAAAATTGTATTTATGGGAACGCCTGAATTTGCAGCAACAGTCTTAAGAAAGCTAATTGATGCAAATTATGAAGTTGTACTAGCTGTTAGTCAGCCTGATCGACCTGTTGGTAGGAAAAAAGAATTATTACTGACCCCTGTTAAAAAGATCGCATTAGAACACTCCATTCCAATTTTTCAACCAGAAAAAATTAAACTAGATTATCAAGCTATCATTGATGCAAAGGCAGATTTAATCGTTACGGCAGCATATGGGCAAATGATTCCTAAAGTTTTGCTAGATTTTCCGCAGTTTGGTTGTGTTAATGTACATGCCTCTTTATTGCCAAAATATCGTGGTGGTGCGCCTATTCATCAAGCAATTATTGATGGAGAGAAAGAAACTGGGATAACGATTCAGTATATGGAAGTAGCAATGGATACAGGAGATATCATTTCACAATCGCGCATTCCGATTGATCCGCTTGATGATGTCGGGACGATGTTTGATAAGCTCGGTATTCTCGGTAGTGAATTGTTAGTCGAAACATTGCCAAGTATTAAAGCCGGCACCAGTAAACGTATTCCTCAAAATCATGATGAAGCGACTTATGCTTATAATATCAAGCGCGAAGATGAGCTAATTGATTGGAGCAAAAAAGCATATGAGATTCATGATCAAATTCGTGGTTTAAATCCATGGCCAACTGCTTATACAACGATTAATGGTGTTAATATCAAAGTCTTCAAATCTGAGGTTTATCGTGGAAGATATGACGCTTTTCCTGGACCAGCTGGAACAATTTTACAAATAACATCTGAGAAAATTAGTGTTGTAACAGGTAAAGTTAGTGATCCAAATGGATTCGGTGTCTTAGATGTTTACGAACTTCAAATCGCAGGAAAAAAAAGAATGCCCATTAGCGACCTGCTTAATGGTGAACATCCATTTAAAGTCAGAGAAGTATTCGGGAATTAGAAAATTGAAAGAAGGTATATTAAAATGGACAATTATAGCAAAGAAACAAACCCAATTGTAACAATTACCATGGAAACAGGAGCAATTATGACGTTGGAACTTTATCCAGAAGTCGCACCAGAATCGGTCAATAATTTTGTATCATTAGTGAAAAAAGGTTTTTACGATGGTTTGATTTTCCACCGTGTTATTCGTGGCTTCATGCTTCAAGGTGGTGACCCAGAGGGGACAGGCATGGGCGGACCAGGGTATAGCATTAAAGGTGAATTTTCCTCAAATGGTGTAAAAAATGACCTTGCCCATACAAGAGGAGTTATATCATTTGCTCGCTCTATGATGCCCAACTCTGCAGGTAGTCAATTCTTTATTATGCATAAAGACTCACCACACTTGGATGGAGAGTATGCTGCATTTGGAACAATTATAAGTGGAATTGAAGAAGTAGATGCGATTGCGGGTGTTGATACGAATCATAGTGATAAGCCAAACGTTGATCAAATCATTAAATCAATGACAATAGACACAAAAGGTATCGATTATTCGGAGCCAAATAAATTATAAATTCTGGCGAAGTGAGGGATTCTTAAGTGAAATTATTCAACTCGACCAAAGATATCAAAGTTAAAAATGCATTCATCCTCTTCTTCGGGAGTCTGCTCTTCACAGTTTCCATTAATCTATTGATTGGTCCAAACGGGCTTTATGTAGGAGGAGTTACTGGCGTTTTACAAATTTTAATCATGGTGTTGTACGATCTTTTTGGAATAGAGCTTGGATTGGATGTTTTGGTTTTGTTTTGCAATTTGCCGATTTTGTGGTTAGCATGGAAATCTGTCGGAAGAAGATTTGCAATTTTGACAACTATCTCCGTGTTGATTCAAGCCCTCTTTTTTAGGCTTGTTCCCGTATATGCTTTTACAAGCGACATGATGATTGCTTCAATTTTTGGTGGTGCATTAGTAGGTATTGGTAGTGGTATTATTTTAAAAATTGGTGCATCTGCTGGGGGGATGGACGTCGTGTCACAGGTGATGTCTTATAAATTCGATGGATCGGTTGGAAAATATTCATTTATTATTAACGCTTTTGTAATCGGAGTGGCTGGATATTATCAAAATTGGGAAGTGGCGATGTATACCATTGTTTCCATTTATATCACGTCTATTATTGTTGATAAAATCCATACTATCCACCAGAACTTAACCCTCTATATTGTAACGCAAAAAGAAGAAGAAGTAACCCAAGCAATTTGGGATGAATTATATCGAGGAATTACCGTTTTAGAGGCTGCAGGCGCTTATACAAAAGAAAAGCGTAATGTTTTAATGATGGTGCTTTCTAGCTATGAATTATATGAAACATTAGAAATTATTAAAATGGTTGATCCAGCGGTTTTTGTTAACGTCGTCAGAAGTGAAACCGTTGTCGGAAATTTTGTTAAGAAAAAATTATAGAGAGTGGTCTATTGGATCACTTTTTCTCTTCGTAGAAAGTAGGTTATGATGATGGAAAAGTTTTTACTCGCATTAGATCAAGGAACAACTAGCTCACGGGCCATATTATTTACAGAAGCGGGCGATATTCACGAAATAGCGCAAAAAGAATTTCCGCAAATTTTTCCTCAAGGTGGATGGGTTGAACACGATCCTATGGAAATCTGGTCAAGTCAGCTTTCAGTTGCAACAGCGGTTATGGCAAAGGCACGAGTCATGGCAGAGCAGATTGTAGCTATTGGTATTACTAATCAAAGGGAAACAACTCTTGTATGGGACAAACGAACAGGTAAGCCTGTATTTAATGCTATCGTCTGGCAATGTAGGAGAACTTCTGACTTTTGTAAATCATTAAAAGAAGAGGGCTTCGATAAGGTGATTACTGAAAAAACTGGACTTATAATTGATGCTTATTTTTCAGCAACCAAAGTCAAATGGATTCTTGATCATGTTCCAAACGTTAAGGAAGAAGCTGAAAAAGGAAATTTATGTTTTGGTACAGTAGACACTTGGTTATTGTGGAATTTGACAAAAGGAGAAGTTTTTGCAACTGACTATTCCAATGCTTCGCGTACAATGATGTTTAATATTCACACATTGGAATGGGATGAGGAAATTTTAAACCGACTAGGTATTCCAAAAAGCATGCTCCCAGAAGTCAAGCCATCTAGTTATATTTATGGAACGACGCATTCAAGTTTACTAGGCGCTAAAATTCCGATTGCAGGTATGGCGGGTGACCAACAAGCAGCTTTATTTGGACAGTGTTGTTTCGAATCAGGCATGGTTAAGAATACTTATGGGACAGGTTGCTTCACTCTTATGCATACAGGTGAAAAAGCAGTTAAATCAGAAAATGGCTTGTTAACGACCATCGCATGGAAAGCGGAGGGAAAAGTGGAATATGCACTTGAAGGAGCAGTTTTTGTCGCAGGAGCGGCAATTCAATGGTTGCGCGATGGTATAAGGCTAATTGATCATGCTAATGATACTGAATACTACGCAAGAAAAGTCGAAGATTCAGAAGGTGTTTATGTAGTGCCAGCCTTTGTAGGGCTCGGTGCGCCTTACTGGGATCAATATGCACGTGGTGTGATTGTAGGATTAACACGCGGTGTTACACAGGAACACTTGGTACGAGCGACACTTGAATCGGTTGCTTATCAAAGCTACGACGTTATTAAAGCCATGGTCCGAGATACAAAAACACCATTAAAAGAGATCCGAGCAGATGGCGGTGCAGCTAACAATAATTTTATCATGCAGTTTCAAGCAGATATTTCTAATGTCAGTGTCCTGCGGCCTGAAATGACAGAAAGCACAGCTCTAGGTGCAGTTTTTCTAGCTGGGTTAGCAGTCGGTGTCTATAAAAGTAAGAGTGATATTGCAAATAAAGTGCGCCTGATTCGAAAATTTCAGCCTCAAATGGAAGAGGAAAGAAGAAAATTGTTGATCGAAGGTTGGGATGACGCCGTTAAACGTTCCTTTGGAATTGCAAAATAAGTCGGGTTGTTACAAGAAGTAATAAATAATTTCCAAGCTCTTAAAGGTTGCTAAGTTTGTAATTATTTGTAAGTTCAGGAGGATATCACATGTTTACGTTTGTTGTTTTGGTTATCGTTAGTATCGTTATTTTCGATAAGATTCGCACCATGAAATCAGAAATTGAGGTGCAAAAGAATTTTAATCTCACATTGCGTGAAAAAATTTTAAAACTAGAAGAAAAAACTGAGCACTTAATGCAACTATCGAATACACAGGTTGATGAAGCGACATCTCTAAAGGAAGAAAAGGGTGAAAAAATAATTGCTTTTATCTCGCCAGAAGAAGTGTTGAGTGTTCCTGCTAGCAATGTAGAAATTCTCACTTATAGCGAGGGAAATCAAATGCCCCCTACACTTAATGAGGAAAAAGTTATCAAAACAAATGAAGATACTTTAGAACAGTCAAAGCCGATACCAATTCTTTTTTCCACCCAATCACTCCCTGAATCATCATTGAAGGAAACTCCATCAATAAATTTGCGCATTGATAAAAAGCAAGAGCAGAAAAAGCCATTGTTTGAGTTTAACAGTGAAAATTGGGTCGGTATCAACTTGCTCAATCGCCTTGGAGCATTATTAATTGTGATTGGCGCCATTGCAACGGCGGCTTTTGATGGATTTCCTTCGTGGGTAAGATCATTGATTTTGTTTGCCTTTGCAAGTAGTGTTATTATCCTTGGGGAAATGATGAATCGGAAAAAGCCAAGCACTGCCTCAATGGGGGTGACAGCTGTTGGGGTTGCTTTGTCGTATATTGCTGTTGCTACAAGCTATTTTGTTTTAGGAACATTGGGAATGTATACGGCACTACTTGCCTGTGTAATAGCAACGCTTCTTGGGATTTATCTTGCCACTCGTTATGATGAACAAGTGGTTGCGTGTTTTGCTCTTGTTGGCGGCTACTTGCCAATTTTTGCGTTAGATCCATTCAATGATGCATTAACACTTGGCTTGGTTATTTATTTTGTCTTATTAGCTACTTTTTCATTGTCTCTGGCTTTGTCTAAGAAATGGATTGTTTCTAATTTTATAGGGTTATTTCTCGCTATTTCAAGCACCACTTATCTCGGTTTTAGGGCGGATCCGCTAATTGCGCTTATCTATGCTTGCTTCGCATTTCTAGTGTATACAGTTTTGCCATTGGTATCGGCTTATCGCACTAATCGGAAATTTGCTGAAGCGGATGTCGTTTTGATTATTATTAATGCCTTTGTAAGTTCTATTGTAGTTTTCTTAATTGCTACTAGACTTAATATGACCTATGTCCATACTTATTTGTCGGTTGCTTTTGGATTGATTTATATTGGATTAGCACAATTGATAAGACGTGTTTATCAGCACAAAAACATGGAAACCATCTTTACGCTAAAAGCTATTGCCTTTTGTTTCCTTTTTGTACCATTTACCTTTGATTACCGCTGGTTTGCGGTTGCCTGGCTGATTGAAGCGGTCGTATTAATGGGGTATGGGATTTTGCGTAAGCAGAGCTTTGCCGAATATAGCGGTTTGTCGATTTTAGGTATGGCTGTGATCAGTTTTATCATCAATAGTGTTTTGATAAACATTCAATTTACACTTGATTATACCTTCTTTAGCTTAGGTTCACTAATTGTATTAGGTTTTTACATTTTTAAGGTTCGACAATTTAGCGGTACGGGTCGTATATTCAAATGGTTTGCCTTAGGGAATTTCTGGTTCTTTATTATTTATCTAATCGGAAAATATGTTCATATGAGCGTCGACAGTGGTGGCGATGGTTATACTTGGGCTTTTCATATTATTGCTACTTTGGTTTTAGCAGTGCTTTATGTAAAAGTCAAATGGATTGCAGATGTTGGGACATTTATTATTGCAAATGTGATTCATGCTATTATGATTCCTTTTATTTGGACATCTAATTTCGATATGACTGAGTCAATTATTCGTTTTGAGGGGATGACAACTAGAAATGTCTATTGGGGTGTTGTATTTATCAATTTTGTACTTATTTTAGTTGGCACCGTTATGATTGCTTATTTTAGGAAAAAGGTTAAACAAAACAGGTGGACGACAGCCTATTTAAACATTTGGCTAATTACCTGTGCTGCAGGTATTTCATTTTTGGCTGATATGGTAATGCTTCATGCAACTTGGTTTAATTTCGATTTTGCTTTATCGATGCAGGCTATATTTTGCTTGATTATACTCACTATTTATTTAAAAATGAAAGTTTTAACAAGCCCATCTTTACACGTGATTGCTAATATTTTTCACGGAATAAGTGTTTTAATGTTATGGGTGTCCACTATTTTTATATTTGATCGTGCTGATGCAGGTGGTTTGTTATTTAATCTGCTTATTATCCTAATTAGCTTTGCAGGAGTTGTCTATTATGAGTGGTCGCATAAGAAAGGTCGAAAATGGGTGTCGATTTATAAGAATATGATGCTTGTGAACGCTTGGGGGAGTTTGCTTTATATTTTAGGGCAGTTGATGAATGGGGTTGCGGGGGTGCAGTTTATTCTTATTATTTTAACGTTCATTATTGCATTTGTATTGAAGTTTATTCCGTTGTATGATAAGGGAACGAAAATTGTGGTGATTGGGATGCAAATGATTGGGCTCGTTTGGTTGCTGATGTTTAACGTAACGATATATGAATCGATGTTTATGATGTTGAGTCTGAACGTTGTTGCTCAACTAGCTGCCCTATTTACGATAAATGAACTAATCAAAAATTTACGAACTAGTGATGATCAAGAAACGCCATTTAAAATGTTGATTTTAGCAGCCTATCTCTTGCTTGTTGTGACTCAGGGGGTGATGGTGCAAGGGCAAGTAGCCTTTACAAGTGCTATCATTAGCATCATTTTTGGAATAAGCGCTCTGATATGGATTGTCCTTGGTTTGTATTTAAAAAATACCTATTTACGAAAGTTTGGTCTCTACTTAGCGATTATAGCGGCAGCGAAACTCTTAATCTTGCTCATAGCAGATATTTTATGGGGTATTTGGGGTTTAACCACTCCGATGCGAATTATTTCCTTTTTGACACTGGGTGGTGTGTTGATGATTATTTCATTCATGTACCAAAAATTTAGCAAGAACATTGTGGAATGATGTCCTTTTTTCAAGCTTTTTCATCAAAAACGACAGAATTGTCTAAAAAGCTTTTATTTTAAGACGAGATATGTTACAATTATAAGTGGAGGTGCATGATAAATGAAAAAAATGAGAAAAGTAACAGTTGTATTAGCTTTAGCTGTCGTTTTAATTGCTGCAGGAGCTGTAGCTGCTTCGGCTAACGTACCGATTCCTGGTCTTCCTGATATTGATCCATCAGTATGTGAAAGACAATTTGGATTTGGAATTCTTCAAAGGTTGTTCCCAGCTTTTGATGCATTGATTCACCGTGTAACATGCCGATAAAAATTAAAGATTGTGGTTACACCTAGTTGTAATCACAATCTTTTTTCAGACAAACGTACTATCGCGATAGACTACCCCTGTTCCAAAAGTTTCAAAAATAAAGAAAAAAGGGTATGATTTTTAAAAAAACTGTGTTATAATGTGTTTATGTAGAATTTGGAGGTGTTATGTATGATTTTAGGTGATGTGACTTGTCAGATTTTCGGTTTAAACGGACTATTTGCAAGACTATTTCCAAGGTTGGCTGAAGTGGTTCAGACTCAAGGATGTACAATTATCTAATTTTCAAAACAAAAAAGCCTATGTGACCTTAAAGTAAGGTTCACATAGGCTTTTTTGCTACTTGGGCGAGAGTGGTATATTTTCTAACGCATTAAAAATACAGCGATGGCAACCGAGTGTAAAATAGATGCGACATTTACAAATAGATGAAAGACACCATGCATATATTTTTTCTTTTTCCCTAATACATAGAACAAAACTCCGATGGTATAAATAATACCGCCAATAAGAATAAGAGTGAAAAATGATGATCCGAGAACAGAGATCAGTTGATTTATTCTAAATACAGCCAACCACCCCATCCCGACATAACAAATTAATGAAAAGACCATGAATTTCTTTAAATCAATGGCATTGAGGGTAATGCCGATTATGGCAAGTCCCCATAAAATACCAAACATGGTCCAAGCTGTTGTAGGGTACACTTCTCTAAAGCTTGTTAACAAAACTGGTGTATAAGTCCCAGCAATAAGAACAAAGATAGTGCAATGATCTAAAATTCTAAATACTTTCTTTGCTTTACCAAGGTTAAGCCCGTGATAAATGCTTGACATCGTAAAGAGTAAAATGACTGAGAAACCGTAGGCAAATGCGCTTACTACACCCCAAATATTTTGAGCAAATGCAGCAATGGTTACGCAAGTTAAGAGCGCCACCAGTCCTAAGCCGCCTCCCACAATATGGGTGATCATGTTGAATAGTTCTTCACCTTTAGTATATTTTGGCTTTTCTATTACAGCGGTCATTTGATCGCCTCCTTTTCAAACTTCATATCTAGTATACCATGAAATTCAAAACCTGGGAAGTCTTAGGTGAAATTTTTATAAGAAAACAACCAACATTTCATTGTTGAAGAGTCTTTTTTGTAATTCGTATCATGAAAACCCGTGGAACAAAAATGGGTTATGAATTCTTTCTGAAAGCGTTTATCGGAAGTGATTCGTTTTGTTGCTGGTCACTGGGATAAACCAATCACGGTTACTGAAAATGGGATTTCTACAAGCGATGATAAGGATCGATTAGAATTTATCCAAATAGCCTTGGCAGGTGTTCATGATCCAAAGTATAAAAAACATATGGTGATTGAGGATAAGGCAGAATTATAACCTTCTCCATGCAATACAGATTTTTGAACAATACCTACTAATTAAAAATTATCGATCAGGGTATTGATTCTTTAAAAAATAAAAACATCTTAACCTGAAACAACCTAACCCGCCAAACCATCAATCGCTTCGCCTATGCAAGTGATTGATGGTTTGTTTTTTATTATCAAACACATGGATTTTTCCACTAAAATGCGTTATAATTGTAGAAAAGACCCCACATCAAGATTAGGAGAATTAATATGGCATTTTTTAAATACAGCGAAACAGAAATAACTCATTTAAAATCAGCTTGCGATAAAATGGCTGATGCAATCGAAAAGGCAGGCATGTTGCAACGCCCTATTGAACCTGATATTTTCAAAGGGCTTATCTCTAGTATCATCAGCCAACAAGTCAGCACCAAAGCAGCAGTGACAGTTTTTGGGCGATTAAAATTTTTAGTAGGAAATTTAACAGCAGAAGCTATCCTTTCCAAAACAGACGATGAAATAAAAGCCTGTGGTCTATCTTATAAAAAAGTCGGCTATATCAAAGGCATTTGCGAAGCGGTCGCAAATGGGGAATTAGATTTGATAGCCCTAGAACATATGACTGATGAACAAATCATTAAAGAATTGACAAAGCTACCAGGCATCGGCACTTGGAGTGCTGAAATGTTACTGATTTTTTCCTTACAACGCCTCGACATCCTAAGTTATGGGGATCTTATTATCCGCAAGGGAATTATGAAACTACACGGCTTAGATAACCTGTCTAAAAAAGATTTCGAAATCTACAAAGAAAAATACTCCCCATATGGAACGGTGGCCTCGTTATACTTGTGGGATTTAGCAAATAATTAGGTGGTTGGAAAAATGAAAAAAATAATGGCAATTGTGGGCCCTACAGCAGTGGGGAAGACTAAATTAAGTATCGAACTAGCCAAGGAATTTAATGGGGAAATCATCAGTGGTGATGCTATGCAAATCTATCGCGGGATGGATGTCGGGACAGCAAAAATCACTCTTGAAGAAATGGAAGGTATTGCGCACCATCTACTAGATGAAAAAAATCCTGATCAAACTTATTCAGTGGCTGAATTCCAAAAAACAGTCCGTACTAAAATTGACGAAATTAGTGCACGAGGGAAGTTGCCTATCATTGTTGGTGGAACAGGACTTTATATCAAAGCAGTCCTCTATGACTACGAATTTAGCGAGGAAACAGCTCCTTCAGAAGAGCTATATGAGGATTTAACCAACGAAGAAGTTCACACCTTATTAGAGTTGATTGATCCTGTATCAGCGAAGGCTCTTCATCCTAACAACCGACGCCGAGTTGTCCGCGCTTTAAACATCTTTTATGAAGCTGGCGTTACCAAGACTCAAACCCTTGAAAAGCAAGAAAAAAAGCTTCTGTACGACGTAACGCTTATTGGACTTACTGATGATCGTACCAGACTCTACCAACGCATTAATGAAAGAGTTGATGAGATGATGGTGAAAGGGTTAATTGGCGAGGTGAGTGCGTTGTATGAGGGTGGTATTGTTCGAGAAGCTCAGTCTATTCAGGCGATTGGTTATAAGGAAATCTATGATTATCTAGATGGGGAGGCGGATTTGGAAACGACTGCCGAACTTATTAAGCGAAATTCTCGAAGGTTGGCAAAGCGTCAGTATACCTGGTTCAGAAATCAAATGGATGTGACTTGGTTCGATGTAGATGTTGCGAATTTTGAAAAAACAATTACTGAAGTCTTGGCGCATTGTAGGAATATTAGTCGATAGTCATACCTTGCATTAAAACACTGAGACACCGAGTCGAATCAAAGAGCTCATCGAAAATATTTGTTTGTAAGATTAACCCACTTAAGGAGGGCACAACCATGGATAACCAGCATAATAACAGAAGAATCATCCACGTCGATATGGACGCTTTTTATGCGGCGGTTGAGACCAGAGATAATCCAGAATTGAAAGGTAAACCTGTGATTATCGGCTCCCTTCCAGGTGAAAGGGGAGTTGTTGCAACTTGTAATTATAAAGCCCGAGAATACGGTGTTCGCTCAGCCATGCCCGTCTCTGAAGCCTACAAAAGATGTCCCCATGGTCATTACATGTATCCGAACATTAAAAAATATCAAGAAATTAGCAAACATATCCGCACTATCTGGGCAGATTATACCGATATTATTGAGTTTATTGCTTTAGATGAAGGATTTTTAGATATTACTGCTTCTCTTAAACTCTTCGGTGGTGCTAGAGAAATTGCTCGTCAAATCAAAGAGCGTACTTGGGAAGAGCTTCGCCTTACATGTTCTGTCGGCCTTGGATATTCCATGTCTAGTGCAAAACTTGCTAGTGAAGAAAAAAAGCCAAATGGCTACTTTGAAATCCTATCTCCTGAAGAAATGCGTCAACTTATCGGTCCTCGTTCAACAAGAATCGTCTACACAGTCGGTGCTAAAACAGCAGAACGACTAGAACGAATCGGGGTACATACTGTCAATGATATTTTCAAACACGCTGACCGAATTGCTAATGTGCTTGGAAATCATGGGACAGCCATCATTGATCTTGCACGAGGAATTGATAATCGTGAAGTCAACACTAGAACAAGAGGGCAGTCAATTGGAACGGAACAAACATTCCAAACGGATATCACTGACAGTGCCTACCTAAAAGATATCCTACGCCTCATTGCTCGGAAACTTAGCTACGACATTACTCAAAAAGGACTTTATGCAAAAACCGTCACCTTAAAAATCACCTACCCTGGAATGCATTCAATCACAAGAGCAAGTAGCGCTCCTCCAACTCAACTTGCTCTTGAGATCTTCCAACGTGCAGAAGCGCTATTTGATAAACTTGAACCAAAACCTATCCGCCTTATCGGCATTACGTTATCCAATCTTACCAAAGAAAAAGCACAAAAAGCACAAAGGAATGTCCAAATGTCTTTATTCGAAGAGTCAATTCCTGAAAAAACTCGTCGAGATAAAGAAAAATTGACAGAAACTCTCCTCAAATTACAACTCGAACACGGTCATAATATTCTAAAATCAGGAAGCGAATTAGCGGCTGAGCAATACGTCAAAAAACAAGAAAAAGAGAAACAGCGAGTTGTAAGTGGTTATAACAAAGATAACGCCAACAAATAGCCCTTTTGCCAAAATGCTAGGTAACATCTCCACGAAAATTTTAAGAGAACTAGAAATACCTAGTTCTCTTTTATTGCACCGATACATAAGATTTAATAATTATAGAACTGGAGGAACCTCAGATGAAGAAGCATAGACGCAGAAACAATAGACGAAAAAAAAGTAGAATTTCCCACCTCGCACTCATTATTTTTATCATCCTCGCCATCATTCTAATTGGAGATGTCATCGGCGCTATCATTTACCTTAGACAATCAAGCCAAATACAAGAAACCCTCGTGGAGTATATGGCAACAGGACACAGCATGTCGTTTTTCCAAATTTTCTGGCAACAATTCCTTTATCAATTAACCATTTGGACAATGGGTCTGAGCATTATCGGTATTTTTATTAATCTTTTTCTCGTCTTCGTCAGAGGTATCAGTGCTGGATTTAACCTTGCCATTCTCCTGCAACATGATATCAGTACAGGTATTCTCATCCTCTGGCTCATTCACTATTTACTTATCCTGTTTACAACTATTCTTGGCGTTTATTTTAGCATACGTTTCGCTTATCTAGTCGTTATAAGCTTAGTCAAGAAAAAACATAAACTACTCAAAAAATATTTCAAGCTCTACATAGTACAGTTTATTGTTGTTGTTTTCTTCATTACTTTGAGCTCGATGTTAAGTGCTGTTGTAACACCAAGCATTCAAGATTACCTTACGGAAAATACCCCTGTAAGGGTTGATGAATAGTAAAACTCGCTTGTAAAAAGGCGAGCTCCTACATTAATGGTGCAAATAAATGTAAAATGGAATCAACAAAGCGCCCTAACAAGGAACTCTTTGTTTTTTTGATTTGTACTTCATGGCTGATTTTGATCGTTTCAAGTGCATCATCTCTAATTTCTTGAATTACTTTCCCGTTGTAAATCAAAGTCGCACATTCAAAGTGTAGATACAGGCTACGATAATCTAAATTAATCGTTCCAACCACTGCTAAACGGTCATCACTAACAAAACTTTTCGCATGCATAAAACCAGGCGTGTATTCATAAATTTTCACACCTGCTTCAAGCAAGAAGCGATAATACGAACGCGTCAATCTGAAAACAAGCTTTTTGTCGGGAATACCTGGAGTTACAATTCGCACATCAACTCCGCGTTTCGCTGCCATTTGAAGCGCATAAATCAGGTTTTCACTTATGATCAAGTAAGGCGTAAAAATATAAACATAAGATTGTGCCTGATTTAACATATCAATATAAACACTCTCACCTAGTTGCTCATGGTCAAGTGGAGAATCGCCATAAGGAAGTACTAAGCCATCTCCTTGTACTTTGTTCTCACCTGGAAAACGATAAGCTTCATAATCGTTGATCCGCTGTTCTTTTTGACAAAAAACGTCCCACATTTCAATGAACATCAAAGTGAAGCTCCATACTGCTTCACCCCTTAACCTAACGCCTGTGTCCTTCCAAATACCAAAACAGTCCTTTATATTAATATACTCATCAGCAATATTTGTTCCACCATTATAAGAGATATGACCATCAATGACAATGATTTTTCGATGATCCCGATTATTCATAAACATTAACAACTTTGGTCGCAATGGGTTGAAACGAACGATTTTGATACTTTTAGAGCGGAGCTTACGGATGTAGCGATTTGTGAAAAGCTTCATCGACCCGAAGTCATCGATAATTAAACGAACATCTACACCTGCATGTGCTTTACAGATTAGAATTTCTAATATTTTTTCCCACATCAGGCTATCCTTGATAATAAAGTATTCCAAAAAAATAAACTTTTCTGCCTTTTTTAAATCTTCAAGCAAATCGGCAAACAGATGCTCACCCAATGTGTAATAATCTACCTCGGTATGTTTATAAGCGTGATAAGAAGATTGGTTACGGATATATTGAAATAAACTTGACATTCGTCCACAATGCTCCGATTTAACTTCGCGAGGAGCTGTATCTAAATCCAGATATTTAGAAATTAGTGCGTGTTCTTCGACATACTTAGCAATTTTTCTCGTAGGACGCTTATCGCCAAAAAGTAAATAAAGCAACCCACCAACTGGTAAAAACATTAATACCACAATAATCCAAGTCAGCTTAAACGCTGCCGGTTTATCTTTTTTAACCAATGTCAAAAAAACGATACCACTAAGTAAAGAGCCCAACAGATAAAAAATCGGGAATCGAATCAGAATATAAATTGCTAGCCCCACAAAAAAAACAATTTGAAGCAGCAGCAAGTAAATAGTGAAGCTCAATCGTGTTGTTAAAAACTTAAATAATTTCATCTTCTTTCCTTTTGTCGACCCAAACACGCCAACCATCATTATGATTCCCAATTATCCTATAACAATGTAAACTCTCCATGAATGATTCATTGCAATCGATGCGATTTGTTTGTGTATTTATGTTGAAATAGTTGAAAAATAGGATAAAATCGACTATACTGTATTATATGTGAACCACTAGAAAGAGAAACTTCCAAAAGTACTGAGGAGCTGATTCATGTGACAAAAATTTATGCCCATCGAGGCAGCAAAGGCAATTTCCCAGAAAACTCCATGCTTGCATTCAAAAAAGCTATCGAAGCAGGTGTCTGCGGAATGGAATTCGACATCCATATGACAAGCGATGGTGAGGTAGTGGTTATTCACGATCCAACCCTAGATCGAACAACCACAGGACTTGGGTATATTAAAGATTACACCTTAGCCCAAATCAGAAATTTTAGCATCGGTGAAAAATATGCTGAATTTAAGTATTATGATCCAAGTTGGGACAAAGAAGTTGTCCCAACCTTAACAGAAGTGTTAGAATTATGTATAATGTACGATCTCGAAGTCAATATCGAATTAAAAACCTACATAGTGGCTTATCCTAGCATCGAAGAAGCTGTGCTTAAAATCGTACATGATGTTGGTTATGATCCAGAAAAAATCATTTATTCTGCCTTTCACCTTCCAACGTTATTACGTCTAAAAGAGTTAGATGAAACTATCAAAACAGCCTGGTTATTAGAAAATTTCATCCCGATGCCAATCGACTACATTAATACGTTAAACCTTGAGGCGTTGCATATGGATAAAAAGATTGTTCTTGGTAAGCCTGATTACTGGCAACAAGTTGCCAAACATTTGCGTGTGTGGACGGTTAATGAAGAAGAGGAAATTAAAAAGTTAATCGATATGGGGGTGCTTGCTATCATCACAGACTATCCTGAAATTGCAGTCAAACTTAAAAAAATGGATTGATATTGCAAGTCGGAAATGCTATAATTGATTTATTAATCAGACTGGAGTGTGAAAAAAATGGAGTTAAAAATTAATGCGAAATTAAATATTAATTCAACGTATAAATTGGCAAATGGTGTTGAAATCCCAGTTATCGGCTTTGGCACTTGGCAAACACCTGACGGTGATGTGGCTGAGGCTGCAGTGTTAGATGCTTTAAAAGCAGGGTATCGACACATTGACACAGCAGCTATCTACAAAAATGAAGAGGGCGTCGGGCGTGGTATTGCAAAATCCAAAATTGCGCGTGAGGAGCTTTTTATTACAACGAAAATCTGGAACGGAATGCATACATACGAAGATGCAGCAGGGGCGCTTGCAGAATCGCTTGAAAAATTAGGGCTAGACTATGTTGATTTGTATTTAATCCATTGGCCTAATCCGCTATCAGCTCGCGAAAATTGGCAAAAGCGTAATCAAGAAATTTGGCGTTATATGGAAGACGCTTTAGAAGCTGGACTCGTTCGCTCAATTGGAATTTCAAACTTTCACGACCATCATATCACGTCACTATTAGAGACGGCAAAAGTTGTGCCGCATGTGAATCAAATTCAACTCAGCCCGAGCGAAATGCAACCTGAGGTTGTAGCAGCAAATGACAAATACGGCATTTTATCACAAGCTTACTCGCCACTTGGAACAGGTACCATTCTGGAAGTGCCAGAATTGGTTCAAATCGCTCAAAAACACGGAAAAACAACTGCTCAAGTTGCGATTCGTTGGAGCTTACAAAAAGGCTACAATCCACTTCCGAAATCAGTCACAACAAGCCGAATTATTGAGAATATTGATGTCTTTGATTTTGAATTAACTGAAGAAGAAATCAAAACCATCGAAGGACTTTCTGGGTGTGGTAAAGTAGCAAGCAATCCTGATGATAGAGAATTCTAAAAACTAAACATGCGAAAATGAGGCTATAATTTCATTTACCTCATTTTTTTGTGAGAAAATTTGGAGAAATTTGAGAATAACTATGTAAAAATCGTCGACTTGTGGTATAATTAAGAATGTGTTTTCAAAGTATTAATTTGTGTTGGAGGAAAAGCTTTATGTCGATTCGTTTTAGCTTAGAAGAATTTGCAAAACTAAAAGAGTTATTATTGATTTATGAATGGGGGCATCGAACACTTTTAACAAAATTAGCAATTATTCATGAAGATTTTGAAAACTTTCATGAAAACAATCCCATCGACCACATTAGAGGACGTATCAAAGCACCAGAAAGTATCGCTGAAAAACTGCATCGAATGGGACATTCCATTACAGCAGAAAACGCCAAAAATCACATTTCTGATATTGCTGGCATTCGCATCATCTGTCCGTTTGCCAAAGACATTTATCAATTGATCGACCTAATCAAAACCATGCCTGATATTAAAATCCGTGCTGAAAAAGACTATGTTCAAAAACCGAAAAAAAGCGGCTATCGAAGCTACCACCTTCTTGTAGAAATTCCCGTTTTCCATTCCAGAAAAACAGACCAAGTAATAATTGAAGTTCAAATTCGAACCGAAGCAATGAATTTTTGGGCAACCTTGGAACACGAAGCGCGCTATAAATATCACGGAGACATTCCAATCCATCTCAGTGATGAACTAGTTGTATCAGCTGACAAAATTGCCGAACTCGATCATAGAATGTTTCTTATTCACGAAAATATCATGGGTCGAAGTGATGAGATAACGGCTGAATATTTAGATGATAAGCAGACAAAAGTTCTCAATAATCGAGCACCGCGTACTAGGGAATTGCGTCGATCTTATCGTAGCATTAAACACACCAAACGTTAAAGGAAGAAATTATGAATAATTTTACGGAAAAAATACAAAATTTATACAACAATTTTCAAATGCGTATCGACATAGAAGCGTGGATCGCTTTATTTGAAGAAGCCTTTGAAGAATCATCTGTCGATGAAATCAATGAAAAAACGTTAGAATTCTTAATGGAGCATTTTGCACTACCAGTGGAAATTTGGCACTATTTTGAGCAAATTTTCAACTGGTCTGAAAATCAAGAAGAACTAATGGAGATTTATCCGCCTGCGTTTATTGAATTTATCGTCACCATGGTGAGCAACACTGAAGATCATCGACGCTATCATCTCTTTGATGCGACACAAGAACGAGATTTTGATCGTTTTTTAGAGTTGCTTAGTGAGCTTAACTACCGCTTAAATATCGAACAATTAGAAGAAGCAGAAAATCTACTTGATGAAATTGAAATGTTAGATATCGAGCACCCTGATTATCTCTTAGAAAAAGCAAGATTAGTAGCTTTTTTAGGGAATCCAGACGAAGGTTTGAGTCTGATCGACTTTCTAATAGAAGAATATCCAGAAGATTACGAGAATTATTCCCATGCACTTTTTATTCGTGCGTTAATTTTGTCAACTTTTGATGACGAACAAAAGCTAAGGGAATCCATTCACCTTCTTGAAGAAATAACCACTGATAGTAAAGACCATTATTTCGAAAAGTTGGCTTTGTCTAATTGCTATGAAAAACAGCAAGAACTGAAAAAGGCTTATCAATTTATTCTAGACGACATTTTAAGCTACTTTCCATCTGACGGTTATATTTTGGCAAAAATGTATGCCATAACAATCAAATTGCGTGATACCTATCAAGAAAAATACGAACAAGGTATTATTGATGATGATGATCTGCTTGACTTATCAAAATATTATTCAATTTGCGGCGAAACTGAAGAAGCTTATCACATTCTTGTGAGTCACCCTCATCTTGTGTCACTAGAAAAATACCATCAACGTATGACAGATGTTTGTTATAACAACAAAGATTTTGAATCGACTATCAAACACGCAAAACTTTCAGTAGAAATCAAACCTGCTTTATTTACAATACGCACATTAGTTGAAGCACAAATGCAATTACGTCAGTTTGATGAAGCGATCAAAAACATTGATTATGCAGTTGAAAACATAGAAGCAAAAGGTTATGATGAGGTAGGTCGCCCGCTACTACTTGAAGCAAAAGCCAGAATTTATTACCGATTAAAAAACTACGAATCCGCTCTTTCGGTCATCAACAATGCCATAGAGCTCAACCCTAAAATCGCAACATTATTTAATACAAAAGCAAAAATTTTAACAGAATTAACCGATTTTAACGAAGCATTTGAAGCCTCAGAAATCGCACAGCACATGATGCCTTATACTATCGAATCTTATGCAGTTCAAGCAAAAATTTATTACCAGAACAATTATTATCAAGAAGTTTTGGAAGTTGTTCAAAAAGCCCAAGCGAACGAGATTCAAAAAGGTGAGATTCTCGTCTATTACCATGCTTTGGCTATGCGTGAAATTGCGTTAATTGAAGATGATGATATTAAACTTAAAAATGTCTTGAGTATGCTACTTGAACTCGAAGAGAATGAAGCCTTTTTAGAACTCGATGCAGCTTCTCCGGAGGATTTGCTTTATCCTCAGCTACTCGGTCAAATTGCTTATACGTACTGGTATATGGACGAAATGACACCAGCACTTAGCTTTATTGAAAGAGCTATCCAACTTGCAGAGGTTGAAGAAGAACAAGATATATCCGCCAACTGGTATGAATTTAAGGCAAATGTTTATGAGAGAATGGATGATCTGGATCAAGCTATTGAAGTCATCAATGAAGCAATTATAAAACACTCTCATCACGCATCCCTTTTCACAAAACGTGGTTACCTTTTAGGAGAAATGGAACAATATGATCAGGCTATTGTTGACTTAGAAATGGCTCTTAGTTTAAACGATACAGATGGATATACCTTGATGTCATTAGTTTACTGTTACAACGCCATCGAAAGCTATGAAAAATCCATCGACTATGCTCAAAAATGGATCGAACTTACAAATGAAGTTGATGCCTATGGAACATTGGCATACACATATTCCTTAGCAGATCAAAAAGAAAAACAACACGAAACGCTCCTGAAAGCTTTAGAACAATACCCTGATGAAGAAGAATTCTTAATAGCGCTAGGTAATTTTTACGAAGACAAGCGTCAATTTTTGCAAGGTATTGACATTTGGAAACAACTTTTAAATTCAAATTCTGAACATATTTTTGCAAGGACGAGTTTGGCTTATTGCCAAAATGCCATCGGCTTAAATGAAGAGGCTTTAGAAAATATTGGTGAAGGGATCGAACATTTGCCACATGTGCCAGACTTCTACATCTGGAAGGCTATTATTTTGCAAGATTTTGGACGTTATGTAGAAGCTGTAGAAATCTTTGAAATGGCACTGGAATTGCTAGAAAATAACGATAGTTATTGGACGGCGGACGAAATGTATAGTCGCATTGGTTATGTTTATGCTCAGAGCTTAAATAACGGTAAAAAAGCCATTGAAGTCTTTGAAAAAGCGGCAGAATTAAATCCAGAAGAAGATAACCATTTTGATATGCTAGGCTACTTATATGAAGACTATGAAAAAGATAAAGAAAAAGCCATAGAAGCTTATAAACAAGCCATCAACCTTAACCCAACTGCACATCCATACTTAAATATTGGAAATATATATCAGGAATTAGGTGAAGTTTACCTTGCAAAAAAAAGTTATGAAAAAGCATTGGAGTTGAGTGATCCAAAACCAAATGATGATCATGAAACTTATGCGATTCATGGTCGGATTTTAATTGGTTTAAAGCGCTATGACGAAGCCTTGGTCTTCATTGATAAGGCAAAAGAAATTGCCAAAAACGATGGTCGAAATTCAAATGGAGAATGCATGTGTGTTTATAGCAGCTATGCCCATCTTCATCAAGCACTCGGATGTCACGAAGAAGCTCTAAAGGACATTGAACGCTCACTTTCGTTAGGGGATTCTGTTTATGGAAATGCCCTGAAAGATAAAGTATTAGCAAAGCTAGGAAAATAACAAAAGCGAGAAAAAGGTTGTAATTTATGTGGTTGTGTACAAAATTTTAAAAAACAGAAAGTAGTGATTCAAATGACAATACAAGAAGCCATTAACATCAGAACATCAAGGAGGACCTATATCAAAGTCCCACTTGAGGAAGATCAGATTGAAAAATTACAACTTTTGATTAACGATTACAACCAAATTGGTGGCTTTCGTATTAAGCTCATCATCAACAATAATGAAGCATTTAAAGGATTCACCCGAAGCTACGGCATGCTCACCAACGTTTGTCACTACTTTGCTTTCATTGCAGACAAACATGATCCTTACGCAGATGAAAAAATCGGCTATTATGGTGAACTATTAGTCTTGCATTGTACAACCTTATGCCTTGGAACTTGTTGGGTTGGAGGAACATTTAGCAAATCTAAAATCCCATTTTCATTAACCCCATCTGAAAAGCTTTCCTGCATAATAACAGTCGGAAAGGTGGCAGATATTCCAACAGGGAAAGAAGCTTTCATTTACAAAATGACCCATCGAAAGACAAAAAATATAAGCGAACTATATAACAGTGATACTATCATTCCAGAATGGTTTTCACAAGGAATGGAAGCAGTCATTAAAGCACCATCAGCAATGAATAAACAGCCGATTATGTTCCATTATCAAAATGGAAGTGTTACAGCTAACATCCATAGCAAAACAAAATATCTAAAAAATCTTGATTTAGGCATTGCTAAACTGCATTTTGAGTTAGGAGCAGGTGGTGGTACATGGGAATGGAAAGATGGTGGAAAATTCATGCGTGAGGAGGAGAAGTGATGCGTGCTTTATTCAAATTAGAAGATGCTAGAATGTGGGCGAGTATATTAATTGGTCTAGGGATTCTTTGTTTTGTTGTAACGGTTGTCATTTGGAGAACAGGAACTGGTGCATGGCGGTTTTATCAAAACAACTTAATCTTACCATTACATTTTACAGTATTAGGCATCATTTTTATTGTTACAGGGATTACAGTTCAAAAAATGTGTAAAAACATCACTCAAATGATGACTACCTATGACGAGGAAATACATCTAAAACTCAAAGCCATAGGTGAAAAAATCGAAACAATACAAAAACGAACTTGATCGGAGCTAAAAAAATTTAAAGCTATTGATTTCAACCTACAGTTGTGGTATAATATTTGACGGTTCAAAAATAATTCACGTATATTGAGTGAATGTTCGAGTGTTCAGCTGTTTGCTTGAATGGACATACATGTTGATATATGCGGAAGAAAAACAAAAGGAGGAAATAACGATGGCTGTTATTTCAATGAAACAATTGTTAGAAGCGGGCGTTCACTTCGGGCATCAAACTCGTCG
>JGI24703J35330_11748603_pt1 | contig 21695 bp, 17 predicted proteins | sample TergutNt197P1_FD_35330 | JGI IMG/M metagenome (IMG submission 35330)
CACCTCGATGCGGTTTTTCTGCGAAAAACCGCCGGTCGGCGGACTGCCCGCATTTCACGGCTCGCAAAAATATTGAATCGTTCGTTGTAGAGATAGCAACAAGCGCGAAAATTGGTCTCGCAATAATCTTCGCCGGTAAAAGGAAATTTTATACAGGGGGTTTTGCAAAATTAAACTACAAATTCAAGGGCGGTTTGTTCTGCCCGGCAAAATTACAAATTTAAAGGCGGTTTGTTCTGCCCGGCAAAATTACAAAACCATTACAAAAAAAATCCACGGCATAAAAATGCTTACCATTCAAATAATAAAGGTGTGAAATTATACCGCGGGAATCTTTAAATATTACAACTTTGTTACAGTTAAGTAAAAAATATTGAAGCGTATACAGCAAACATGGTAGTATCCCTGCGGCTGTCGGGATGGAAGTGGCATGTCTTTTGATTACAGTTTTCTTACACTGTGTTCATTGGCATTGACCGCCAAATTTACCGGTGCTATACTTTTATTATACAGACGGCACTTTTACGTGGCCGTCGTAAAAACAGAAAGGAGGTACCGGTTCTTGCGGGAAAGGGTGCGGTTTCACCCAAGTACCGTCGTTTCACCACATGGGCTTTAGCCCTAAAAAGCAAAGCAGTAAAACGGGCAACGGCCCAAACGGCGCATCGCTTCCTATATAAATGTGCGCCACACAATTAAGCGCGAAGGGAAGCGGCGCGAAAAAAGAAACGAAAAAATCGCGTATCGGTTTACGCAAATTTTCAAAAACCGGAAAGGAGAAATTATGAAAAAGAAAGTTGCATTACTCTTAGCATTGGTGATGGTTTTAAGCCTTCTGCCAATGAATGTATTCGGCTCTTCCGCTCTTCAAGTGCGCGGTAACGGCCGCTTGGTACAAAGCATAGGTCGTACCGCTGAATCCGGCGGCGACTGGGACAGAATCATTGTAGACTTGGATATCGAGCAAATGGCAGGTGGCTTCCATCAAGTAGGTGGAGTTTACCATGGTTTGCTTCGTATTACCTTAACCCCAAGTGTTCGTGAACAATGGGATTACGCAGGCTTGCAAAGAACCACGCAAGGTGGCTTAGACCCCATTACAGTAAACGCACACACCCACTGGGGTACTGTCGGTACGCCGGCAAACCAACCAGCAACAGCCTTTACACTTGGCGAATTGCTTGTAGAGCAAGAAGGAAGAACCGGAACTACTTGGGAAAATGCTCCCTCAGCAGAAGTTGTTCTCATTCCTGTAAGCTTCCAAGGCGGTGCTGACTTAACCATAGGTCATCATGGTATCCTCCGTCTTGACATCGGCTTAATCGTTGCAAGAAATGCATCCGCTACCATTCGTGTAGACATGGAGCGTCCTGCACAACGCGGCGGTATCCGTGAGCTTCTTCCCACAGTTGATGTTGGCGGAGCGCGTCAACCCGTTGGTGTTATGTTCAGCCGCGTAGGCGACGCAATGCCTTTTGCGGAAGGTTTAATTCTTCCCTCAATCAGAATTACAGAACGTATTGCAGAACAATCCATCAGAGAAGGTGCTGCAGTAGTTCGTCTCGTTGCTCCTCTTGATTATGTATGGAACACAGGTATCTTGGGTCAAATGGGACAACAGCCCGCTCTTGGTACACTCTTGGGCTTCCCCCTTGAAATCAGAAACCTTAACGATGCGTTTGGAGACAGAAGTCCTGTTCCCGCAACAATAGCCGGTCAAGGCTTTGTAAGCGCGACAGACAGACGTCAATGGATTGATGTAGCATTCGAGATTCCCGCAAGAAGCGCAAATCCCGCTGCGGCAATCCTTCGCGCACAATTTGACCTTCACGGTTTAGCACTTGTTGCAATGCCTGGTGCTGCTCCCGAAGGTGCAGTAAACATTGACATCGCTTATGCTCCTAACTTTGAACCGTGGGGTGTACCCCCGGCAGGTCCTATTCCTTTATTGGACGCAGCAGGAAACGCTCATGCAACCAGAAACGTATCTCGCGCACTTGGCGGCGGTGCCCATGACTGGCAACGCAACTGGTCTGCTCTTGGTTTTGAAATCGGCGCACGCCGCGATGTAGCTCTTGAAATTGGTATTGCAGACGATAACCCAAGAACAATTATGTCTGGTCTTGCAGGTTATGGTTATACAGGCCAACACAATCCCCCAACACCTCAATTCCCGATTCCTACAGATACAACAAGCGGAATTGACGGAGTACGTGCTTCAACACTTCAAATCACCGAGCTTGTGCCCGGCGCATTTGACACAGGCATTCTTAACAGTATGGTAGACTTCACCTTTGGCGAAGGCGTTCAAGTAATGCACACCGCCATGAGACTTCTTAACGCAGGCGGCGCTGCTGCAACTGCAGGTTGGTTGCCCATTCCCACTTTGGACTATGTACACGGCTGGGACTATGTAAGAAGCTTATGGACAAATGATGCGATATGGTCAGCCACTCAATGGGGCGTACCTTACACCCGTAATGACTATGTACGTTTCTTTGTACCGCGTAACATGAACCCCAACCAACGCAGAACACTTGAAGTTATCTTCTGGCTTTCTGTTGAGGCAGGTTATGAATGGAAATATGGTAACGAAATTCCGGTAACCGTTGGCGGGCCTGCTGTTGCAGCACTTGGCGACGCTTCTCGCGAAGTGGTTATTGCAAACGTAATCGACCCGATTGCCATCGAACTTGACGGCGACATGCTTCAAGTTGAAACAGGACGTACCCATAACCTTATGGAACGTACACCAATCGGTGACCTTGTAATCCAAGAAGCCGACGTAGCAGCAGGAAACCGCTTCCGCGTTGGCGACATCATCTGGGTATACGTTGTAGGCACAAACATTCAACGTCCTCATACCCTTGCATTCCACACCGCACCTAATGCAGTCATCGAAGAAGGCGCGTTGCAACTTGCACCCGCACAATTGCTCAGAAGAACACTTCCCAACGGCCTTACCGTTGACGGAGTAGCTTTCCGTGTAGTTCGTCAATCCTTAGGTGGCGCACCCTCTACAATCCGTCTTACCAACAATGAATTGTTCGGCGAAATCCTTCCCGGCCAAGATTATATGTTGGTTGTATCCGGCCCCAGAGTTGCCGCCAATGAATGGCATGTTTCCGGCAGACCGGGTATTGCAGCAACAGGCGCATGGGTTGTTAATATGCCTAACCCGATTGCAGGCCAAGTAACTACAACCGTTATTCCGGGTGGCCCGGGTGAAGCACTTCTTCCGGCAGTGAACGCTTGGCTCGGTACCTCTTATGACTGGGCTGATACAGAGGACAGAGAACCATTGCGTGCTGCATTGACAGCCGCTGGCATTACCAATCATCTGAACTGGGTACAAGGCGGCGGCGGCATGGAATTTGCCGGTGACGTAGATTTTGCAGTATATACGTTTGAACGCAATGGCCACACTTACCGCGTACGCCCCAGTGGAACTATACACGGTAACGCAGCAAGTAACCTTGTAATTGAGCGTATAAATCAAGTAGTAGCAGGGCCATATATTCCTGTTGAATTCCAAGCAGCAAATATTGGTCAATTCGGCATCAACGGCAACACCCTTGGTGTATTCGATACCCTCCCATATGCAGTTCAAGTTGTACAATGGCTTGGTTTCGACTATGAAGTAGCACCTCAGGCAGGCCAACCCGGCTTTGGCGCAGCAGGTATTCGCGTTTCCCTTACACCCGATACCAGCGTTTACGTTCCGGAAATTGGTTATATCCAACCCGTAGCGTTCCCGGTGGTAGCACCCGGCATCGTTTCCACAATGATTAACCCCCGCGTATTCGCTGACTTCATCGGCGTACAAGTGGACTGGAACGACGCTACAAGAACAGCATCTTTCAGCGGCTACAGCTGGACCGGCGTATACCAAGAAGTTACCTTAACCCTTGACAACGCCAACATCACAGTAAACGGTCAATCTCACGATATCGCTACACTTGCAGGCCAACCTCAACTCGCAGGTCGCATCAATCCTGTAGTTATCGCAGGCCGCAGCTATGTTCCCGCTCGTGTTCTTGCCAACATCTTTGCTGTTCCCATCGAATTCGTACCCCCGCAAACAGTTATCCTCGGGTAAAACTCGGATAAAATTTGCAAATAAATAAAAAACAAGAGTCGGAAAATTTTCCGGCTCTTGTTTTTTTTGCGCCACGCCGCGTATTACGCTACCAATTATTCTGCAAACGCATGAACAAGACCTTGAGGACTTCGCCCTCAAACTCCCACCCGCTTTTTGAAAAAAGCGGGGCAAAAACTTTAACATTAAAACCTAAAATCGTGCGTACGCACGATTTTAACAAAGTTTTGATGAAACTTTTTCAAAAGTTTCTGGGGTTTGGGGTGAAACCCCAAGGTTTTGACCTTCACGCGCTTATCGTGCCACCATTAAATTTGATTTGCTTCAAACACGATTTCTACATATAATAAGAACTAAGTTTTTAAATACAAAGGAGGCGGCATCTTGGGACTTTGGGGAATTATGTTTGTGGTGGCAATAATCGTTTTGGTGATTGGGATTGCGATATATTTTTTGAACAGTTGGGCAGGGAAGAAGCAGGCGGCACAGAACGAGATGGTGGCGCAGCATAAGCAAACTGTTTCAATTTACGTCATAGACAAGAAAAAGGATAAAATCACCAACGCAAGCCTACCCAAAGCAATGGCAGACCAAGTGCCGCGCATGGGCAAATTAATGAAAATGCCCTTGGTAAAAGCAAAAGCGGGTTCGCAAATCGTTACAATGATTTGCGAGCCGGAAACATTCAAGGTTCTGCCGGTGAAAAAAACCGTGTCTGTAGAAGTTGCAGGCGCGTACATTGTTGGCATGAAGGGCATGAAAACAAAGATGGAGCTTGCCGAGCAAAGAAAATCGCGCCGCAAAAACGTAATGCAAAACGAGAGCGAAGCACCAAAAAAATGGCATCAAAACCTTTTAGGGAAACTAAAACGATAAAAAAGGGGGTTTTTTAATGCACTACAAAGCAGTGTACGAGCAATGGCTTGCAGACCCAATAATTGACGAAGCCACAAAAGCGGAATTGCGCGGAATTTCCGGCAACGAAAAGGAAATTGAGGACAGATTTTTTAAAGACTTGGACTTTGGCACAGGGGGAATGCGTGGGGTGCTTGGCGCGGGAACTAACCGGCTAAACATTTATACAATACGCAAGGCAACGCAGGGTTTGGCAAATTACATTCTGCACAGCGATGCCTACAAGCCCGGTATGGCTGTAGCAATTGCCCACGATTGCCGCCGCATGTCGCCGGAGTTTTCCACCGAGGCCGCGCTTGTACTTAACGCAAACGGAATCAAAACATATACATTTGAAAGCCTGCGTTCCACGCCGCTGTTGTCATACGCGGTGCGGCATTTAAGCTGTATCTCGGGCATAGTTGTTACAGCAAGCCACAACCCGCCGGAATACAATGGCTACAAGGTTTACTGGTCAGATGGCGGGCAATGCCCCTATCCGCGTGACGAAGCAATTATCGACGAGGTTAACAAAATCACGAGTTTCTCAAAAATAAAGACAATGCCCCAATCCGAAGCTTCTGCAAAGGGCTTGTTTAACATCGCGCCGCCGGAAGTTGACGATTCTTTTATCAAAAATGTAAAAGCGCAATGCCTTAATCCCGAAATTATTCCCGAGTCTGATATCAAAATCGTGTTTACGCCTTTGCACGGCGCGGGCAACGAGCCTGTCCGGCGCGCACTGCGCGAAACGGGATTCAAAAATGTTTTTGTTGTGAAAGAACAAGAATCGCCCGACGGCAATTTCCCCACGGTTTCGTATCCAAACCCGGAGGACAAAGCGGCGTTTTCCCTTGCGCTAAAGCTTGCGCATGAAAAAGACGCCGACCTTATTGTTGCCACCGACCCGGACTGCGACCGCGTTGGCATAGCCGTAAAAGAAAACGACGATTATGTACTTCTCAGCGGCAACCAAACAGGTGTTTTGCTTGCAGAATACATGGTTTCGCAAATGAAAGCCAAAGAAAAATTACCGGCAAACCCGGTAATAATATCTACGATTGTATCCACGGGAATGACCCGCGCAATTTGTGAAGCAAACGGCCTTGCATACATGGAGGTTTTAACGGGCTTCAAATACATTGGCGAAAAAATTAAGGAATTTGAGGAAACAAACAGCCACACATATATTTTAGGTTTCGAGGAAAGTTACGGTTATCTTGCCGGAACATATGCCCGCGATAAAGATGCCGTTGTGGCAAGTCTTCTGATTTGTGAAGCCGCGGCATTCTATCGCAGGCAAGGCATTTCGCTTTACGACGCGCTGCAAAAGCTTTACAAAAAATACGGAATGTACCGCGAGCATGTTGAGTCCATCACCCTAAAGGGCGTGGACGGTTTGAACGATATAAAGCGCATTATGACTGCATTGCGCGAAAATCCCCCCGCAACTTTGGCAGGCTCGACGGTGACTCAAACCCGTGATTACCAAAGCTGCACAATTACAAACACCGCTACGGGAGAGGAAAAACCTTCAAACCTTCCCATCTCCGATGTTTTGTATTTCGCTACGGAAGATGGCTCGTGGGCGTGCGTTCGCCCTTCCGGTACCGAGCCGAAAATCAAATTATACTTCGGCGCGAAACTTTCTGCCGAATCCACAACGGACGCGGCGGCGTCAAAGTTAAAGGTAATGACGGCAGACCTTAAATCTCTTGCAGAAAAAGTTTTGTCGTAAAAAACCGCAATAGCCTGAAAAAAACTCGCATTTGCTGCTTGCGCTTTCCTGCCAAAAGAAAATTGGCGGCGCAGTTAGCATAGCGAGTTTTTATATTCCCCCGTAAAAAGTTGCGCACACGGGGTATTATGCCTATAATGTACACGAAATAAAAAACGGGAGTGAATTCTTAATGACAAAAAAGAAGAAAAAAAATACCGAAGTTGTTTCAACTATACCTTGGTATGCGGTGGGCGGGGCAGCGGTGGTTTTGATTGCAATCATTTCTGCTGCGGTTTGGTTTATATATCGTGACGCAGAGCCGCGCACCGGCTCAGGTACACCTGATGATATGCAGTGGGCAACGGGCGACGAAATTACTGTGCCCATTGATTTCCCCGAGCCCGACCCGGTTCTGGCAGAAATGATTGCAAACAACGTGACTGTGGCAACAGTTAACGGTACCGACATAAATGCAGGCGAAGTAAGTTTTCGTTTAAGCGAGGCAGAGTTTGCTACTCATGCTTCTGCCGCCGAAGGAGATGCGCGCAGGCGTGAGATTCTTGAAGAAGCGGTGCGGCTTTCTGCCGTGCCTGTGTTGGTTGCAGAATATGCGGCACTTCACGGCATTTATTTAACAGAGGAAGACCATGCCGACGTTGAAATGCAAACGCAATTGCTTATGGAGCAGTTTGAGTCTGAGGCGCAGTTTGACGCTATGCTTTTGGAGTACGGCGTTTACAGCCACGAGCAGTTTGCCTCGTTATCGCGTGATTTCGCGCTGTTTGAAATGGTCATAGATGCAATTGTATCCGACCCCGATAAATTTGCAGAATTCGAGCAATATATGGATGATGTTGATGCGTTGCTTGAAGATTTAGAGCTTCTTGGTGCGCAACACATTTTGTTGCAGCCGGGCAATTTTGAAACAGAGGAAGAGGCAGAGGCGTTGGCACATGAAATTATGGAACGCATCCGCGCAGGTGAAGATTTTAATGAGCTTCGCGCAACCTATGGGCAAGACCCCGGCCAACCCCCGCAGGGTTACACCTTTGCCGCCGGCGTAATGGTTGATGAATTCTACGAAATGACAAAATCTATTGAAATAGGCGAAATAAGCGAAGTCTTTCGCGCTCCGCACGGGTTTCACATCGTTCGCCGCGTCGAGCCGAACCCGGATGAAGCTATGTTGCCCGGCGGCCCCTTGCCCCCCATCGAGCAAAGAATGTGGGGTGCCGTTTTTGCCGGCTTTGACGCAAAGGCATCTGCCGCGGTAATCGCATTTCTTCCCGAGCTTGATAATATCCCCGTGGTGTTTTAGGTAACCTCCGTCTTCAAACGAAAAATGAATTAAGGTGATTTTATGGGTGAAAGTGGCTTAAAACGCACGCATTATTGCGGTTGCGTTTCGGAAAAAAATATTGGCGAATCGGTTACAATCATGGGCTGGGTTAATAAACTGCGAGATTTATCCAATCTGCTCTTTATTGTTGTGCGCGACAGAACGGGGCTTGTGCAGGTAGCCGTCAGCAAGGAGAGCGAAATTTACGCCCTTGCAAAGTCCATGCGCGGTGAGTACGTTGTGGCTGTTAAGGGCGAGGTTATTGCGCGTCTGCCGGAAAATGTTAACCCCAACATGCCAACGGGCGCGGTGGAAATAAATGTGCAGACATTGCGCATTTTGTCCGAGGCAGAAGTCCCGCCTTTTCAGGTTGCCGACGAAAATGTTGCAATGGATACAAGGCTAAAGTACCGTTATATAGACCTTCGCCGCCCGGAAATGCAAAAAAATATGGAAATACGTCATAAAGCCGCAAGGGCGGCGCGGGAATATCTTTCAAGTAATGGATTTTTGGAAATAGAAACCCCCATGCTTATCAACAGCTCGCCCGAGGGCGCAAGGGATTATCTTGTGCCGTCGCGTATGCACACTGGTTCGTTTTACGCGCTTCCGCAATCGCCGCAACAAATGAAGCAAATTTTAATGGTGTCGGGCTTCGACAGGTATTTTCAATTGGCAAGGTGTTTCCGGGACGAAGACCTTCGTTCAGACCGCCAGCCGGAATTTACGCAAATAGACATTGAAATGTCTTTTGCAGACGAAGAAGACATTATGCAAATAGCCGAGGGCTTGATGTCTGCCATTTTCAAAGACGCCCTTAATACAGAAATACCGCAAAAATTCCCGCGAATGACATATCGTGAAGCAATGGAGCGTTTTGGCTCGGATAAACCCGACACACGTTTTGGCATGGAGTTATGTAATATTTCAGATATGGAAATAATAAAAGCCGGTGAGTTTCAAGTGTTTACCGGCGCATTGGCAACCGGAGGAAGCGTGCGGGGCATAAACGCCGAAGGTTGCGCCTCTTTGCCGCGCAAACAAATAGACGCACTTGTTGAAGTTGCAAAAACTCACAAAGCAAAAGGGCTTGCATGGATAACTTTGCCCGAAGACGGCACAATAAAGTCAACTGTTTCAAAATTTTTTGAAGAACCTCAGCTTCGTGAGATTGCTGCGAGATTTAATGGTAAGCCGGGTGATTTAATTCTGCTTTGTGCCGACGAAAATAAGATTGTTTTTGATGCATTGGGCGCGGTGCGCCTTGCCGTGGCAAACAAGCAAAACATATTGCGTGAGGGTTTTGAATTCCTGTGGGTTACAGAGTTTCCGTTGTTCCAATGGTCGCAAGAAGACGGCAGATTTTATGCAGAGGCGCATATGTTTACCGCACCAATGGAAGAGGACATTCAACTGCTTGAAACAAACCCGGCGGCGGTGCGCGCACGCCATTATGACTTGGTTCTTAACGGATACGAAATAAGCAGCGGCAGTGTTCGTATTCACAGGAGCGAGATGCAGAATAAAATCTTTGAAATTTTGGGCTTTACAAAGGAAGACGCAGAGCAAAATTTCGGTTACTTCCTTGAAGCGTTAAAATACGGTGTGCCGCCCCATTGCGGTATCGCGCCGGGCTTAGACCGCCTTGTTATGATTATGACAGGGGCAGATTCTTTGCGCGAAGTTATAGCATTCCCCAAGGTAAAGGATGCGTCTTGCCCTATGACTCACGCCCCAAATCCGGTTTCTGCGGAACAACTTGAAGAGCTTGGGTTGGTTACGCATGGCGATTGTGAACGCCCGACGCAATCCGGCATTGATAAAAAATGCGAAAATGACGATGAATAAAAGAGAACTACTTGAAAGTTTGCGGCGCGAAAACGCACGCGAGCGCGGCGAAACCCGCGAAAACGAGATGTACACCCGCGAAGGCGAAGATTTTCGCATAGAGGGCATACGCGACAAAATGGCGCGTACTCTTACCGACCCCGATATTGACGCGGAATCAAGAAAAAAACGCCTTGCGACGTTTAAGGAAGAAATCGATACAATTTTGGATGAACGCGACGAGCGTGAACATGCGTTTATCGAGCAAGAGTTAATACGCCACAAAACCGAGCAAGAGTTGGAAGACGAAATAACCGGCGAAGAAGAAAAGAGCATAGAGAAGCCCAATGAGCAAACCGAAAGTTTGCGCCAGCTTCTTCGTGCGCACCCCGCGCTTACAGCAGGCGCAGAGCAAAAACGCAAGGAAATTGAGGAAAATCGCATAGACCTTTCTGAAGAAGAGCAATTTTCCACAATTTTAATAAACAATAGCGCGCTGGATAAAATCCCGCAATTCAAGCCCGTTCGCCGCCGAAAAAAGAAGGAAGAGCCGGAGCAAAGCGCACGGATAGACACCATCGTACTGAAGCAACGCGAAATCGGCATTATGTACCGCGAAAGCCAAGAACTTCAAGAGTCACAGCTGAAAAAAGCCAAAAAACCACCCGCAACACCGGATGATTTAGATATTGCTCCACCAAATAACTCTTGAATTTCTTGGCGGTCTTTTTGCCGCAATCCTGCGTCGCAGAAAACCTTGCGTGCCGCTGGCACGCGGCGGTTTTTGCTCCTTGTCTAACGGCAAAAATTCTCGCCAATTTAATTCACGAGTTAATTGGTGGAGCAATAGACAGCGAAACCCCAAATGCTTAATGGGAAAGGTTGAGTGTATAATGATAACAAATTTTACCAACTTCACGGGAAGAAGTACGGCTTCGGCAACTGCCCAAAATAATAACGGAGTTTTCCGAATGAACAACTCTGCCGGCCCGAGAAGAGCCGCCCGCAGAGATTTTATGCGCGAGCGCATGGAGGCAAAGGAGCGCGAAGCGCAAATTCGTGAAGCTGAAAACCAACGTATTCAGCTGTTAAACGAGCGTATACACCGCTCAGGCGAGCGAATACACAGCATAAATCAACAAATCGCCGAGTTATCCGAAGAAGACGCTGCCGGAAATTATGAACAACTGAAAGAGCTTAACAGGGAAGTAGCGTTGCTTCAATCTAGTATAACTGGGCTTACCAACCAAATAGGCCAAATTCACACTGCGCGTGCCGAGCGCGAACAGCTTGCAATCGAGCGTGAATTCGTGCGCCAACAGCAAGAAATGGAAGAAAGAATGCGCGAGCGCGAGCGCGTTGCCGAGGAAAGCCGAAGCTACGAAAATAAAACCGACGACGAACTTGAAAAAGCGGCAGAGCAAGCAAATATACGTAATTTGACCATGGTAAGCATACGCAAGGAAAATATAAGGGCACTTTCGCGTACACGGGCAAATTTGGCGGCGGCGGCGCAACAGCTTCGCAATGAAGCCAATTTTGACATGCACCGTCAAAATATTGCAAACGCAGAGATTCAATCCTTTGTGCGCCAAAGTAACGCAGAAGCCTTGGAAGTGCATAACAAGCGTGTCGAGTTTGCTAAATCGTCTACGGCACCGTTGGCGATTCCCATATGGCGGCCTATGGAAGCGGGGCATTTATTCAGCGGCAATCCCCTTACAGAGGACACTTTCCGCGGTAGGCATTTGCAAAACCTTGATGCTTCGGTTGCGCGTCTTTCGGCAAACATCATGCATCAGGTAGGCGCAATGTACCGCGATTCTCAAAATCAGCAGGAAGAACAACTTCGCATTTATCGCGAACAAGCAAGCCTGCCGGACGAACGCAAAAACGAAGATGAATCGGACGAACGCAACGAAAATTCAATTGATTTGAGGCTGTAAAATGCCGCCTGACAACGTGACTCCTGATATTTGGTTTCCGAACCTTAACATTTATTTTACAAATGTTTCGAGGGTTTTTATCAGCATATTTAATTTTGATTTATATTGGTATGGGATATTTATTTTTGCGGGAATTGTCGCGGCATTTTTTCTGGGTATCTGGTGGGTAAAAAAATCCGGCCAAAAAGTTGACGACTATTATGATTTAATGATTTTGGGTGTTCCGCTTGCAATCATCGGGTTGCGGGTTTATTTTGTTGCGTTCAACTGGGAAAATTTCAGCGGGCGCGGTTTTTTCAATATGATTAATGTTCGTGACGGCGGGCTTGCCATTTACGGCGGAATAATTGGCGCAGCCCTTGCCGCCGCAATAACGGGTATGCGCAAAAACATACCGTTTTCCACCATTGCCGACACCGGTGCCCCCTGTATGCTTCTGGGGCAGGCGATTGGGCGTTTTGGCAATTTTTTTAATCGCGAGGCATTCGGCGGGTTTACCGATAATATTTTTGCAATGCGCATTCGTGCCGACCAAGCCCGCTCTCCCATTACGGAAGAACTTCGCGAAAATTTGTTTACGCTGTACGATGTTGACTATATTCAGGTGCATCCGACTTTTTTTTACGAAGCGGCACTTAACACAATACTCATGATTGGTTTGCTTATTTATCGCCCGCGAAAAAAATTTAACGGCGAAATTGTTTTGCTTTATTTTCTGGGTTATGGTGTGATTCGTTTCTTTGTTGAAGGTTTCCGTACAGACCAAATGATGCTGTTTAACACAGGCTTGCCGCTTAATCGTGTTGTGGCGGTTATGTTTGCCTTGGTTTCCGGGGCGTTGATTATAGCGGGGTACATGCGCGTGCGTGACCCGAAAATTTTGAGGAGGAAAAGATGAATATTAAAGCAATGCAAAAGAACCATGACGCATTAAACGCGGAATATATCGCGGATAAGGCAAAAATGTTTACACAGGAAATGTTTGCCGAGGGTACGGAAGAAAATACGAAATGGAAAGCCTTGGCAGGTACTCGCTTGGACAAGCTTGTCAAAACCTTGGACGGAATTTCCGACGCGGAAATAGCCGCCGCGCCCTATGTTGACGCGCTGGATTTGCTTGTGTCTTTTTTTGATGACGTTATGCTTGAATGCGCGGAAATAGCCGACCGCCGCGCCGAAATTGAAAGCAAGATTGTAACAACCGGCGCGAAGGTTTTAGCAAAGCCAACTGCCGAAAGTACCAGAAATACAGAAACAGAACATGTTACCGCAACCATAATCGACTGCATAAGTGCCGTGCCGTCGGAAATTGTGTCCTCTACGATGGCAAAGGCTATTTTGGATGATACAAACCCTCTGCGTCTTGGTTTTACTTTTTACTTAAACTTTTGTAAAGAAAACCAAACCCTTGTTGCCGCACAAGCCTTGGACTATCTTGTTACGGAAGCGGGCGTGCGCCGCAATTTAATTAAGGGCGACCACACTTCCGTTCTTGAAGGATTGGAAAAATTATTGGCGTGCCCGTTTAACTGCCCGGAAAAATACTTGCTTGCCTCACTCAATTCCTTCCACCACGGCTTCGACGACGACGCTAAACGTATTATCAATTTGGGGCTTCAGGCGTTCCCTAACAATGAAAGGCTTCTTAGTGCGCAAGGTGCGTTTTAGGGCGTGTTGCTTGTTGCCGCATATTTTGCAAAAAGCGTAGCAGGTCGCCATGAAAATAAAAATATACGGTTGCCGTGCCTCTGTGCCTTTTTCCCGCCCCGCAGGCTCTTTTTACGGGGGAAATACATCCTGCCTTGCAGTTGAATCCAAGGGAGTTTTCTTTGTGTTCGACGCGGGAAGCGGGCTTGTTGCATTTGAAAAAGAACTTGCGAACACTAAAAAGCAACCGGAAATTAATATAATAATCAGCCATTTGCACCTGGACCATATTATTGGGCTTGGTACTTTCGCGCCTTTGTGGGATAAAAACTGCGATGTGCGCTTTTTTACATGCAACCGGGACAAAACCCCGCTGAAACAACAAATTCTGGGGCTGTTTAAACCGCCGTACTGGCCTGATTCTTTGGCAGATGCCACCGGGGCGTTGTGCTTTCCTGTTGAATGCGGAACGCCCTTTGCTATAAAGCATTTTACCTTTACCCCTTTCGAGGCAAACCACCCGGATAAGACGTTTTCGGTTCACATGACGGATGGCGAAAAATCGCTTGTTTACTTGCTTGACAACGAAGTTGAGGGCATGGACACCGCTGCTTATTCTTACCTTGCAGATTTGTGCAGTGGGGCAGATTTAGTGGTTTTTGATGCCGCATATTCAAAGGAGGATTACCCGCAACTTAAAGGTTGGGGGCATTCCACCGTGGAGCAGGGCGTAAAGCTTGCATCAATATGCAGGCCTAAACGTATGCTGTTTTCTCACTTGGGGCAACAGTACGACGATGCACAATTAAACACTTGGTCGCGGTTTTTTGAAACAGAATCCGGCTGCGAATTCATTTTGGCTCGCGAGGGGACTGTGCTTGAGATATAGCGGATTTGAAAAAACTATGCTAGAATGCTTTTGATACTATTACGCCGAGGTTTAGGGGTGGAAATAGTATGATATGGAGGCATTGTTAATGGAACGCATACGAAATTTTTGCATAATAGCGCATATAGACCATGGTAAGTCTACGTTGGCAGACAGGCTTATTGAGCTGGCAGGTGTTTTAACAAAACGCGAGATGCAGTCGCAGGTGCTTGACAATATGGATTTGGAGCGGGAGCGCGGGATAACAATTAAAGCGCAGAGTGTACGCCTTGTGTACAATTCGCCCGACGGAACAGAGTATATTTTGAATTTAATTGACACCCCGGGGCATGTGGATTTTACCTATGAAGTGTCCCGGTCGCTTGCGGCGTGCGAGGGTGCGATTCTTATTGTGGATGCGGCGCAGGGCATAGAGGCGCAAACCCTTGCCAATGTGTATCTCGCGCTTGACAATAACCTTGAAGTTGTGCCGGTAATAAATAAAATAGATTTGATTTCTGCCGACCCGGAAAAAACCAAGGCAGACATCGAAAATGTAATTGGGCTTGATACCGCCGACGCGCCGCTTATTTCTGCAAAAAATTCAATAAACATACAGCAGGTTTTTGACCGTATTGTTGCGGGCATTCCCGCGCCCAAAGGCAATGTTAACGCACCATTGAAGGCGTTAATTTTTGATTCTGTTTACGATGCGTACAAGGGCGTGATTGTTTTTATTCGCGTGATTGACGGCAGTATTAAAAAAGGCACAAACGCGCATTTTATGGCTACGGATAAACAATTTGAGATTGTGGAAACAGGATACTTCGGGCCGGGAAAGTTTATCCCGGCGGAAAGCCTTTCTGCGGGCGAGGTGGGATATATCACGGCAAGCATCAAAAATGTGCGTGATACAGCCATTGGCGACACGGTTACAGAGTTTTCGCGCAAAACGTCCGAGCCTTTCCCCGGATACAAAGCGGTTAACCCCATGGTATATTGCGGCATTTTCCCCGCAGACGGCGCGAGATATACAGATTTGCGCGATTCCTTGGAAAAACTTCGCCTAAACGATGCCGCATTACAATTTGAGCCCGAGACTTCGGTTGCCCTGGGCTTTGGTTTCCGTTGCGGATTTTTGGGGCTTCTGCACCTTGAAATTATTCAAGAACGCTTGGAGCGCGAGTATAATCTTGACCTTGTAACCACCGCGCCCAGCGTAATTTACAAAGTGCATCAGACAAACGGCGAAATGCTGGAGCTTTCAAACCCTGCCGACATGCCCGACCCTTCGCGCATATCGGCGATGGAAGAGCCTATTGTAAAAGCAGAAATCATGTTGCCTAAGGAATACACAGGCCCGATTATGGAGCTTTGCCAAGAACGCCGCGGCGTGTACCTTGGCATGGAATATATGGACGAAAACCGCGCAATCTTGCGTTACGAACTGCCGCTTAACGAGATAATTTACGACTTTTTTGATACGCTGAAATCGCGAAGCCGCGGTTATGCTTCATTCGATTACGACTTAATAGGCTATCAGCAATCCGATTTGGTAAAACTGGATGTTCTTGTGCATCACGAACCCGTTGACGCGCTTTCTTTCATCGTTTTCAAAAAAACTGCCGAGGAACGCGGCCGCCGCATTGCCGAAAAACTCAAAAAGGAAATTCCCAAACATCAGTTTGAAATCCCCATTCAGGCGTGCATAGGCAGCAAGGTTGTTGCCCGCGAAACAATTGGCGCGCTTCGCAAAGATGTGCTTTCAAAATGCTATGGCGGCGACATTACCCGCAAGAAAAAACTTCTGGAAAAACAAAAAGAGGGCAAAAAACGTATGCGCTCCATAGGCTCGGTTGAAGTGCCGCAACAGGCTTTCATGAATGTTTTAAAGTTGGACGAATAATATTGAAAGTCATTTTGAACAAGATAGCGTAAACCTGGACATGAAAACGCGCCGAAGGCGAGTTAAAGGTAGTGTAAACCTGGACATGAAAACGCGCCGAAGGCGAGTTAAAAAGAGAGGGAATTTGTATGAAAAAGTTTTTTGCGATTTTTTCAATCTTGGCAATAGGATTTATTGCGGGGTGTGCCGCCAACATTGACGAAGAACTTGTGGGCGTGTGGTTTTGGGAAGCGGATAGCTCTATGCGATATGTGCTTAACGAGGACGGCACGGGCGAACGTGGTTTCCCCTATGTTATCGAGACTTTTACATGGGAGGTTGAAGACGACGAGTTGCATATCAGCCGCGACGCAGCTTCACGGGGGCAAGTTCGCAACGAGGTTTGGGAGTACTCGCTTGACGGGGATATTTTGACGCTGTACAGCAGGCAGGAATACGGCGTTGTTTTAAGATATTTTGCAGAGGGCGAAGCCGGGCAAAACGCAGAGCTTTCGGGCATTTGGGAGCGCGACCAAGAAGATGAGCTTGCCCTTACTTTTTCATACACATTTAATCACGACGGCACGGGCGAACGCGGTTTCCCCGACGATACAGAAACTTTCACTTGGTTCACAAGCGGCGAACGCTTATTTATTCACCGCGATACAGCGGAATACGGCACTATTCGCGGCGAAATATGGGCAGTTACGGTATATGAAGATTCTCTGATTTTGGAAAATAAACAGGTAGATGGTGTCAGCCGCTATTACACAAATGTGTACCGCCCCGCGCCCCCGGAAGAAAATTATCCGGAACATGAAGATGAATAGGTAATGCACGCCGCCGGGGTTTATGTTCATGTGCCTTTTTGCGTACAAAAATGCATTTACTGCGATTTTTTATCCTTTTCCGTTGGAAAAAATTCTGCAAAAAATTCTGCAAAAAATATTTACGTTGCGGCACTGCTGAATGAAATAAAGAATGCCCGCACAAACAAACTGTTCGCGCATGGAATCGACAGCGTGTATATCGGGGGAGGAACGCCCACAGCGTTGCCTGCCCCTTTATTATGCGAAATTTTGCGCGCAGTGGCGAGTTTACCGCTGTTGCCCGGCGCGGAGTTCACAGTAGAGACTAACCCCGGCACGCATGAATACTTTGCCGCATTAAAAACCCATGGCGTAAACCGTTTAAGCTTTGGCGTGCAAAGCACCCACGACTTTTTGCTTCGCACCTTGGGCAGAATCCACACAAAAGAGGATTTTATCAAAAACTTTCGTGCCGCACGCGACGCAGGTTTTGACAATATAAATGTAGATTTAATGTTTTCGTTGCTGGGGCAAACCACAGCGCATTGGCGCGAAACGCTTGCGGAAATAACGCTGCTTTCACCGGAGCATATTTCTGCGTACAGCCTTACGCCGGCGGAAAACACCCCCTTGCATGAGCAACTTGAAGCCGGCGCGATTCATTTGCCAAGCGATGAAACCGACCGCGATATGTACCACACAGCCCGCCGCATTCTTGCGGAAGCGGGCTACATTCATTACGAAATATCTAACTTTGCCAAGCCGGGCCGCGAAAGCCGCCACAATGTCAACTGCTGGACAATGCGCCCCTATATCGGCTTTGGCCTTGGCGCGCACTCCTTTGACGGCAACGCCCGTTGGCATAATATCGAAGATATGGAGCAGTATATTTCGTGCCATGTATTACCCCTGCAAACAAACAGGAGTATTTCATAAATTCGGCACCCATGATATAATTTGAAGAACGAACTGCCCTCTGTCAAAATGCTCCGCTTTTTTCAAAAAGCGGGTGGGGGTTTGGGGTGAAACCCCAAGGCTTTGACCTTCAGGCAACCTCCGAAAACCCCATTTGGGCAGATGTCCCCTTGCGTGACAAAAATGATTGTGATACTATACGATTAGTAAAAATTGGTATGACTTTTTCAAAGGAAGGAGCTTCAACTTGGAGCAATTCACTTATGTAAAACGCGGCTACGACCCGGAGGAAGTTGACAGATATATTGCAACCCTTGAGCAAGTTATAAAAAGCTATAAGGAAAAAGACAATGCCATAAAAAACGCAATCATAAGTGCGCAAGTGGCTGCCGACAACATGGTTAAAAACGCAAGGGCGCAAGCCGACGAATATAAAGGGCGGATAAGCAAAGAGCTTGAAAAGGTTACAGAAGAGGTAGCGCGCCAGCGTGTTCGTATTCAGGCATTTCAAGATGTTTATGCGGGAATGGTTCGCAAATACCTTACCGAGCCTGATGAATCCGATGTTAGCGATTTAATGAAACGTCTCGACGATGTGGATAAATTGGTAGAACGCTTGAAAGAAGTTGACATTACGCCGCCGCCCATTCCCACGCCCGTTGATAACGAACCCGGGGGAATGCCCGGCTGGTCGTCTCGCGACGAAATTAACCCGCTGCAGTCAAATGCACCCCTTCCTCAAAATCCCGTAATCACTCACGCGCCGCCGCCTAATCAGGCCCCCGCGCCGCAAATAAGCTTGGGGCCTGCTTCAAGCCCAAGCCTTAACAAAATGCCGCCCGGCGGTATGCACCCAAGCGGGTACGCGCCGCCGCAAGTGGTTGCCCGCATAAACGATGACGGAAATTATGTTCCAAGCAATTCATAACGCCAAACGATTAGTCTGATTGGATATGTCAAACGAAATGGATTTTGTACGTGCCGATAAACTAACCTTTGACCCGCGAGTGCAACTTAGCCGCGTGTTTGTAGAGGGTTTTTATGATTGGATAAAATATTTTTGCCGCAATAAGGAAAAACTTTCTGCGGTTTTTGAGCATGTGTTTAACACGAAATATTTTTATGTTGCGGAAGAAAACGGGAAAATAGCCTCTATGGCGGCTTGCACGCAGGGTTTTTCTCCCATTGCCCTAAGGCGAAAAGAATTTTCTCGCGGGCTTGGGTTTATTCGCGGCAATTTTGCATATTATATGTTAAAGCGGCATATGATTCGCAACTCCTATCCCTTCACACTTGGCAAAAATACAGGTTCAATCGAATTTGTTGCAACCTCGGAGGAGTTTCGCAGGCAGGGTGTATGCCACGCGCTTCTTTCGTATATAATCGCCCAAACGCCTTATGATTCCTATGTGCTTGAGGTTGCCGACACCAACACAAATGCCCTTAACCTATATCAAAAACTCGGCTTCAAAGAAATCAAACGCACCAAAGCCCCGAAACGCAGCGGCATCAATTTTTTCCTTTACATGCGAAAAGCGAAATTTCCTTGACGCACCGCCATTCGTAGTGTATCATCACCTAATAATGCAATATGCGATTGCTGAAAAAATTCATCTGCAACGCACAGCCGGAGGGAGGGAAGTCTAATGTCTGAGGTTGTCATAAAAGATAACGAAACCCTCGACAACGCGCTTCGGCGTTTCAAAAGAAATTGTGCAAAAGCGGGAATCATGGGAGAAATTCGTAAGCGTGAACACTACGATAAGCCCAGCGTAAAACGCAAAAAAAAGTCTGAAGCCGCTCGTAAGCGCAAGTTTTAAAATATAAAATGTTTAGGGCGTGTTGCCATTGCAGAAATGGTAACACGCCCTTTTTGATGGTAATGCGAATCAAGAGTTCAAAGATAACGGCACGCCGTAAAATGCCTTGTGGTGAGCGATAGGCGCACAGTGAGCCGCAGGCGAACGTTTCCCGTGCGCAATTAGCGAACCACTTACAAGGCATAGGCGGGGCGTTATTTCCTACCCTTGATTCGCGTTGGTACATGAACAAGACCTTGAGGGCTTCGCCCTCAAACGCCCACCCGCTTTTTGAAAAAAGCGGGGCAAAAACTTTAACTTTGAAATCAAAGTTTTGATGAAACTTTTTCAAAAGTTTCCAGGGTTTGGGGTGAAACCCCAAGGTTTTGAAATTCATGCGAAACCCCAAGGTTTTGACTTTCATACGTTTGCCGTAACTGCCTAACCATGGATTCTATGAAGATGGCGTAACCCTTTGTTGGGTCTTGTACGAATACATGGGTGATTGCGCCTATAATTCTGCCGTTTTGCAGTATTGGGCTGCCGCTCATGCCCTGTACAATCCCGCCGGTGATTTGCAAAAGGGTAGGGTCGGTAATGCGAATAACCAAGCCCTTTGTCTCGTCGGCGGCATTTTGGTTTACGGATTCTATAAGAATTTCGTATTCTTTAACTTGCGTTCCGCCGACGTTGGTAAGGATTGTTGCAGGGCCTTCCAGTATTTGGGCGCGCTGGGCAATGGGGAAGCGGGGAAGATTTTTAAATTGTTGCGATGTTTGTGGGGAAATTTCGCCAAAAATGCCGTTTGGACTGTTTATAAAAATTTCGCCAAGGGTTTTGTTTAGCTCAACATTTCCTTCCAGCTCGCCGGGTACGCCGCGCACGCCGCGTTTTACAGATGCAATTGATGAGGGCATGATTTTTCCGTTGCGAACGGAAAGAAGCATTTTTGTGTCAACGTCCAAGATGCCGTGGCCCAGCGCACCAAATTCGCCCGTACTCGGATTATAAAATGTTAGCGTGCCAATGCCTTTTGTAGAGTCGCGCACCCACGCGCCTATGCGGCGGACGTTATCAGAAGCGGACATTTCGGGCGTGATTAGCACTTGAATTTCCGCGCCGTTGCGCCTGACTGTAAAAGAAATTTCGCCGGTAGTTTTTGCCACATAGCTTGAAAGCTCTTCTTTAGTCTTGATTTCGGTGTCATTTGCGCGAAGAATCAAATCGCCTGCGCGAAGTGCGTTTTCGGAGGGTGCATGTGTAGTGCCCGAAATTCCTTGGAACGAACCCGTACCCAAAACCATCACACCATCTGTGTTAATGCGCACGCCAATTGCAAGGCCAAGGGGAACAATCTCTACCTCCGGCACAACATCCAAAGTTATTCGCCTGAAGGGTAATCCAAATGCACCAATTGTCATTTCGGCTGTGCCGTGGGCGTCTGTTTGGATTAACAGCGGACGCCCAAGCCGAACGTTAATGCCCTCTTCCACCGGCGTGTCGTTTACCTTTGCAACACTTGCCGTTTCACTTTGAAACGTTGCCGAAAGCGGCAGGCCCACACTCAGCCTGTGCGTTGTAAACTCCGTTAACCTAATCTCGCCCGGAAACCGTAAAAGATAAGTAAAACTTCCCGCCAAATATCCCGCGAGTATGCATAAAAATAAAACAGCAATGATTTTGAATTTGCGGCGCAATCTGCTCGCCCCCTTTTCAAACTTTACCGGGCGTGTTGAATTTCATCACACCCTTACCATTGCTATTTTTGCCTGTTTCACTTCCGGCTATACGCAAAAAATTTTGCGAAGAAAATTCCTATTTTTCGCCGGGAAATTGCTTCGCAATTTCCGTCGCTACAATGGGGGCTACGCCCCCAAGCCCCCTCGCTACAGTGGGCAAAGCCCACTTCCGCTCCGCCGCCTTTGGCGGCGCACCGCACTTCGTACG
>JGI24703J35330_11748602_pt1 | contig 21693 bp, 16 predicted proteins | sample TergutNt197P1_FD_35330 | JGI IMG/M metagenome (IMG submission 35330)
TCGTCGGCAGAGCCACCGACACTGCAACTCTCGTTTTGCGAAGCCCGATTAGGACTTTCGTTGCTCAAGATGCCCCTGTTTCTCGTCTGCCTGTGGCCGACAACCGAAACAGTTGGGCGATATTAAACCACAAAAAGTCAAGACTTTTCTTGCAATTTAATATATCAAGTGAACAAAATATGCAAGTAATTTATGTGTTTCGAGTTGTACGGGTATTGTCCTTACACGATTGTGTTCTCTTTATTACGCTTAACTTTACGTGAAGTTGTTTTCTCAAACGGAGTGTGGCGATATTTGACAATCGCAATTTGCTTATAGACAGGGAGCTTTTCATTGATTTCTTCAATCGCTTCATCAATCAAAGCGATGATTTCCTCTTTGCTTCTTGGAGGGATTGGATTATCATCTTCATCAGTAGCGTCTTCGGGGTCTTGTTTCGGGTTGATTACCGCAGTCACTACTTCTTTAGTAGGGTCATCACCACCATAGATTAACGCATCTTCTACAAGTGGGAAATTGTAGAGATATTGCTCAATCTCTTCAGGATAGACATTTTCGCCGCCTGATGCTATAATCAAGTTTTTCTTACGCCCGCTGATAAACAAAAATCCATTTTCGTCAAGATAACCCAAGTCTCCAGTCTTAAACCAACCGTCTTCCATAACTTCTTCGGTCGCTTCAGGATTTTTATAGTACCCAAGCATAACATTATCGCCTTTAACCCAGATTTCGCCATCTGGTGCAATTTTGACTTCACACCCCGGTATTACTTCACCAACACTAGCGATGTTTGATTCGTTGATTCTATCAAACATAGTTGCAGTAACAACTGGCGAGGTTTCGGTAAGCCCGTAACCTTGCAACAAGCTGATTTCATAGTCTTTGAACTTTTGTATAAGCTCAATATTCAAAGGAGCACCACCTGAGAAAATCGCTTTTAAATTCCCACCAAACACCATTTCCTGAACTTCATACGGTGTCAGCGAACGTTCAATCGCTTCTTCAATCGCAACTAACTTAGAATACATCGCATTAACAATCGCAGGTACTAAAAACATAACAGTAGGCTTAAATAACTGCATATTGTCTGGAATATATTTCAAGCTATCGTTAATGCAGATTGTCGCACCAAAAGTGATAGATGCCATAAGCCCTAAAGTACACTCAAACACGTGATGATATGGCAGAATAGATAGCAGAACCTCATGCTCATGATATTTTTCAAACGCTGTTGCATTATAAATATTGTTAGTGATGTTTCTATGGCAAAGCATTACACCTTTTGAGAACCCAGTTGTTCCAGACGTAAAAATCATACTCGCCATTCTCTCATTATCAACTTCTACGTCGGTGAAAGAAGTATCGCCACCGTCCAAAAGTTCTAATCCTTTTTTGAGGGCGTTAGAATAATCATCAGTATCGAAGCAGAACGTATGTTTCATGAGTGGCAAATTCGCATCGCCAATAATATCCTCATACACATCAGAGAAGAACACGGCTTCCGCCTCTCCTTGTTCTAATAAATGTGCAATCGATTCCCCTGGTAAATCACGGTCGATTGGAATTACAACGCCTCCACAAATTGCCGCTAAGTACGCTACAATCCATTCATAGCGGTTTTCACTAACAATCGCTACGTGTTTGCCAGAGATACCAATACTCGCCAAATACGTACCAAGAGCATTTACTTCGCGTACAAATTCTTTATAACTGATGTTTTTGAAAGTATCCTCACTGTCTTTGATACCAAATGCCACTCTATCACCAAATTGTTTTTCTACAAGAGTTAGCATTTCTTTTAAGTTTTTGATTTTCATATTTCTACAACCTTTCTTTCTATTAAAACTCTGTATTTGACAATTATACCATAATTTATAGAATCCGTCAAGCAAAATAATAAGGAAAATAAATTTCCCTAGCATTTCCCGAGTTATAATTTAAAGTTGTTGCCGATTTTCCAATATTTACACTAAATTATTAGCATAGTGCTTCACTGAAATTTTATCGATTTTTCCAAATCAAGCAAGAACCGTTTTACATGAATACCACCTGCATATCCACCTAAACCACCCCCACTCTTGATTACTCGATGGCATGGAACGAAAAAAGCGAGCGGATTCCTGTGATTAGCCATACCTACTGCACGAAATGCACGAGGGCTTCCTACCTCTTCGGCGATTTCTTTATAGCTACGTGTTTCCCCATAGGGAATGTCAAGTAAAGCCTGCCAAACCTTGTTTTGAAAATCTGTACCTTTATGGTATAGTGGCAAATCAAATTTCAAACGCTTACCAGAGAGATATTCTCGCAACTGCGTTACCGCTTTTTGAATTAGCAGTGTTTCTTTTTCAATGTAAACACTATGGCTAAGATTTTCACTTCCAAAAGCAACCCCACGGATTGCATCATCATTAGCTGATATACTAAATACCCCGATTGGTTCTATTTCGTAAAAAAATATATTCATAAGACACACTATATCACGAAATTCACCAAAAGTCAACCCAATATCTCTCATTAGGCACGGCAAAAGCACGATAAAACCTGTATGGCAAAAACGCACACGAGGTTTTCGGAGGTCGCCATTATATCTATTACAAAACTATTGACAAAATCTCAAAAGTGTGATACAATATCTAGTATGAAAAATTTGAACAATATAATCACCGAACTTAAACTTCAAAAAAACCTTTTGCGAGAGGATTTTAAACTGTTACTAACCGCTAATGGCGAAGAACAAAAATCCCTGCACAAAACCGCACGTGAAACTAGTCAAGAAGTCTTTTCTAATAAGATTTATATGAGAGGTCTGATTGAATTTACTAATTATTGCAAGAATGACTGCTACTATTGCGGAATTCGTAAAAGCAATGCCGAAGCAAGTCGTTATCGTATGACTAAAGCAGAAATCCTCGAGCGATGTAAATCAGGATATGAGCTCGGATTCCGCACTTTTGTCTTACAAGGCGGTGAAGACCCTTACTACACCGATGAAATGTTATGTGATATAGTAAAAAGCATTAAATGCGATTATTCTGATTGTGCAATTACACTTTCGCTAGGTGAACGGAGCTATGAAAGCCTAAAACTTCTACGAGTAGCTGGAGCTGACAGGTATTTACTTCGTCAAGAAACCTCTAACGCTGAACATTATTTAAGCCTACACCCACAATCACCTAATTCGATGACACTTGCCTCGCGTCAGAAATGCCTGTTCGCTTTGAAAGAACTCGGGTATCAGTTGGGTTGTGGATTTATGGTTGGTTCACCTAATCAAACGCTTGACCATATTATAGATGATTTTGCTTTCATCAAAGAATTAGACCCTGCAATGGTAGGAATAGGACCGTTTATCCCACATTCTAAAACTCCTTTTGCAAACGAACTTCAAGGGGGATTAGGGCTTACTCTGAACGCATTAGCAATTCTGCGATTGATGAAGCCAAATCTTTTACTCCCAGCGACAACTGCACTCGGAACAATTGATAGTTCAGGTCGTGAAATGGGAGTATTAGCTGGTGCAAACGTAGTTATGCCAAACCTCTCACCGCCAAAGTTTAGGGAAAAATATCTGCTTTATGACAACAAAATTTGTGTAGGTGATGGTCCATCTCGTTGTAGCAATTGTATTAGAGGGCGAATGAAAAAAATCGGTTATGAAATCGTAGAGTCGCGGGGGGATTATGTCGAAATATAAGTACAATCCACATTCATTAAACGCACGTGAGTTTATTAATCACGAAGAAATCATAAAAGTGGTTAAGTGGGTTGACGAAAACAAAACTAATCAAACATTGTTAGAAAACATCATAAAAAAAGCAAAAGAACGTAAGGGCTTAAATCATAGAGAAGCTGCACTTTTGCTTATGAGTGAATGTTCTGAAATAACAGAAAAAGCAAAAGAACTCGCCCTACAAATCAAAGATGATTTTTATGGCAAACGTGTTGTATTATTCGCACCACTTTACCTTTCCAACTATTGTGTAAACAACTGCATTTATTGTCCGTATAACTCAACAAACCTAAATATGCCTCGACTAAAATTGACTCAAGAAGAAATAAAAAACGAAGTCATCGCTTTACAAGATATGGGACATAAACGCCTAGCCCTCGAAGCGGGAGAACACCCTGACTATAACGACATTGATTATATAATCGAATCGATTGATACGATTTATAAAATCGCACACAAAAATGGAAAAATCCGTCGTGTAAACGTGAACATTGCAGCAACTTCTATTGAAGACTATCGTAAATTGAAAGAAGCTAAAATCGGAACTTATTTGTTATTCCAAGAAACCTATCATGAAGAAACATACAACAAAGTCCATCCCACTGGAGGAAATGGTCTTAAATTTGACTATGCTTATCACACCGAAGCTATGGACAGGGCAATGCAAGCAGGGATCGATGATGTAGGTATAGGAGCGTTATTTGGATTATATAACGTCCTTTACGAGTTTATAGCACTACTCATGCACGCCGAGCATCTTGAATGCGTTTACGGAGTAGGTCCTCACACAATAAGCGTCCCACGAATCCGTAGTGCAGATGGTGTTGATGCAAATAAAATAAAAGAATTCGGTTGCGGAATCGATGATAATCTGTTTGTAAAAATCGTAGCGGTTTTACGAATCAGTACGCCATATACTGGAATTATTATCTCCACTCGCGAGGGCGAAGAATGTCGTAGAAAAGCCCTCGAAGTAGGAGCGTCACAGATTAGTGGTGGTTCTAAAACAAATGTCGGCGGATATTCTTCAGAAATGGCTGGTAAGTTAAATGAAAGCATTAAAACAGAAAAGACTGAACAATTTGAAACCAGCGATAAAAGAACTCTTGACGAAATAGTGCGATGGCTTCTGGAAAATGGGCAAATCCCTAGTTTTTGCACAGCCTGCTACAGCGTTGGAAGAGTGGGCGAACATTTTATGGAACTTTGTAAATCTGGCGAAATTCAAACAAGATGTCACCCTAACGCACTGCTCACTTTACAAGAATACCTCATAGATTATGCAAGCGATGACACAAAAATCGTAGGTGAAAAAATGATTAAAGATGAAATAGCACGACTTGACACTAAAAATGCTCGTGATATTAAGGTGCGTTCATTTATTTGCGAGAAGATAAAACAAATCATCGAAGGGAGTAGAGGAGAACAACTATGAATGAACTTAAAATAAGAACTAAAATCGCAATTACCGTAGGCGGTGTTGCTATTTTATCAATCATTTTTGGTATATTGATTATACTCGAAGTGGGCAATGCACGTGAAATCGCTTTACTCCTTAAAACTGAATATATAGAATACGAAACGTATAGTGTATACAATGGCTATGAACTTTCAGATTTAGCTGAAATACATCGCAGTATCAACATTATTGCATTAGCTTTTGTAATTTCTTTGCCTCTATTTTGTGCAATCGCTGGTGTGATTTTATCTAACAATATCTCAAAACCACTAAAGTTTTTCGCAAAATGTTTTACTGGGATTGCTGATACTGGTAATATATTTTTAGACGATTATTCGTATAAACAAACCAAAATCTTAAATCGGCGAAAAGATGACATTGGTGTAATTTCGTGTTCTGTTGGTGATATGTTGGCAATGTTCCGCGAAAAAATCAAATGGCTGAACGCTGTAAAAGATGGAGATTTAGTCACGACTGTACAAAACCGCTCTAATCATGACACTGTAGGTGCTGCTATGGAAAACATGGTAGAAGGTCTGAATCAGATGCTCGGCGAAATCAGGAACGTTTCTCTTAAGGTGACTAGCGGAGCATTTAATTTAGATAGTGGTGCAAAATCTCTCGCCGAAGCATCTTGCGAACAATCACAAGCGATTGAATGGGTGACCAATACGATTCATGATGTAGCAGAACATTCTTTCAAGAAAAACGAGATTGCGTCACGTTCGGCCAAACTCGCACGGGAAATCAAAAGCCTTGCCGAAAACAGCAGGTCACAGATGGACGAGATGACTGACGCAGTCGAGCAAATTAAAGAGGCTGGGGCAGCAATTGGAAAAGTAATTAAAGTGATTGACGATATTGCTTTTCAGACTAACCTACTCGCATTAAATGCAAGCGTTGAAGCCGCACGTGCTGGTCAGCATGGTAAAGGGTTTGCAGTAGTAGCTCAAGAAGTACGTATGTTGGCATCAAAAAGCAGTGAAGCCGCTGGCGAAACCGAAGAGCTTATTAGCGATTCAATAAACAAATCTAACATAGGGGCGAATATTGCTCAAAGAGCGTCGACTTCTCTTGAAGAAATCGTAGAAGGAATTTCTAAAAACGTTGACTTATCAGAAGAAATCTCAACACTCGCCGATAATCAAGCCAAAACAATTGACACAATCAACAAATATATCGACGAAATTAACGAAACAGTTAAGAAAAGTAACCAAACAGCAATTGATAGTGCCAAAGAATCGAAAGAAGTTAGTCGCCAATCAGAGCTTTTGCGTGAGTCACTCCAGCGTTTTAAAATAAATTAGAACCGACCTTTAACAATGCTTGGTTAAGAAAAATTTAACTATCAAATGGCGTAAAATGACATAAAATTAGCCGAAATACAGATGTTTTGCATTATTGAAGGTCGGTTCTTAGACGATTTTGTCAAAATTTTTGATATACGCTTGATTTTTTGTCGAAGATGGTGTATACTATTTCATAGCGGATTATTATGCTCATAATTTGCATCATAATCTACCATAGAACGCATAAAGGAAAATTATAGTAATGAAAAAAATAATATTTGCCACTATGTTCGTTGTATTGATTTTAAGCCTTTCAGCGTGTAGCGAAAGAGGGAAAATTACAAACGAATACGAAATCACACCAATTGCTAATACCACCGATAATACCAACAATACTGAAGAAATCATAGCAGAAAACACTACGGAATATAACGAAACGACTTATGAAACCACAATCATAATCGTTGAACCAGAAACAGAGAGTGGAAACACGTATGAACCTTCAGGCGAAGTTGCGGGCGATTCTTTAACAACTACACCGCATACTACAGTACAAGCACCGCAGGCTACTCAAGCTCCTGCTCCGACACAAGCACCAGATACCACTACTGTACTAACCGAAGCAGCAGGTGCAATTTCTCGTGAACGTGCGATTGCAATCGGGTATGAAGAGCTTGCAAGACGTGGATATACTGGAACGTTCCGTGAAGTCTGCCGTGGTAACAAACGTGGACAACAAGTATGGGAAGTTCTGTACAGAGTAGAAGGTGGCAGAAAACCTTTAGTCGAAATGTATATCGCCATGGACAATGGAACAATCGTCAAGTTTGAATGGGACGACTAAAGGCAATATCCTAAAATTTAATAATTTACAGGCTCTTGTCAGGATTTACCAGATTTCTTCATAGAAATCCTGATGGAGTCTGATTAAACAAAGTACAGGAAGGTTTAAAAATAATGAAATACGGTTATTTCGATGATACTAATAAAGAGTACGTAATCACAACACCACAGACACCTTACCCTTGGATTAACTATCTTGGAACACAAGGGTTTTTCTCGCTTATTTCTAACACAGCTGGAGGATATAGCTTCTATAAAGATGCACGCCTTCGCCGAATCACTCGCTATCGTTACAACAACGTACCAGTCGATATGGGTGGGAGATATTTTTATATCAACGACGGCGGAACTGTATGGAATCCTGGATGGTCTCCAACTAAAACTGAACTTTCTTCTTACGAATGCAGACACGGTCTTGGTTATACCAAAATCAAAGGCGGACTAAAAGGCATTGAATCAGAGGTACTTTTTTTTGTACCACAAGACTTTAATGGAGAAATCCAAAAAGTCACTGTCACTAATACTAATGGAGAATTTCGCAAAATCAAGCTGTTTAGTTTCGTGGAATGGTGCTTATGGGACGCTCAAGACGATACTACTAACTTCCAGCGTAATTTCAACACTGGTGAAGTAGAAATCGAAGGCTCAACCATTTATCACAAAACCGAATACAAAGAACGCCGTGACCATTTTGCTTTCTATTCAGTCAACGCAAAGTTATCTGGATTTGACACCGATAGAGAGAGCTTTACTGGATTATACAATGGATATGACAAAGCTCAAGTACCGTTCAAAGGGGTGGCTTCTAACTCGGTTGCAGACGGTTGGTCGCCAGTTGCTTCTCATTATATCGAAATCGCTCTCGAACCAGGAGAAAGTAAAGATTTTGTATTTGTTCTAGGTTATGTAGAAAATGATGTCAACGACAAATTTGCACCAAATTTAACCGACGGTGACAAAATCTCTACTTCTGGGAAGACTGGTTCTAACTATTCAAAACGTAATATAATAAACAAGAAAAAAGCGTATGACATGATTTCTATGTGCGATACCGCCGAAAAAGCAGATAAACTCTTCGCTGAGATGAACGCACACTGGGAAGCTCTTCTTGGCAAGTATACTGTAGTTTCTCCAGACGAAAAACTAAACCGTATGGTAAATATCTGGAACCAATATCAGTGTATGGTGACGTTTAATATGTCGCGTTCAGCGTCTTACTTTGAATCTGGTATTGGACGTGGAATGGGATTCCGTGATTCTAACCAAGACTTACTTGGATTTGTGCATCAAATCCCGTCAAGAGCGCGTGAGCGTATTTGCGACTTAGCAGCAACCATGCTCGAAGATGGAGGTGCTTATCACCAATATCAACCGCTCACAAAAAAAGGTAATCACGAACTTGGTTCTAACTTTAACGATGACCCACTTTGGATGATTCTTGCAGTAGCTGCATATATGAAAGAAACGGGAGACTTCTCTATTCTTGACGAGATTGTGCCTTATGAAAATAAAGAAGAACTCGCTGACACAATTTTAGACCACGTTAAGCGTGCATTTAACCATGTCTGTAACAAAAAAGGACCACATGGGCTTCCGCTAATCGGACGTGCTGACTGGAACGATTGTTTGAACCTCAACTGCTTCTCGAACACACCGGGTGAACCGTTCCAGACCACAACTTCTAAGGACGGTAAAGTCGCTGAATCTGTAATGATTGGGTGTATGTTCGCATTTATCGGACCTGAATATGTCGAAATGTGCAAAATTAGAGGTGATGAGGCAGAAGCAAAACGTGCTGAATCAGAAATTGAAGCTATGCGTAAAGCTATACTGGCTCACGGATTTGACGGTGACTGGTTCTTGCGTGCTTATGACGATTTTGGTAAAAAAATCGGCTCTCACAAATGCGAAGAAGGCAAAATCTTTATCGAACCTCAAGGATTTGCTGTCATGGCAGACTTAGGGTTAGAAGAAGGATATGTCGCTAAAACGCTTGACTCGGTTGACAAATATCTCAATACAGACCACGGATTGGTACTAAACAATCCAGCTTTCACTAAGTATTTTATAGAATACGGTGAAATTTCGACTTATCCACCGGGGTATAAAGAAAATGCGGGCATTTTCTGTCACAACAATGCTTGGCTAATTTGCGCCGAAGCTCATGCAGGGCGTGGAGATAAGGCTTTTGAGTACTACTCCAAAATAGCACCAGCGTTTAGAGAAGAAATCAGCCATCTGCATAGAACCGAACCGTATGTGTACGCACAAATGATTGCTGGTAAAGATGCTTCACGCCACGGCGAAGCAAAGAACTCGTGGCTTACTGGAACTGCGGCATGGAATTTTGTTGCAGTATCGCAATATATCCTCGGAATCCATCCGCAATACAACGGACTAAAAGTTGACCCATCGATTCCCAAAGAATGGGACGGATTCAAAGTAACACGTGTCTTTAGAGGGGCGACTTATAACATCACTGTCAAAAACCCTAACCATGTTTCAAAAGGGGTTATTAAACTTACTGTAGATGGTATCGAAAAAGACGGTAATATGGTTGAAACATTTGTTAACGGTGTTCATGAGGTTGAAGTGGTTCTCGGGTAAGAAAAAATGTTCGATAACCTGCCTCCTCTCGCTTTACTCGTGGAACTAGACTTTAATTCATGCTTCGATTAGTGAAAGGAGTTCATGGTCGTAATATGAAAGAATATAAATTTCACAAACTTTCAAAACGAATGAAAACAACTGCCGAAGACTTTAGTGCCGAGTTTGAGGCTCACAATGCTTTCTTTGAACTCAAAGAAAGCATGGCACAAACGGTAAACCTATCACAAGTTCATGCGATAGAATTATTCGGACTAATTTCTATGCTCGAAAGAAGTGAAGAATATCAACAAAATCACTTCAAATCAGAACTTGATTCTGAAACACTTGAAGTTCTCCAAATTAATCGAAAAATCATTCAAAGAATGAAAACCACAGCGGTAAAAATCATGGTTCAGAATTTAAATGCGAGCTATTGCTATTCCGAAAATATATTACCAGAACTTTCACAAAACATCATTACTAAAAGAGAAAATTCCGAAATAATCGACCTAAAAGAGTTAGTTTTCACAATCGTTAGAGAGTGTCAAAAAATGCTCAAAATTTCAAAAACGCATGAGCTTATATTAAACATTGATGATACTAATATCACGGACGATACTGCGCTAACAATCAAAGGCGATACCAAAGCTATTACCGTATCGATTATGAATCTTTTGCAAAACGCATTTTTATACTCGCCTAAAGGTAGCACTGTTGTCATAGGGATTGATAAGTCTGATGAATTAGCAAATATAACAATAACAAATTTAATCGGTTCTGAGCCTCAAATCATCCGCCCTCACGCCGAGTCTGAAAACAGAGAGCATTATGAATTCGGAGCGAAATTAGGTTTAGTTCTATGTGAGAAAGTAGCACTTTGTTATGACGGAAAGTTTAAATATGAGGCTCTCAAAGACAAATTCACAGCTGAGCTTTCGTTTCCACTATATGAAGGTAAAATTCCTCTACAATTTGCTTCGAAACTCAAAGAATATACTTTTGATGATGGGAATAAAAACAATGTGATTTGGCAATTCATGCAAGAAATTCTGGCAATTGCCTAAGAGCCTGTTCAGTATATTTAAAACAACTTTCTCACGGCAAGCATAAAAAGCTCGGCAAATCCGACCTTTGTTATGCCCTTGTTTGGCGAAATGTCAAGACATTTTATGTGGACTAATAGACTATATTCAAGAAATGAGGAATTTCAAATAATGACGACAAATCAGGCGGTACTTAACTGGATTGAAGAAATCAAAACTTTAGCCAGACCAAGTAACGAAATATGGATTGACGGCACTGAAAAACAACTCGAAACTTTAAGAAAATTTGCATGCGAGTCTGAAATAATAACCCCCCTTGACAAGAAGACTTTACCTGGGTGTTTTTTTCACAGAACCTCAGTAGGTGATGCTGCACGTGCCACTAAACGAACTTTTGTTTGCAGTCAAAATAAAGAAGACACTATCCCGTCTAATAACTGGAGCGAGCCATCTGAAATGTATGCTAAACTCCATGAAATGTTCAAAGGTTCTATGGAAGGAAAGACCATGTATGTGGTGCCGTTTTATCTTGGAACTGGGAAATATAAACGTGCAGGAATTGAAATCACCGACAGCATTTATGTAGTTTTAAACTTGACAATGCTCGCCAAATGTGGAAAAACAGCGGTGACTTTACTAAACAATCTCCCAAGCAAGAACACACAATCGGGCGTTCGTGTTCAAACCAACGAAACAGTTCTTGACTCTGATTCTGAGCCGAAATTCAAAAAAGATTGGTTGTGTGGAATCCATTCAAGTGGTGACGGTATTCCTCCAATCGAGGATAATCGTTATATCTGCCTTTTCCCTGAGGACAACACTGTATGGTCTTTGAATACTGGGTATGGTGCTAGTGCGTTCTTGACTAAAGAGATGTTTTCTTTGCGATTAGCATCAATTCAAGCGAGAGATGAAAACTGGCTCGCTGAACACATGGCAATCCTTGAAATCGAGACTCCTCATAGTGAAACGACGTATATTGCAGTAGCTTTTCCATCTGGTTGTGGGAAAACAAGCCTTGCTATGCTCAATTTACCAGAAAGCTATAAAGAAAAAGGCTATAATGTCCGTTTCGTAAGCGAAGATGTAGCGTGGCTTAATAAAGGAGAAGATGGTAGATTATGGGCAATCAACCCCGAAACAGGAATTTTCGGGTTATTACCAGGACTAAGTGCCGAAAAAAAACCTAACGTGTATTCCGCTTTACAAAAGAATGCAATTTTCACTAACGCTGTACACAATATAGATAACAATACAGTGTGGTGGGAAGGATTGGAATTAAGCGAAGAAGAAAAAGAAGCCTTAACTGACGAGAGCCTCTTAAACTGGAAAGGCGAATCTTGGATTTTACCAGATGACCCTATACCCGAAGAAGAAATCAGCCTTGAAAATGACTACGAACTCGATGCTGATACTTTTTCGGATAACGAAGATGATTTTAATGATAACGATAATATTGGAAAAGACGACGACGATAATTCAGTTGACGAAGAATTAGACTACGACAATAAAAAACCAGATGATACAAAAGTCTCTGACGATACACTCGAAAATTCAGCATTGGGAAAAATCAAACAATCAATTAGAGGTGCACATTCAAATAGCAGATTTACAGCTTCTTTATCAAACTGCCCCAACCTTTCTGAGGCCTGTAATGACAAATCAAACGGTGTCCCAATATCAGCGATTATATTCGGCGGAAGGCGTTCAAAAGCAATGCCGCTTGTATTTCAATCATTCGATTGGGAACACGGAGTGTTTGTAGGTAGTGCACTCGGAACAGAAACAGGTGCAGGTTCGATTACTAATCCAACCGTCAGGCGTGAACCAATGGCGATGCAAGGGCTTTGCGGATATAACATGGCAGACTATTTTGAACACTGGCTAAAAATCGGAAAAAAACTCGGTCGTAAAGCTCCAAAAATATTCAGTGTGAATTGGTTTAGAGATGGTGATTCAAACAAATTAGCGTGGCCAGGATACGGCGAAAATATACGTGTTCTTGACTGGATTATAAAACGTATAAATACCCCTAAACCCTCCGAAGACACTAAAGACTCAAAAGTAACCGTGCCCCGTCTTTCAATAAGCGAAGTACCAGTCGGATATATTCCAAAAGCTGAAGATATCGACATCGAAGGACTCGAAGAATATGGTGTAACTCTCGAAACAATCGAAAATCTTTTACGAATTGACAAAGCACACCTAAAAGAAGATGTCAACGGTGTTAAACAATTTTACGCTAAATTCGGAAACCGTTTGCCTGAAAAACTAAGAGAACAACTTATTGACTTTGAAAGACGGTTATTAAATCATTAGCCTCCACGAAAATTAATCACATGAGAACAGCAAAGATTTGTAGGTATAGGAGAATAAAATGGACGTATTAAACCGCAAAGAAATCGCACCTGGGGTGTTTTTTAGTAAAGTTACTGACGCACGATTTAAGCAAAATCGCATCTCTGTAAACTTTTTGACACAATTATCTGACGAAACAGCTTCGGCGAACGCAGTTGTCACTAAAGTTTTGACTAATTCATGCAGAAATTATCCAGACTTACGCTCATTAAATGCAAAGCTCTCTTCTTTATATGCAGCGAGCTTGTCAGAAAGTGTCGGCAATCTTGGTGATACACAATTTTTAGAAGTCGCAATCAAAACGATTGATACCCGATACGCTCTCGATGGTGAAGATGTCACTGGTGAAGGTGTAAAAATTCTGCTTGACTGTCTGTTTGAACCTTTGCTCGAAAATAGCGGTTACGCCTTCAAAGAAAGCATAATTGCAACCGAAAAGCAAGCCTGTATTGACACAATCGAATCAGAGCTAAACGAAAAGCGACTATATGCAGTAAGGCAAGCTATGCGACTACTCTGTGAAGGTGAACCGTCGGCAACCCCATCTCATGGTACAATAGAAGGCATCGAAAAAGTCACTGGCGAATCTGCTTATGTAGCATATGAACGCCTACTCAAAACCTCACGCGTTGAAATCGTTTGTGCGGGTTGTAACGATTTTGAGGTAGCGTGTGAGCTTTTTACGAATGCTTTTTCAAAACTTATGCGTCTCGAAAATAAAATTGAAGATTGCCATTCTAAACAAAGCCAGCTCAAATCTAAATTACTCGAACACACTGAGGTTATGGACGTTAATCAAAGTAAAATGGTGTTAGGGTTCAAATGTGATGGGTTAGACCTTTCGGATAAATTAAAAAACGCTACTGCCGTACTCATGACTAAGATTTATGGTGGTTCAGCGACTTCTAAGTTATTCGATAACGTCCGCGAGAAGATGTCGCTCTGTTATTACTGTTGGGCAAAATTTTACGACAGTAAGGGGCTAATTATAGCTGAATGTGGCGTAGAGAAAAATAATATCGAAAAAGCAAAGAACGAAATCTTAAACCAATTTGAGCATATGAAAAATGTTGAAGGCTTCTCCGATACTGAACTAAATCACGCTGTACTTTCGCTCGAAAATGACTTAAAATTAGTAAACGATAGTCTTAGCGGAATTAAATCATGGTATTTAATGGGAATATATGCTTGCGATATAATCACACCATTGCAAGCGATTGAACGCATTAAAGAAGTCGCTAAAAATAAAGAGCGAATCGCAAAAACCGCTAATACTATAAAGCTCGACACTGTGTATGTCTTGACTGATGACAATAGTAACACCAACAACGAAAGCGAGGGAATAGCATGACCGAAATCATAAAAAACCAGCGTGTAAATGAAGAATACACCCGCATCAAACACAAAAGTGGTGCTACAATCTGCCTTTGCCCGATGCCAGGGTTTTCATCAGCGTATGCGTTGTTTGGAACTAAGTATGGTTCGGTTGACTCAACCTTTAAAACCAATCAAGATAATGACTTCGTAACAGTTCCAGCTGGAATAGCTCATTTTTTAGAGCATAAACTATTTGAGAATGAAGATTGTGACGCTTTTAAGCTATTCGCCGAGACTGGAGCGTCTGCTAATGCTTACACCAGCTTTGATAAGACTGCGTATCTATTTTTGTGTTCACAGAATTTTAATAAGAATTTAGAGATTTTGCTCGACTTTGTACAATCACCGCACTTCACTGATGAAACGGTTCAAAAAGAGCAAGGGATTATTGCCCAAGAAATCAAAATGTACGACGATTCGCCAGACTGGCGAGTGTTTTGTGGATGCCTTGAGAATGTCTACCACAACAATCCAGTAAGAATAAACATCGCTGGAACTGTCGAAACAATCGGGCAAATCGACAAAGATTTGTTATACCGCTGTTATAACACATTCTATAACTTGAACAACATGGTGATTTCTATTGCTGGAAATTTTGAGCCTGACGAAGCGTTGGCAATTTGCGATAAAATGCTAAAACCTTGTGAAGATGTAGGGTTACAATCAGTCATTCCAGAAGAACCTACAGAGGTGAAGAACAAAATCGTTCGCGAAACGCTCCCAGTAGGAATTCCTCTATTCCAAATCGGGTTCAAACTCCCGAATGATTATACAATCGAAGATTATGTGCATTACAACATCTTTCTTGAAATGGCATTCGGCAGAAGCTCAAAATTTTATTTAGATGCGTACGGCTCTGGTTTGATTAACGATTCTTTTGACGTTGGTATGTTTTCTGGGCGTGGGTTTTTCTTAGGAATTGCTGGTGGTGAAGCACGTGAACCCGAAAAAGTCCTCGTCGCAATCAAAGCAGAAATTGCCAGATTAAATCAAACTGGATTGTGTGAAGAAGATTTTGCACGTATCAAAAAGCAGACTTACGGTGAACTTATTCAACCTCTCACAAGTGCTGAAGCTGTTGCAAGTTCTATGATTAACGCCGAATTTGAAGAACTTGACAATATGTTCGTTCCAATTGAAGTCACCGCTAATACTACTTTTGATGATATTACAAAAGTTTTGCAAAATTTTGATGTAGAAAACAGCTGTCTGTCTATTGTTGAAGCCACTGAAACCAAAGAGGGAGGGTCATAAGTATGTTAGACTCTGTAATCGAGTTTCCGAACATCGGCATCGCACTAGACGTAAACCGTGTTGCGTTCACCCTCCCTGGAGGGGTCGGCATATATTGGTACGGAATCATCATGTGTACAGCGATTGTTCTTGGAATCCTTTACGCAATCAAATCCGCAAAAAAAGTAGGTATTTTACCAGATACTGTGTTTGACGCAACGTTTTGGGGTGTAATCCTCGGCGTAATAGGTGCGAGGGCGTATTTTGTAATTTTCGCCGAACGTTCATATACTCTACAAGAAGCAATTTTCGGACTTAGAGATGGCGGGCTAGCGTTTTATGGTGGCGTAATCGGTGCATTACTCGGAGCGGTAATCGCTATGCGTGCCAAGAAATTGCCACTCACCCCACTCTCCGATTTAATGGGGGTTGGGTTTCTGTTAGGTCTAACAATCGGTAGATGGGGTAACTTTGTTAATCAAGAAGCATTTGGCGCGGCAACCGCAGGTAATTTACCATGGGGAATGACTGGAGGACGGATTATGCACAATCTGCCACACGAAATCGCAACAACTGTGCAACCTCTCGGTGATGAGCTAGTTCACCCCTGCTTTTTATATGAAAGCTTGTGGTGTTTTGTAGGGTTTATTTTCTTACATTTCTATTCCAAAAAGCTACAATCTTTTGACGGAGAAATATTCTTATTATTCGCTGTGTGGTATGGAACAGGGCGTGCTTTTATCGAATCGTTACGAATGGATTCACTAATGGTAGGCGATGTTCGAGTTTCGCAAATTGTATCAATTGCTATTGCGTCGATTTCTTTATGTGCGTTTATTGCCTTAAAAGCAAAGACCTATCCGAAACGAGAAACGCAGACATATATCCGCTACAAAGACACTGATGAGAACAAAAAGCTCTTAGCGAATTACGAATTAAAAACTAAAATCGAACGCGAAAAAGAAAAAGGAAAAAACGCATTCGCAAAAGAACTAAGGAAAATCCACGACCCATTCACAGACGACTAATGTTCGGTAACACCTCAAGGCAAGCTCCTTCTCCCCCTCTCGCTTCGCTCGAGATAAGCCCCCAAGAGTGCGAGAGAGGGCGGAGTATTACACCCGAACTTCAATAAAACTAATGGAGGGAAATTAACGGATGACAGCAAAAATATTAGACGGTAACGCACTAGCCCAAAAACTCAAAGAACAAGTCACGAAAGAAGTTGAGGCTATCAATCACAACGGAGGCGATGTAGGATTAGCCGTAATTCTGATTGGTGATGACCCAGCAAGTCGTATATACGTCAATCACAAAAAGAAAGACTGCGTGGAGTGTGGAATTACCTCTCACGAATATCAATTATCGTCTGATACAAGCGCGGAACAGGTATTTGAACTAATTTCTAATTTAAACGCTAACGATGCAATCAATGGAATTTTGATTCAGCAGCCCTTCCCTGCTCACATAGACGTAAAAGCCGTCAACGAAGCTGTGTCGCCATTAAAAGATGTTGATGCGTTCCGTACTGATACTGTCGGAAAAATCGCTATCGGTAACTATGGCGGCAACCCTTCAAGCGAACTTAGTACGCTCAATTCAACTTTTCTCCCTTGCACCCCTGCTGGAGTGATGGAACTTATTCACAGTTCTGGTGTGAGTATTTCTGGTAGCGAATGCGTGGTTGTTGGGCGCTCGAACATAGTCGGTAAACCTATGGCTTTGATGCTGTTAAACGAAAATGCAACTGTAACAGTCTGCCATTCAAGAACACGTGATTTAGGCGAAGTCACTCGCCGTGCGGATATTCTCGTAAGTGCAGTTGGTAGGGCAAACTTGATTACTGCCGATATGGTGAAAAACGGTGCGGTAGTAATAGATGTTGGAATGAATCGTGGTGCTGACGGTAAACTCTGTGGCGATATCGACTATGCTAAAGTCAGCCAAAAAGCCAGCTTCATCACTCCAGTACCAGGTGGAGTAGGACCTATGACACGTGCTATTCTCATGCAAAATACTTTAACTGCACACAAACTCCAAAATGGTGCATAATTGTGAAACAAATTCACCCTAAAAGGGGCAAAAAAAACGCATCTTTAAATGCGATTACTCTGGGACTGGTAATCGCTGGATTGTCGGTGCATTTTACGCTTTCAAGGCTCTGGAACGCAGGAACTATTATCGCAATCATCATGCTCACAATCATATTTTCGTTCTATGTCTGGTTGTGGAGGTCGTTTTACAAAAAATAGGGGGGCGTGGTCATATGAAAGTTATAAAAGTGCTATTTGTCGGCGACGTTCAAGGACAAACAAACGTTTCAAAACTCGCAAAAGTTATTCCACAAATGCGAAATAGCGAGAACTTAGATTGTGTCATAATAAACGGCGAAAATTCAGCTGATGGTAACGGAATCACACCTAAATCTGCGAATATGCTATTTAACGATGTTGGAGCAGATGTGATTACTACTGGCAATCACGCATTCAAGCGTAAAGAAATGGATACAATGTTTAATGAACGCCAAGAAGTTATTCGCCCTGCAAACTATGGCGAACCTTTGGGATATTGCCCAGGGCGTGGTGTATGCATACTTGATTTTGGACACTGCCAGCTCGCAGTCATAAATATAATGGGGGCAAGTTATATGCCACCGTGCGACAATCCGTTCAAGTGTATAGATGAACTTTTAACTGACATCTCTACACCAAACATCATAGTTGATTTTCATGCAGAATCAACTGCTGAAAAAAAAGCAATGGGATTTTATCTATCACAAAGAGTTAGTGCTGTATTCGGGACACATACCCACGTTCAAACCGCCGATGAACGTATACTCGACAATCACACTGCTTTTATAAGCGACGTTGGAATGGTCGGTGCGACTGATTCGGTAATAGGGGCACAAAAGCAAGCGGCAATTGATAAACTAATCGGCTATTATCCGCAAAAATACAAATTTGCCGATGGTGAAACAGAATTTAATGCAGTTATAGTAAAAATTGACGCTTCTAACGGATGTACAACGTCTCTGAAGCGTATAAATTATAAAATTTGAAAAATCAATAAATATAGTGAGGAGAATAAATATGGATAATATTGTTACACTTTCACCAAATCAACCTAAACCAATTAACACAATTCCACCACTGAGTCAAGAAATAGGTGGCGAAATTCGTACACCGCGAACTGGGACTGAAATCATCAAAGTATCAGCACGTTCTACCCCTAAATTAACCGCTGGTGCTATTGCCGCAGTAATCCGCGAAGGTGGAAAGGCGGAAGTTCAGGCAGTTGGTGCTGGTGCTGCTAATCAAGGAATTAAAGCGGTCGCAATTGCACGCACTTATTTAGCCCCTGAAGGTATTGATTTAATTTGCCGTCCAATGTTTAGAGAAATCGAAATCGATGGCGAAAGCAGAACCTCAATCGCTATGCTTACCGAAAGATTATGACTCGAATTGAATTAAAAAAGTGGGGAGAAACCCCACTTTTTTTATGCTAAAAACATCAAAATTCACTCAATTTTGCCATTTTAAGACTGCTTTGTCACCCTCTTTTAAAGTGTCATTAAAACCAGCAGGGCGACCATTCAAAGTCATAACATATCCAGCGGTTGGAGATGGCGGGTTATCTAAATCTATATCAACATGATTAATCAGCTCAATAAAAGTATGTGGAGAGTTATCGGCATTTGCAGGTAGCGTTACTGGTAATTCATTTAGAATCATATCAATTGATTTTATTAGAGCCTTTGGTAAAATTACAGTCCCGTCTTTAGAAATCGAGCCACTTGAATTTGAACTTTCGGTGATTTCTATAGAATCAAGAGTTGCCGATATTTCTGTTTCAAGTGTCGATTCGCCAACCTCCAAAGCCTCAGAATTTTCAAGTTTTTCTGTTTTTGGGGATTCTTTGGTGTCATCAGCTTCTTGTGGGATTTCGTAAACTTCCACTTCAATTTCTTCACCTACGAGAAAAGTTTCGATTTTATCTAAATTTTTGACCGAATAATCGAGTGGAACATTTTTGTCATTGACTGTAAAACCAATTTCATCTGGAACTGGTGCACCACTCGGAGAAATTGCTTCTTTAAGAAGTAAAGTCGCATTCTCACCGCAGACCGCTGGCATAAATTCGACTTTATCACCACCAGAAATCTGGGAATTAAGCGTTCCAGCTTTACCATTGACTATGACTTGTGCAGGCTCAAATCCACCACCACGCACAGTTCGTCGTTCACCGTTAATAATGTAAGTAAGATTATGCCCGCTTCTTCCGAGAATTTCGTTTGATTTATAGCCAGCGGTTGTCAAAATTTCAAACACGGTTATTTTATTAGTGTTGAATACTCGAATTTGGCGTTCATTTAGCGTAATCGTCGAAAAATCATACCCTTTATTCATAGCACCAGTCACAGCAATTCCAAGTGGTGTTATAAACTCAGCCCCCAAAGAAGCCTCCCCAGTCTTTATATTCTTTAGAACTTCGTTAGAACCGAGTGCCACTCGTTCAATCGGGAGTTCAAGGCGATTAGCTACAGCTTGTTGCAAGCCTTTAACCAAACTTCCTCCCCCAACTAAGAACACGGCGGCTGGAGAACTACCATTAGCTTCGACTATATTTTGGCAAATAGTATCAGCTAATCCGTCAACACTGATTTGAATTTTTTCATCAAATTCTTTAGCAGTGAATGTACGTTCAATTCCGAAAATGTCTTTATAAGTACAGTCTTCCCCAGCACAACAGGTTTGTTTGATTTTTTCTGCTGTGTCAAAATCGACAAAATACGCTTTGATGATTTCTTCAGTGATTTCATCTCCCGCAATCGTTGCCATAGCATAAGCGATAATACTACCATCTTTAGAAATAGCAATATCTGATGTACCAGCACCAATGTCAACAAGTGCGATATTAATCAGGCGGATTTCTTTAGGAATAATTGCGTTCATAGCAGCAATCGGCTCAAGTGTCAAACTCGAAACGCTTAGCGAACACATATCCATAACCGAATATAACCCCTCGACTACTACATTCGGCAGAAAAGTGGCAATAAGCTCAATCCCTGCTTTTGAACCCTTGTGAGAGTCAAGATTAAGCATTTTATTGCCGTCTAACAAGTAATTGATTACCGAAAACCCAACGCAATAATAAGGAGTGGTTACCCCACGTTCTTGCATAAGTTCTTCTGAAGCGGTCTGAATAGCCTCAATCTCAAGCGAGCGGATTACATCTGAATCAATCCGTTCAACTTCAGAAACGTCGATTTCCTTCTCGACACGGCGAGTTTTGAGTGCACGACCCGCAGCAGCAATCGAAACACGCTCGAGCTTGATTCCAGAGCGTTTTTCAAGTTGCTCTTTAACTTGAGTGACGATTTTTGCAACCTGACGAATATCCTCAATTTGACCATCAATCATAGCTCTCTTAGGGTGAGCCACGACTATATGGTCAAGCATATTAAAAGCACCAGTGCCAGAAGAGTTTTCCTCCTGCTCACCAATTACGCCAACGATTGTTCTAGTCCCGATATCCAGTGCAAAAACCACATTACTCTGTGATTTTAGTTCTTTTGATTTTTTGTTTTTTTCGACTTCGGTTTTCATTTTTTATTCTTCTCCCGAATTATTTAGTTTAATATGTTTTTGATTTTACTCAATCTCTAATTGCCAATCTTCTGCACTTGATGCTTTAGCAGATTTAACTACATCAATAGCAAGCGGGACATTAAGCCTCTCGCCAGCCATCATTTCTGCAATAGTCACGATT
>JGI24703J35330_11748601_pt1 | contig 21657 bp, 23 predicted proteins | sample TergutNt197P1_FD_35330 | JGI IMG/M metagenome (IMG submission 35330)
CGCGCACCCATAGGTGCGTAAGGCTTTTTGCCGACGCAGTTATCGGGCAAAAAGACAAGCAAGATTGTAACTTTATTTCCTTACGTTCCCTTATTGCAGAAAAAGTTTCTGAAGCTACAGAAAGAATGGACTATTGGCAAAGTCAGTGCAAATAAATGTATAATAGCTCTAAGTAATTTGTAAAAATCGTTGCAAATAAGCCCTGCCGAAATCACTCAATCCGGATGTATTTATTACCTCTGTTGATGCAGTGTTGAACCCTTGGTTAAAATCTTGCGAGAAAAGCGTATCAACATCACGCATAGACAACATACCGGGTACATTAGCTTCAGCCGTATCAAAGAATCCTGCAAAACTACCTGTCGCATTAAAAAAACTCAGCGCGGCGCGGAACATATTGTTAATGTGCGCCATGAGATTATGTGCTTCGTTTTCTATTCTTGAGTTTGTATCTCTCTGCCGCGGACACAGCACAATATCCTCTGTCTCAAAAACATAGTTAGGCGATGCTCTCAGCATGTCATTGGCTGTCAACTGTGCAATCCATTCTCCTGTTTGCCTGAATCCCATTTCCAACGCACGAAGCCGCGCTTCCAACTCGGCTCCTTCAAAATTCGCCTTTAGGTCGCCGCGAATCCTCTCAAACAGCTCCATGCTGCCCTCAATTCCGTTACTGTCGAACGCACGAAACAGCATCACACCGAAACCAAGAGAGAGCATCTTACCGCCAAAGAGGGACTCTGCCGCGTTCCACGTTGTACATAAGTAATGCGTACCCATTATAGGGCATGGTATGTGTGGTATGTGTTTATGCAGCTCTATGCCAAGGTCTGATGTAGGCTGTAAGATGAAGCTGGGGTCTGATGTAGACTGCTGCATGACGAACGGCTCCAAGAATCTTTGGTGGAGTTGTTCCGGCGTTAGTCGTTCGCGAGGAACGTCGTTATCAAGGATATTGTATAGGAAATCCCTGCCTGATTCGCTCAAATCTGAATCGAAGTTAATGTTAAAGTCGCCCCTCATAATAGTGGCTATATCATTAAAAGATAAAGCACCCGGAAGATTAGCGGCTTCTGTATCTGCAAAACCCGAAAAACGACCTGTGGCATTAAAAAAATCCAATGCACTTTGAAGTTGGGAATTTACATGGTCTTGAATCTCGTTTGTGGTACTCTGCCATTGGTCGGTGGTTATACCGCCTATTTTGTTTACATACGCCGCCATGTTTAGTGATAAAAATGCCACGCTCGTTGCAATATGGCTGCTTGCTGTTAAAAACACATACTCCAATGCTTCAATGCGCAGGGCACGCTCCTTGCCGACAAAGTTTTTCTTTATGTCGCTATGCATTTGCTCAAATGTTTCCAATAGCGAACTAACGCCGTCACTGAATATTGAAAAGCGGGCGTTAAATTGGTTTTCGGTTTCAAACCGGATTTGGTTTTTTTGCTGAAGTTCCGCGTCTATAATATCGAAAGCGGTTTTTAGTGCGGCAATTCGCTTCTCGCGTTCTTCGCCCTTATGATTTTCCTTGATTTCTGAATGTAATTGCTCGAATGATTTAGGTTTCGTATTTTCATCGCCCATTAGCCTACGCATAAATTCTTTTTGGATAGAATCTATTTCAAAAATCGAATCTTCGATTTTATATTCAAATGGTAGTTGGTTCATTCTCTCGGCAATTGGATTTCTACCCATACGTGAGGCCACTCGCCTTTGATTTCCCATCTGAATCCGCCCTGCGTTAATTGCGTTTTGTGAGTTTGAGGATACTTGCATGATTTATCAGCTCCTTTTTTAAGTGTGATTCAAAACCGCAGGAGAAGCTACGCATGGAATATACACACACGTAGCTTCTTGCGGAAAAACGTTTTGAGCAATTTATGCATATGGTGTGTTGATTATACCACATGGAATCCGGAACTACTGCCTAACAATTGTAATGGGTATCCGAGCTAACACCCCCCCGCGCGAATTGCGTACGTAAAACCACGCCCGGTCATTATGCCCTACAGGGGGATGCACCCTTACCCAGCCTCTAAAATCCCCGTTATCATCAAGTCTGACTACAGACCTCGAATGGCGCAGCTCATAATTGCCCCACCATGAAGGATTGTAGACTTCGAGATGTACTTCTGCACCAAATTCATTCCATGCACTGCCTGTACTTGCACGTCCCGTAACTCGAAGTTGACCTGACCGAAAAGTCCATCCTCCGCTCGGTGGCTGCCATGCATTCATGTAGTGAAATTCGAGGCGGCTAATGAATTGCACAACTGGAGGCAGAGTCGTGACCTGCAGCCTATAGTTGGAATTGTCCCTAAATCCTGTTGCACTTAACACCCTAATGAAGAATGTTCCTGCGGGTAAGTCGATGAAACGAGAAACGCCATCGGACAAAAAGCTACCAATTATGTTATGACCCACATCCTGAATAATAACCATGTATTGGTCGCGTGGAGCACCTGTAATTTCAATTTCTCTAAATCCGGGAGTTGTGACATTAAGCCTAAAGCTGTCGATGTCCAAACTGTTATCGATGTTTGCTACTACATCAATTGCATTTGTAAAAACAGTTGCAGTAGCCGGTGTTTCATTTAACTCATGAGCGTCAAAACCTGCTGTAACGTAAACAATAAGGCTAAAGTAAAATGGCGTTTGCGAAGCTACAAATGGGTCAATCGCAATGTAATACACTCCGCCGTTTGCCCCTGTGAGGTAATGAACATCCTCAAATCCATTGCCAACCCAAGAAACATCAACCGGAACGAGATTATTTCCTACGCGACGGAAAAGATGGAGGTCATAAATCCCCCTTGAATACTCTAGCCCAACGGTTATTCTCCTATTTGCAGGAGCATTAAAGCTATGCCAAACAGTTTGGGTGCTTATCCTACCTTGTAACCATCTACCCAAACTTGAATCGGGTATTGAAACATTTGCATTAAAAGCGGAAATATCTGTCGCTTCTGATGCAAAAGAATCCGTTTCCGGCACTAGCTCTAAAGGCATTTCTTCCAATAGCGAGGGGCTGCGCATATCAAACGCATGGAAATTTGATTCGTTGACTATTCGTTGGAAAATTGGATTCGAGGCATCTGCAACCTCTATTCCCAGTTCGTCAATCTCGATTCTTACTTCGCTGCGTTCGGGAGCATATGAAAACTGACTTCCTTCATCAATATGCTCTACCTCAAAGCTCTGGGCATAAGGTTTGTGCAAAAACGAGCATAGGTGACATAGCCATCACAAACGCCAATATCAGTGCTGTTACCATCGTGCTGGTTCGGTATCTCAGTTTTTTCATCATGTTTTTACCTCTTTCTTTTGATAGTTTTTACGCATCGACATAATGGACGTGCGTATTTGCAGAGTTATGTTGTCCGTTACAGACCTCCGTGTTTGAAAAACAATGTTAAAGACCTCAAGGCCTTCTGTGGGGCTTAATTCGCCCATTCTGTTCTGCTACTGAAAGAAATCGTTTCGCTAACGCCATTGCGAACAGCCGTAGCAGTTATGGTCAGACGATATGAATGACCTCTAACCACATAATGGTTTCTCTCCCATATCCAAATATCGCTATTTGATATTAAATTGTTGAAAGAAGCGACATGGGTAAATGTACCATTCGGATTTGCCCTTTCTAGCACAGCATTTGCCGTTATCCGTGTTGTTCCTGGATTTCCAATAATAGAGCTGGACATAGTAGCCCTGCCACTATTATTGAAGCTAAGGTTTATGGACGTAAACGCAATGTTAGCCCATAACGGCTCAACCTCGATGAACTCATGAACCTGCGTAACGCTTGTTGAACGAGTTGGTGTCTCGGCATAAACATTCACCGTGAATCCAATAGCAACTAGCGCAACCATGAACGACGTAACGAGCAATCTTTTTTTTGACATATCAGTTCCCCTCCTTCCTATTAAATTTCGCCCTATACTAATAAATCAATTGAGGGTAGCGATTTGTTACATGGTTTTCAAAAAAAATTTTTTATTATTTTACTGTGCGCTTTCATAAAGCCCATTAAAAAAACCGCCCGTGGTTATTTTACACAAAAATCATCCACGGGCGGTTAGGGCAAATTAAAAAAATATTTATAAGAAAGAGGTTTATCTGTCGAAAAATTCACCAACAACGCCAAATAGTCGGTCTAAGTCGATAGATGAAATCATGTTAAAAACATATCCCCCTTCCGACCACATAATGACATGGGAATATGTGTCGCTAGACGCTTCAAATATATGCAACTCGTTACCATCAATCTCTGCCGTTTGAAACTCTCGATTTTCATTGTCAACGGCTATTCGTAATGTCGTTCCGATGTGTCGTTGGAGTATTATTCGCTCTCCTTCTTCGTTGGTGAAAATAAATACAGACATCGTATCCAAGTGTTGACTGCTTACATAAGAAAAACTCGTAGGCACAAATTCATAAATAGCATCTTCATTATCGGCTGTATGCCCTATTGCTCCAAAATCAAAAACCACATGGTCATCGTAGATATTGATTATGGTGTTAAGAATAAAAACTCGTGAGGCTTCTACACTCATCAAAACAATTGTGCTTACTGTGAAAAATATAGCAAAAACGGCGGCAACCCTGCCCGCAATTCGTGTCACTCGCTTAATGGTGCTTTCTTCGTTAGCCGATTCAAGAATAGCATCGAATCTTTTTTTCATGGCATCAGAAGGAGGGTACATTTTGTTCAATTCTTCCGAACTTGGCAAGGCGTTCATTTCGCGGTCAATTACTTCTTCAAGAGCAACCTTCAACAAGGCATCGAACAATTTTTCATTCCTTTCCATATCCGCAGTATTATCTGGCATAGGTTTCACCCCTTTCCAATTTATTTCTTAAAATTTCCTTTGCCCTAGACAATCTCGTCCGAATCGTTCCGTCACTTATACTTAAAATATCTGCAATTTCTTTGCTTTGCAATCCGTGAATAAGGGATAGAATGGCAACATCTTTTAGGGCGGGAGTAAGCTGACCGATAGTAAATAAAATATCCATATAACCGTCAACGCTGATAATTTTATCGGGTATATCGGGGGAGACACTTGCAAAATTATCAAGCTCATCTTCTGCATTAAAATCAATACGATTTAATCTTTTCAAAATGTTCAGAGCTGTTCTCTCTACTACTATAACAATTAAGGTCTTTGTTTTGTTACATGAAACATCATCAATCTTTCCGACAATTTTCATCAATTTTTCAAGGCTCTCGGAAGCGGCATCTTCCGCCAGTGCATGGTCTTTTAGAATCAATTTGGCGCGAGAAATCATTAACCCATAATGCGCTTCAAATATCTGAGCCATTTTAGCATTGTCTTTTTTTATGGCAAAGAATGATAAAATCGTCGGTAACATTCTAAACTCCTCCCAGAACGCGCCGTGCATTTTCTATCGCGGTGTAAAAAACATTGCGGCTATGGGGCGTTGCCCAAAATGCATAAGTCAAAATATCTCTGCCGTCTAAAGATTCGCTTGTATTGTGGTAAAGTGATTCTGCTTCTTCGATTAGGTCTGAAAGTTTGCGCCTTAGCAAGAACGAGGGGAATATTTGCGTTGTTCCGCCAAGCCCGGGCAAATGTCCGTTCATTGTTGTCCAGTACGGCGGAACAAATCGACCATCAAATGTTCCGTCGTTATAGAGTTCCGTGTGCGTCCATGATTTGCCGTTTCTGTGGCTTGTTCCGTTTGAAGTTAATGGATTTTCGCTGAAATTTCCTGTCATATACATATACGCTATGTTTCCGCTTAGATTATCAAAATTTTGAGCATTTCCGGTTACACGCCCGATGCTTGTTCCGCTACCGCTTATGCTTGGGTTTATTGCGGCACTGTTTTCAATGCGCGTTCCTGTTCCCGCAATTGTTCCTGCGAGTCCACCGACATTACTGTTTCCGCTGACTTGGGCTGTTGAGATGCTGTTTCTGATAATTCCCGTGGGTATATTTCCTGCCAAGCCGCCAACATTGGTGTCTCCCGAAATAGAAGAGACTCCCATTACAGATATATTTTCCACTGTGCCATAAACTCTGCCGACCAATGAGCCAACATCGCTTGTACCGTTAATATTCGCGTCGAGAATGGCAAGGTTATGCACATGTCCATTCGGGGCAATGACCCCGAAAAGCCCGACATTTGCACCGCCTTGTATGTTCAAATTTGAAATCGTATTGCCGCCGCCGTTAAATACGCCTTGGAAAGGATTATTTGCATTTCCTATGGGCGATATTTGAAGCGCGGAGAGGTTTATATCATTTGTTAATATATAATACGCGGCATTGTAATTATAATCTCCTGCATTTACATACATTGCAAGCTGTTCAAGGTGGCTTGCGCTACTAATTTGAAATGGGTTCGTCATTGTTCCTTCGCCGTAAAATGACGGCACAAACGGAACGCAGTGAACGCAACCACTAAGGGAGCAAATCGAGTTCGCACCGTAGATTATGCAAAGCTCATTTACCGTTCCCCTGCCGGAACTGCGATTATTGCCGCCAAATCCTTCTACTGTAAACGACACCTCATATAATAACGAATTACCTGAAAATTGCATGGTTGTTGAACCATGGGTTTGCGGGGGAATTCGCGACCATGCTTCAAAGTGCGCAGAAACGTCGATTGTACCCGCTGTGGGATTGGACTGATTTCTGTTGCCCTGACTGCCGCGCCGTACGCTGAATATTTGCAAAAATGTAGCCGTTCCGTCAATAGAAGGCTGGTTTATCCGCCAGCCCGTCATTATGTCGTACACACCGCCGTTTGCTTCAAGCATTCCATGCCATGTGTAATTTCCAAATTGTTGTGGCGGCGTTAGATGAGCCGTGTTATTCGGCACGCTGTTCGCCGGAGTCCAATCTATAAATCTTTCTACAATATACCATTCTATTAATGGACTGCGCGTCCATCCGTAAACGGTGAGATATGTTGCACCGCCACCACTTGTAAATATCGGGACATCATATCTTAGAGAAATATTGCCGACACTAGACACTGTCGGAAGCGCGTGATTGGGCCATCGTCTGCCCGTTCGGAAAAGCGTATTGTACGTTTGCGTCCATACCCCCGAAAATGTGCCGTCGGAGTACACGTACATTACCATGCCTTCCGCGCCTCTATCGTCTGTCCATGCTTCAAAGTCGAATCCATTCACCCGCCCTGCCGGTGGATTATTATTTGCGTGGCGATTGGGCGGCGCGGTAAACCTATGCGCAATAGTTCGCTCGGATAATGGCATATATCCCTCTGCCGTATAAGGCGCGATTCCAAGAAAAATTGCAAATACTACTGCAAGCGTGGCTAATCTTTTTAGAATTTTTTTCATAATTTTTTCCCCCTCTTCTTCTTTGCCACTATAGCACCCGATATGAAAATTTTCTACTCCTTTATTTTGTTGATTTTTTATGTATAATAGTAGCAATTACAAAACATTCGGAACAGGGGAATTTACAAATGGGCGAAAGCATGAGAGGCATGAAACGAACACATTATTGCGGCGAGGTGAATGCTTCGCATATTGGGCAAAAAATAACGATTATGGGATGGGTCAATAAGCAGAGATATTTGAGCCAATTAATTTTTATTGTTGTACGCGATAGAACAGGGATTGTGCAAGTTGCCGTTGACGAAGCTAGGAATGCGGAGCTTTATCAGCTTGCGCGGGGAGTACGCGGGGAGTTTGTAGTAGCCGTTGTTGGCGAAGTTATTGCGCGTACGCCTGAGAATATTAATCCAAATATGCCTACGGGTGAAATTGAAATAGACGTTCATGAATTGCGGATTCTTTCGGAGGCAGAAGTTCCGCCGTTTCAGGTTGCAGACGAAGGTGTTGCCATTGATACGCGCTTGAAATACAGATATGTGGACTTGCGCCGCCCCGAAATGCAGAAGATTTTTGAAATAAGGCATAAAACAGCAGAATCTGTTAGGAAATATTTAAGCGAAAGCGGATTCTTGGAAATCGAAACCCCTATGTTGATTAATTCTTCGCCCGAAGGAGCGAGGGATTATCTTGTGCCTTCGCGCACGCATCAGGGTTCTTTTTACGCGCTTCCGCAGTCGCCTCAACAAATGAAGCAAATTTTAATGATTTCGGGATTTGATAAGTATTTTCAGCTTGCGCGTTGTTTCCGCGACGAGGATTTACGCGCCGACCGCCAGCCTGAATTTACCCAAATAGACATAGAAATGTCCTTCGCCGACGAAGAAGATGTTTTCGCTATGACGGAAGAAATGATGGCGCGGATTTTTAATGAAGTTTTGGGCGAAAAACTGCCAAAATCCTTCCCGCGAATGACTTGGCACGAGGCAATGGAACGTTATGGCTCGGACAAGCCCGACACGCGATTTGCGATGGAGCTTTGCAATATTTCTGACATGGATGTTGTGAAAAACAGCGAGTTCCCCATGTTTATAAACGCGCTCGAAAGCGGGGGCAGCATTCGCGGAATAAACGCCGAAGGCTGTGCGGGAATGCCGCGCAAACAAATTGACGCGCTTGTGGAGCTTGCTCGCACATACAAAGCGAAAGGGCTTGCGTGGATTACACTACCCGAAGACGGCACGATAAAATCCACTGTTTCCAAATTTTTTGACGAAGGAAAGCTTAGAGAAATTTCTGAAAAATTCGGCGGAAAACCGGGTGATTTAATTTTACTTTGTGCAGACGAGAATAAAATAGTGTTTGAAGCACTTGGCGCGGTTCGCGTAGCCGCCGCAAAGTGGAAAAACGCAATCCCCGATATGTATAATTTCTTGTGGGTGACTAATTTTCCACTGTTAGAATTTTCGCCGGAAGACCAGCGATTCTATGCGACAACTCATCCTTTTACCGCGCCTGTTGAGGCTGATTTGCCGCTTTTTGACACAAACCCGGAAGCGGTGTGTTCTCGTTCCTACGACTTGGTTTTGAACGGAACAGAGCTAGGCAGTGGCAGTGTTCGCATTCACCAAAATGAATTGCAAAATAAGGTCTTTGAATTCCTTGGCTTCACGAAGGAAAGCGCGGAAGAAAATTTCGGATACTTTCTCGAAGCTTTAAAATACGGTGTGCCGCCGCATTGCGGAATAGGGCTTGGGCTTGACCGCATTGTAATGAAAACAACCGACGCAGATTTACGCGATGTTGTTGCATTTCCAAAGGTCAAGGACGCTTCCTGCCCCATGACACATGCCCCTAACGATGTGCCTAAATCGCAACTTGAAGAATTAGGCATTGCCAAAGTCTTAGAAAATGTCGATGAATAAAAGAGAACAACTTGAAAATATGCGTCGCGAACACGCCCGCGAACGCCAAGAGATGCGCGACGACGAATGGTTTATCCGCGACGGCGAGGATTCAAACATCCAGATGATACGCGATAAAATGGAGCGTGTGCTTCATGATGCTGAAATTGACGCGGAAAAACGCAAGGGAACCCTCGCGATTTTAAAAGAAGACATCGAGCTGATTTTAGACGCACGAGACGAGCGCGAGCATAATTTCATTGAGCAAGAGCTGGAGCGTCACAACCTAGAGCAAGAGCTGGAGCAGGAAATTCTGAAAGAAGAGAACGTACATGCCAGCAAACCACTTGGCGACAGCTTAAATATAAAATTCCAAGCGCGTTCATCCCTAACGGCAGGCGCGGAAAAAATGCGCAAGGATATCGAAGAAAAGCGAAAAAAGCTTAATGAAGACGAGCAGTTTTCCACTATTTTAATTCACAGTAGCGAACGTGAAAATATTCCTGATTTTGTAAAGCCCAAACGACGCAGGCGGGAAGCTCGCGCCCCTGAGCAAAGTGCAAGAATCGACACAATCGTAATAAAACAGCGCGAAATAGGCGCGATGTACCGCGAAAGCCAAGAACTTCAAGAGTCACAGTTGAAAAAACTGGGCAAAAGACCGGAAGAACCTGAAGAACAAGAAGATACACAAGAAGAGTTGCAAGAAGAACTGCAAGAAGAACTGCAAGAAGCACCCCAAGAAGCACCCCAAGAAGCATCCATTAAGGCATCACCGAAACCCGAGGAAACGCAGGGAGAATCATAGCTGCAAAGCTTTGTACCAAAACATCAAATCCATATGCAAAGGTTGTGTTTGATTATGAAAGCGAATTTTACAAATCTGGCAGGAGTGCAAAATACTTCGGAGAATCGCAGAGAAGACGGCGTTTTTCGCAAACCGCTGTTAAGCGCGAACAGGCCAAGTTCAGGGCGTAGGCGAAACCCGGTTCAAGAGCGAATAGCGGCACAAGAGCGCGAATTGCAGCTACGCGAAATGGAAAACAATCGTATACAGCAATTGAATATGGAGATTAACAATGTACAAAACATGGAGCGTGCGGCGGCAGACGCGCGCAATGAATTAATTGCAGAGCTTGAAAACCAAGTTCCCCCGAATTTTACGGAAATCGCGGAACTTAGGGAAGCAAACGAGCTGGGCGAACTGCGTATGAATGCCATGGTTGAAAGATTAAGCACGCAAATCAGCCAAATTCACATCACGAGAGCCGAGCGCGAGCAAATGGCAATAGAGCGCGAAGTGCAACGCCAACAGCAAGATCTGGAAGAGAGAATGCGCGAACGTGAGCGCGTAGCGCAGGAAAATCGCAGTTCGCATAAAACCGATGAAGAGCTTGAACGGGAACAAGAACGTTCCACCATAAGAAATTTAACTATAATGAGTGCCAGACGCGACAATATAAGCAATCTTTCGCAAACACGTGCGAGATTATCTGCAACGGCAACTCGTTTGCGCGGCGAAGCTGATTTTGAACTTCAACGCCAGCGCATTGCGAACCAAGAGATTGTTTCGTTTGTAACACGAAACAATCAGCAAATCATTGACAATGCCAGAGAAACCGGAAATCCAACAGGGCCTCTTATGCAAGTTGGGCATCTTTTTGACCATAATCCCCTTGCGCCAGATGGATTCAGGGGTCAGCATTTGCAGCGGGTAGAATCGGGAATTGCTCGTCTAAGCGCGGCAATGAACGCGCAAGTTAACGCGCTTTATCGCGATAGCCAAAGAATGCAGGAAGAGCAGTTGCGTTTATATCGCGAACGTTTGAATGCCCCTGAAAATAACGAAAATAATGACGAAAATGACGAGTATAACCCCTTCGATATGAGGTTGTAGCACATGCCCCCTGACAATATTACACCTGACATTTGGTTTCCTAATTTAAGAGTATACTTTGAAAATGTCCCCAGAGTTTTATTTTCGCCCTTTGGGTTTGATATTTATATTTATGCTGTTTTGATTGTATTTGGAATAATTTTGGCTTACTATTTGGCGATTTGGTGGGTAAAAAAATCCGGGCAAAAGGTCGAAGATTATAACGACCTTTTGCTTCTTGGCTTGCCCCTTGCCCTTATTGGGCTTCGCACTTATTATCTGGCCTTTAACTGGGACAATTACAGTGGTCAGAATTTTTTTCGCGTTTTTTTTCAAATCAGAGATGGCGGGCTTGCTATTTATGGCGGAATTATTTCTTCGGCTATTGCGGCGGCAATTATCAGTATGCGTCGCAATATTCCATTCTCGCTTATGGCAGATACTGCTGCACCCAGTATGCTTCTTGGGCAGGTTATAGGACGGTTTGGCAACTTTTTTAACCGCGAGGCTTTTGGCGGCTATACCGACAATATTTTTGCTATGCGCATTCGCGTAGACCAAGCCAGAGGCTCGGCTACGATTACAGACGAAATGTGGGAAAACGTTGTTTATATCCACGGCGCAGAGTATTTTCAGGTTCACCCCACATTTTTATACGAAGCGGCATTTAATTTGCTTTTAATGCTCGCGCTTATTCTTTATCGACCGCACAGAAAATTTGATGGCGAAATTGTACTGCTTTATTTTCTCGGCTATGGCATAATCAGATTTTTTGTCGAGGGTTTGCGCACCGACCAAATGATGTTCTTAAACACGAGTCTGCCCCTTAACCAGCTAATGGCAGTCTTGTTTGCCGTTATTTCTACGGCTTTAATTATAGCGGGACATATGCGCGTACGCGATTCCGCAAAATTCAGGAGGAAAAGATGATTAAAGAATTACAACAACAACACGACAAACAAAATGAAGAGTATGTTACAGCAAAAGCAAAGCTTTTTGCAGAAAAAAAAGAAGGCGAACTGAACAATATCGCAAACGCACGCTTGGACAAGCTTTCCGAAGTGCTAAACACTGTTTCAGACTTGGATAAAGACCCTTATGTAGAAACGCTGGATTTATTTGTATCATTCTTCGACGATGTAATTCTCGAATGCGTTGTGCTTACAAACCGCCGCGAAGTAATCGAAAATAAAATCATCGATATTGCGAAAGAAATTATTTCGCATCCTACAAAAAACAAATCCCGCAACACCAAAGAAGAGCATGTTACCGCAATCATCGTGGACTCTCTAAATTCAAAAAAATCAACTTCCGCCATCTCAAAAGAAATGGCAAACGCCCTTTTAGACGAAACAAATCCCATGCGCTTGGGACTTTCTCTTTATGTAAATTTCTGCGAAAAAAATCCCAAGGCCGCAGTAGCCGATGCTCTCGATTATCTGCAAACAGAAAACTCTGTGCGCACTCATCTAATCAGTGGCAATGATAGCGAAACCTTTGCCGCATTAGAAAAACTCATCGCCTCACCCATAAAATGTCCCGAAAAATACTTGCTTACCGCTCTAAATTCCTTCTACCATGGATTCGATAATGACGCAAAACGCGCACTAGATATTGGGCTTCATTCATTCCCGAATAACGAACGCTTGCTAAGCGCGAAAAAGGCTATTGGGGGGTAGGAATTTATAAAAAAAGACCGTGGGGCTTCGCCCCACACCCCACAAACTTTTTGAAAAAAGTTTGACAAAAACTTTAGTAAAGCGCACCTGCGGTGCGCTTTTTTGTTTCGGAATGGAGATTCCTATGTTGATTTTATTTAAGCGAGTGATAGTTCGCTAAAGCTCGTAAAAATATAGTATAATGGCGGTAAGCCCTTGAATCGGAAGGAGGCAACCGCAATGGTACAAATTATTCAAGAACAGAAACGCATCCTAATGAATGACGGTTACGATATTTATCCAGACCAGTATGTGTTGCTCGGCTACACCGAGGAATATGAGGATATCTGCGGTATAAAAAGCGGCGTGGTTTTAGCTGTAGATGAACGTGGCGACAAAGACGCTATTTGGGATTTGTATGAGAACTATCTATTTTCCCATAAGCACGCCCCACTACTCGTGATATATTTTGGAGCAGTTGAGGCTTCTGGGGTCTATATATAAAGTTAAAATACTTTAGAGAAGATTACTCCATTACCCTCACAATAGACGAAAGCAATTAGTGAGCCGTGAAGGCAAACAGAAAACTTCCACTAATGATTGTATACTAATAAACGAACATAAGATGAATAATCCCTGCACTCAGAAATTACTCCTGCGCAGGGATTATTTTTGCTATTTGAGCAAGTAGCTTACTGGCATAAAGCAGTTTCTCACCATCGGTATTTTGTACAATGGCATTAATAATTTCAGATTCTAAAACTTTTTTTGGCCTATTATCTCCAAACACAATATAATCCAGTGATAAATCTAAGTTCTCTGCTATTTTTATCAACGTATCCAATGCAGGTCGCTGAAAAGCATTTTCTATCTTGGTATAGGAACTAGCAGACAAGCCTATCGTTTCGCAAAAACTCTCTTGTGTAAAACCTAATGCCTCTCGCCTCTTTTTTATACGATTAGCCATTTCCTTTTGATTTGCTTTTGTCACAGTAGCCACCTCCTACTGCATTATAATTTTCCTGTGAAAGTTAATGTATTCGTTATTGACGAAATAATAATATTTCTATATAATTGAACCATGTTTAATTCGCAATTAACGAAACAACGTAAATTTTCACAAGGAGATTAAAACTATGATTAAATCAACAGGCATAACACGCAAAATAGATGACCTTGGACGTATAGTGTTGCCCAAAGAATTACGAGAAAATTTTATGCTTGAAGAAAATGCGGTTCTTGAAATTTTTACGGATAAAAATAAAATCGTACTACAAAAATATTCCCCCGGATGCTTGGTCACAGGAAACACAGAGGATTTAATAGAGTACAATGGATTAAAAATATCTAGACACGTGGTTAGGGAGCTATCAGAACTCCTTGCCTTACCCATGTGTGAGAATGTTGAAAAACCGTCCTAGGTGAATTTTAAAAATCGCGCATTTAGCGCGATTTTAGGTTTTTATATTAAAGTTTTTGTCAAACTTTTTTCAAAAAGTTTGCAGGGTGTGGGACGGAGTCCCACGGTCTTATATTAATGTTAGTGCATATGAAAAGAAGTCCCCATATTACGCTACAGATTTTTCACCACGAAGTTTAAACACATAAGCCATAATTTCGGCGACGGCTACATACAGCTCTGAAGGGATTTCTTGGTCGATTTCAACGTCGGCATAAATAGCACGAGCAAGCGGCGGGTTTTCGACAATAGGAATATTATTTTCGATACCCGCTTCTTTAATGCGCTTTGCCATAAAGTCAACGCCCTTGCCTACGAGGATTGGCGCACCGCCAAGGCCCATCATATCGTATTTTAGGGCTACGGCGTAGTGAGTGGGGTTTGTGATGATAACGTCGGCATCCGGGACATTTTGCATCATGCGACGCATGGAGACTTCGCGCATTTTTTGTTTAATTTTCTGTTTAACTTGGGGGTTACCTTCTTGCTGTTTCCATTCTTCTTTTACTTCGTGCTTAGACATTCGGATATCTTTTTCGTGCTTCCATTTTGTATACGAGTAGTCCAGAACGGCTATGAAAATATACAACAGTCCTACAGAAAGCCCCAGCGAAAGTACCAAACTTGCAATGTAGCTTATTACCGCGATAAACGACATATCCAGAAGCATCGGAATAGTTTCAAGTTCGGTAATAAGCACCGAGTACACAACGATTGCCACAACAATCATTTTAAGCATACTTTTCACAAAGTTTACAATGCTTTGCAAGGAAAAGATTCGTTTAAAACCTTTTAGGGGATTTAATCTTGAAAATTTCGGCATTAAAGGTTTTTTCGTCGGATGCCATTTTACTTGCAAAAGATTCATAACAAAGCCGATAATAAGCGTAATTATCATCATCGGCATCGCCGTTAAAATTATCTGTCCAAACCCCCATGCAATATGCCTTGCAATATCTGTACTGTTAAATAAATCCACCATGTTAGGAGCAAAAAACGTATTATTATGTATAAACATTGAAAGAACACGGTCTAAAATCCATCCGGCGAACATTGATAGCGTAAAAAACCCCACAATAAGGGTAGCCGCTGTAGAAACCTCTTGGCTCTTTGCGACCTGCCCCTCTTCGCGAGTTTTCTCTCTCTTTTTAGGCGTAGCCTTTTCAGTTTTTTCGCCGCCGCTGTCGCCTCCGGCAAAAAACTGCAAATTTAAACGAATAAGCATCACGGTGCCATCCCATCAATAATGCTTTGCATACTGCTCAAAGCTAAATTGAATACATTTTCAAAAGCAACATTAAACCCGGGGAGCATAACTGAATAAATCAAAAACAGACCTACAAGAACCTTTAGCGGCATACCCACGACAAAAACGTTCATAGTGGGAACTGCTTTTACCATTATACCTAAAGTTACGTCAATAACAAGCATTGTACCAACAATTGGCAAAGCAATACGTACTGCCAAAAGCGCGAATCCCGCAAATGTGTATGTCATAAACTCGGCAAGGGGCGCGTTTCCGATTACAAATGCCGTTCCAATAGGCACCAGTCTAAAGCTATCAAAAAATGTTTGCAAAAAAACATGTAATCCGCCGCTCACAACCAGAATTGCATTTGCCATCATAAAAAGCAAATTACCCATAACCGGCACTTGGATTTGTTGAACGGGGTCGAGAACATTAACCATAGCAAAGCCCATACTAAAATCGATAAATTGCCCCGCAAATAATATTACATTAAAGATAAAAAACAGGATAAAGCCCATCAAAGCCCCTGTGATAACTTCGGCGATAATCAGCATAACAAACCCCGCGACAGTATCATTAAATGTAACAGTGGTAACAAGCCCCGCAGAGTAGATTGCCATAGACATAACAAAGGCAAAAAACAGCCTAAACTGAAGCGGAATACTCATACCCGAAATAACGGGAAGAAAAATAAGAAATGCCGAAACCCTAACCAAAATGAGCATTAGTATATCGACATTGTTAAAAAGGTCAATAAGAAACGGAAGGAACTCCATAGCTTAAAATACCGGGTGGATAAAATAATTAAAATTTTCTGCCAAGTCGGTAAAATATTGTGTAAGTTGTGTAATCATGAATGGGCCGAAGGCTATAAGAGCAAGCAGAACAGCCAAAATTTTGGGAATAAAAGCGAGGGTTGGCTCTTGGATACTGGTTACGGTTTGGAAAACAGCCATAATAAGCCCAGCCAACAGCCCGATAAGAAGCGGCGGCATAGCAACTAAAATTACGGTGAACAGCCCTTCGCGTATAATATCAAGCACAATTTGTTCGGTCATTTATTCCTCCGATTTAATGGGAGGCTACACCAGCCTATCTACCAGCATTCCTGCTTCTATAAGGCTGTAGCCGTCTGTTTCCATTGTCCCCATGTGGTAGTTGTAGTGATAGCTCAATCCTTTAAAACGCATATGCTCTACAAGCGGTTCGGTTAAAAGCTGTTGGGTGTAAGAGCGAAGCCCCTCAAAAAGCTCAATATTCTCACCAATCGCTACGTTTATTGACTCGTGGTTCATTGCAGAAACAAATTCGCGGTCGAACCCCATTTGCCCTTCTTCGGAAATGCTTAGCCCAAGCATTTCTAAGCGATTAATGCTTCCGCGAACGTTTTCGATAATTTCGCCGGAATACGAGCGCAGTCCCGCACTGTGCTGTTGCTCGTGCATAAAACCTGCGGAACGGTTGTAGTGGGTCGCAAAACTTTCGAGATTATTGGAGATATTTTCCTGAGCAGATTCCCAGCCTTCCCTGTGAACCATTAGGTTAAAGTTTTCCATACCTGCGGCGGTTCGCTTTGTTGCGTCGCGCAAGCCTGTTACACCATGCGAAACCGATTGCGCATAATTTACAATCTCATTCCGCAGGGCTTTGTTAAGCACGAACACGCGCCCTGCCGGTTCTGTACCCTGTGCTATCCGTGCCCTGCGAGGCGTGTAGCTTTCGGTTCTGCCCGACGAATTGCCTACAATGTACGGCTTATACATATTATAATAAAAAATGCTTGTTAACATAACCTATCGCCTCCATGGCACTAAGATTTGTTCTTAGACTTTCTCCTATAAATAAATTATCGGCAAAATTCGCAGTTTAGTCAATACATAAATTCAATTTTTTTGTGCAAAATTATATATATGAAGAAGAAAATAATCATTCCGATTGGAATTGTAGTGGGTGTCCTTAACGGACTGTTTGGCGCAGGGGGCGGTAGCGTCCTTGTTCCCGCTTTGCAAAAATTCCTGAACTTTGAAACGCGAAAGTCCCATGCTACAACGATTGCCGTTATTTTGCCCCTTTCCGTTGTAAGCGCGGGCATTTATATTTGGGGCGTTGAAATCGACTGGAAGACCCTGATTTTCGTTTCCCTCGGTGGCGTATGCGGCGGCGTTATTGGGGCAAAACTTTTATCAAGGCTTGCAGGTTGGTGGCTCAATATCTTGTTTGGACTGTTTCTCGGTGCCGGCGCGATAAGGATGCTGTTCTCATGAGTATCCTTTTGTATATTGCAATCGGGCTTGCTTCGGGAATCGTTAGCGGTATGGGCATCGGTGGCGGCGCGATTTTGATTCCCGCACTAACTCTCTTTCTGGATGTTGGGCAACAAAAGGCTCAAAACATCAACCTTCTTTACTTTATTCCCACGGCATTTATTGCACTACGCGTTCATAAAAAAGAAGGCAATATCGAAAAAAAGGGACTGCTTCCCCTCATTTTATGGGCATTGCCCGGCGCGATTCTTGGCTCTCTTGTAGCAGTAAAAATCGATGCAAACTATCTTCGCAAGGGCTTCGCGGTCTTCCTTCTAGGTATGGCAATTTACGAACTGGCGAAAGGATATGAAAAATGGAAATCACAGCGTTTGAAAGCTTAAAATCTGAATTCAAATCTGCAACAACAGACAGAAAAATCGAAATCTATGTAAACGCAGACGAATTAACACAGCATCAATACAAAGAACTTTTGCAATTGTTCCCACTGCAAGATTTAAACAAACTTGAAGCGGCGTTAGCTTGACATAACGACTTTTTGAACCTATTCTCTTTAGAAGCACGGAAATTTACTTTTTTTTAAGGCCGTGAGGCTTCGCCCCACACCCCACGAACTTTTTGAAAAAAGTTCGACAAAAACTTTGTCAAAATCGTGCATTCGCACGATTTTAGGTTTTATAATAAAGTTTTTGCCTCGCTTTTTTCAAAAAGCGAGCAGGGCACACCCCGGCGAAGCCGGTGCCGCGAAGCGGCAGGCCGCCCGGCCAGCACGCAAAGCGTGCGAGAGGGGTTTGGGGACGGAGTCCCCAAGGTCTTTAAAACTCGTTTCTATGCTGTTGGGAGGATGGGCAATGAAAATTTTTGTTACAGGTGGTGCGGGTTTTATAGGGAGTCATACCTGTGTAGAACTGCTTGATGCAGGTTACGAAGTGGTAGTTGCAGATAATTTGTCGAACAGTTCTGCGGACGCGGTTTATGGCGTTAAGAAAATCACGGGAAAGAATTTTACTTTTTGCAAAACAGATTTATGCGACGAAGTTGAGCTTGAAAAGATTTTCAAAATGCATAAATTTGACTGCATTATTCATTTTGCAGGGCTAAAAGCCGTGCCTATTTCTGTTACAGAGCCGATTAGCTATTATGAAAACAACATTGTTTCGACGTTAAACCTGTGCAAGATGATGAAAAAATATGATGTTTCGCGATTAATTTTTTCGTCATCGGCTACGGTTTACAGAAGCGATAATCCCATGCCTCTTACTGAAGATTCGGCTTTGGGATGTACGAATCCGTATGGCTGGACAAAATTTATGTGCGAGCAGATTTTACGCGATGCCGCTGAAGCTGAAGGAAATTGGTCGGTAGTGCTTCTAAGATATTTTAACCCGGTGGGAGCGCATTCCAGCGGAATTATAGGCGAAAACCCCAACGGCATTCCAAACAATTTAATGCCTCGCATTGTAAAAGCGGCACGCGGAGACTTGAAAAACTTCACTGTATGCGGAAATGATTATGATACGGCGGATGGTACGGGCATTCGCGATTATATCCACGTAATAGACCTTGCAAGCGGTCATGTAAAAGCCATAGATTTTGCGGCTAAAAACAAGGGCTGCGAAGCCTTCAACCTTGGCACCGGGAAGGGTTTTTCTGTGCTGGAAGTTATTGAGACTTTTGAGAAAGCAAATGGCGTAAAAGTCCCCTACTCCCTAGCCGAACGCCGCCCCGGTGACATTGCGACTTGTTTTACAAAAACTGAAAAAGCTGAAAAACTGCTTGGATTCAAGGCAGAAAAAACCCTTGAAGACATGTGCCGAGACAGCTGGAAATACCAAAAGGGGACAACTTAATGTACGAACAAAATATTTCAGCCCTGACAGAATATTTCGCATCGGGATGTAAAAATGCCCAGCTTCTAGGTGTAGAGCTGGAGCATTTTGTTGTTGACAAAAAAAGCCGAGAATCCCTGCCTTACATAAATGGTGTGGAGAAAATTTTGCGTCGATTACAGCCCCTTTTCGGTGAACCTGTTTTTTTGGAAGGGCATCTTATAGGTGTCAAAGGCTCGTCTTCGGAAATTTCTCTCGAACCTGCGGCGCAGCTGGAAATCAGCATTCACCCCGCATCATGTGTTAATGAAATTTCTGACGAATATATGAAATTTATCAAAATAATTTCGCCCATTTTAGATGAAATGAACTGCGAACTTTTTTGCACCGCATATCAGCCAAAAAGCAAAGCCGAGGAGCTTAATTTAATCCCAAAAAAACGCTACGAATACATGAATCAACATTTCAAAACCACAGGCATTTTGGGCATTAACATGATGCGCGGCACAGCGGCTACCCAAGTCTCAATCGACTATGAAGATGAAGCTGATTTTTCGAAAAAATTTCGCGTTGCAAATATTATGGGGCCGATTTTTTCACTGATTTTTGATAATTCAAAAACTTTCGAGGGCGAACCATTTAGAATGATTCGTACGCATATCTGGAACAATGTTGACCCTGCGCGTTCAATGGTGGTAAAAGACGCGCTAAACGGCGAATTCGGCTTCTGCGAATACGCAAAATACATTTACGAAATGCCACCAATTTTCCTTCCATGCGGCAACGAAACGATTTTTACAGGCTCTAAACCTTCCTCGGAAATTTTTTCAGACCGCCCGCTAACCATAGAAGATATCGAGCATATTACATCCATGGCGTTCCCTGATGTTCGCCTGAAAAATTGCATAGAAATCCGTATGGCAGACAGTATGCCCATCGCCAAAACACTGGAATTTACAGCCCTTTTGAAGGCGATTTTTTATGACAAAACAAAATTGGATAATCTCTACAGCGACACTTTAAACATAAAAAACAGCGACGTTGCCGAAGCAAAATCATCGCTGTTAAAACATGGCGAAAACGCCGAAGTCTATGGAAAACCTGTAAAAATGTGGGTTGAAAGGCTCATACATTAAATCTGATTAATAAAACATCGCCGTCTTTTACAATGTATTCCTTGCCCTCTATGCGAACCTGACCTTTTTCTTTTGCATCGGCATATGTTCCTGCGGCAATCAGGTCGTCGTAAGCGACGACTTCTGCGCGAATAAAGCCGCGTTCGAGGTCGCTGTGAATCTTCCCTGCTGCCTGTGGAGCTTTTGAATTTTTACGAACCGTCCATGCGCGAACTTCCTTTGGACCCGCAGTCAGAAAGCTGATTAATCCCAAAAGTTCGTATCCGGCAGTGATTAGACGCGCAAGACCGTTTTCACTTATGCCCATATCTGCCAAAAACATTTCCTTTTCCTCGGGTTCAAGGGTCGCGATTTCGGCTTCAAGTTTTGCGCAGGATACAAAGAGCGTTGTATTTTCGGACTTTGCAAATTCTTCGAGGGATTTTAGCGCACCTGATTCACCGCCTTCAAGGTCGCTTTCAGAAATATTAGCGGCGTAAAGCATGGGCTTTTGCGTAATTAAGGTAAAGCTTTCTACCAATTTCAAATCGTCTTCATCGTCCCAAGCGATGCTCCGCGAGGGCTGTCCTTCTTCTAGGACGGCTATTATTTTGCGCAAAATTTCTTCCTCGCGCTTGTAAGATTTATCTGTTCTGGCTACTTTTTCAACCTTTGCAATGCGGCGTTCAAGCAGCTCTAAATCTGCGAAAACAAGCTCTAAATTAACCGTTTCAATATCACGAATCGGGTCGATGGTATCATGAACATGCGTAACGTTTTCATCCTCAAAGCACCGCACAACATGAATCAGCGCGTCCGCTTCCCGTATATGCGAAAGAAACTGATTCCCAAGCCCCTCCCCCTGTGACGCACCCTTCACAAGCCCTGCGATATCCACCATTTCAATAGCGGCGGGTATTACAGACTTCGCATTATAAATTTCATTAAGCTTGCCCAGCCGTTCGTC
>JGI24703J35330_11748600_pt1 | contig 21618 bp, 22 predicted proteins | sample TergutNt197P1_FD_35330 | JGI IMG/M metagenome (IMG submission 35330)
ATTAAACCGCAAAAAGTCAAGACTTTTCTTGCGATTTAATATTATTCCACCGACAAAGTTGTGATACCTCACGGCAGAACCGCACGGCGACTTTGTCAGTTTAATATTCTATGATTTCTGTAAGCTGTTTTTCGGTTTGGCAAGTTTCGTGTAAAGTAATCAGCTTCTCGCGTGTAGGGTCAATAATTGTGACTTTTATAGATTTGTTTTTTGCATAATTAATCGTCTGCATCGTGCCGCCACGTTGCCCGTCATAAATCGCTAGCAGTTCGTCACAAGCGTTCACTAAATAGCGATTGCGTTTTGCCATGCACCCATCATAATAAGGCGAGTTGCTTACTAGTACGCAATTGTCTGCTTTTGTGATTAGTTCTTGGCATTGTAAGCGTTCGGTTTCGCCCCAGTTTTTATCATGCTCTAAGCAAGGGATTACGGCGATTAGCTTTACAATTCCGGGATAGTCTTTCCTAAGTTCTAATGCGGCTTGTGCAAACATCAGGTCTGCACCGATTGCCATTCCAGACATAAAGGTTGTGAACCCCCTGTCAAGCATAATCTGCATTTGCGATTTTAGTATGCTTTTTAGAATCTGGAGTGTGAGAGTTTTGCCATCTCCAGATTTTAGACAAATGTTCAGCTTTTGAGTTCTGTACCCGGTGAACGAACATACTCTACTGTCATAATTTAAGTTCATTTGATTGTAATATACCTCCATCAAACCTCGGCGGAAACTAATACATGGCGGTTCTTTGACAAAATTTGTGCCTGCTCGACTGGGCGATTTTGTCTTGTCTGACAAAAAAATCGCTCAAAATCTGAATATTTCAACTCGTGTAGACAGCCTTTAGTCTAATTTTAAGCTCATTTATAAATTTTATCATAAAAATGAAAATATGTCAACAATAATACTTGATTTTTGACAAAGTTTATTGTATACTTATTATTTAGAGGACGTGTAAAGATGAAAAATACAAAAAAATCAAGTAAAAACCCCCAAAATAATCATGAACTTAAAAAATATTACATCTGGTTGCTATCGGTGATGGGGGTTGCTAATCCACGGAGTATGAGACTTATTTCGCATTTCGGGGGAGTAAAAGAAGCCTATAACGCTCTCACTTCTGGAGATGTGCCGACCGATTTTCTCAAACCGTCAGAGCAAAAGTCATTAAAAAGCCCAAACTCTACTCTGGATAAAGCGGTGGAGCTAATCGGCTGGTGTGAAAAACGTGGATACGGGATTGTGACTTTTGAGGATGATGATTACCCAGAGCCACTAAAGCATATATTTAATCCGCCAATTTTGCTGTTCACTGATGGTGAAATTGCTGGAATAGCAGATGAAATTCGCATAAACGTAATAGGCACACGAACGCCGAGCGAATATAGTTACAAAGTCGCTTCAGTTATTTGTGGTGAACTCGCTAAAATCGGATTTACGATTGTTAGCGGAATGGCGGTAGGGCTTGATAAATGTTCGATGACAGCGGCACTCGAAAACAGTGGTAGGGTTGTAGGTGTTCTTGCTTGCGGGATAGATGTTGATTATCCACGCAACTCAAAAGGATTCAGGAAAGTTATTGTTGACTCGGGTGGGGTGAACGTATCAGAACTTATGCCACGTGATTCGACGAGACCAGCGTATTTTCAATACCGCAATCGAATAATGTCGGGGCTATCATCTGGAACACTGATTGTTGAAGCTGGTGAGCGGAGCGGTTGTCATATAACAGCACTTCACGCAATTAGTCAAAATCGTGATTTATTCTGTGTCCCGCCGACCGATATTCTAAACCCACGTTATACTGGAGTGGCACGATATTTGCGTGATGGTGCGATTCCAGTATTCAGCCATATTGATATAGTTAATGAGTATTTGAGCGATGTCTGCGAGAGGCTGTCCGATTATAGTGGTTCTGCTACTCCACGCGTCTTTGAAAAACTCGAGCCTAAAGCGGCAATCGCCGAAGCGGAAGCTGTCAAAAAAGCTGTGCGAGCTGAAAAAGCTGAATCCAAAAAATCTAAACTGGCCGAAAAGTCCGTCAAATCTGAAAAAGCCGAAAAGCCTGTTAAGTCTAAAGTCGTTAAAACCAGTGTGAATCCAGAAAAGCCAGTTTTAGAATTTAAGAACAAACCTCCGTTACCGCAAATGCCGCCTATAAATGATTACAGCGAATTGCCTGAAAAACAAGCGAAAATTGTAGAAGCTTTGCAAGATTCACCGCTCACTTTTGATGAAATTGTGTCGCCTAAGCCTCCGCAAAAGCCTTTGTGTGAGCCAGATGAAGCTCACGAGATTTTACTTGATATGGAACTTGATGGGCTGATTTCTAAGATTGCTGGAGGGCGATATGTGTTGGCAGTGAGGTGAAGGAAGGGATATATGAATTTTCTAAAAACGCATAAACCGACAATCAAAATTGAAAAATAACACTTTCTTGAAATTAAACGCTCTCTCATTGCAGAAGCAATTGCGAATATCAGACGATTTCTTTGTTTGATATAGTATAAATGTAAAATAAAAAGGAGAAAAATCATGCAAAATTTTAGTTTTTGTTCACCAACTTTTTTCGAATTCGGGAAAGGGGCAGAAGGCAGAACGGCAGAACTGATTAAAAAATATGGAGGGAGCAAAGTCCTCTTACATTACGGTGGAGGTTCGATTAAAAAATCAGGACTGTATGACCGTGTTGTCGCTAATCTAAAAGAAAATGGGTTGCCTTTTGTAGAACTTGGAGGGGTTCAGCCTAATCCAATCGATACCCTTGTATATGAGGGGATTGAACTCTGTCGCAAAGAAAAGGTAGACTTTGTGCTAGCGGTTGGTGGCGGTTCCGCAATCGATTCTGCTAAAGCGATTGCGGCTGGCACGATTTATGATGGGGATTTCTGGGATTACTACTCTGGTAAATATATCGAAGAAGCTTTACCAGTCGGAACTATTCTTACAATCGCAGCAGCTGGTAGTGAAGGCAGCAGTAACTCGGTAATTACGCAGGTTGAAACCAAGCTCAAACGTGGAGCGTCTGGTGAAGTTATTCGTCCGGTGTTTTCGATTCTAAACCCAGAACTTACTCAAACTCTACCTCCGTATCATACAGCGGCTGGAAGTGTTGACATCATGGTGCATATTATGGAACGGTATTTTTCTAATACCGAAAACGTTGAAGTCACCGACCGTCTCTGTGAGGGTTTGCTATTGACACTTATTCACCAGACACCTAAGGTGATCGAAAACCCTAATGATTATGACGCTCGTGCTAACATCATGTGGGCTGGTATGCTTGCACACAACAACGTTTGTGGAGTAGGGCGCGACCAGGATTGGGCAAGCCATGGTATAGAGCACGAGTTGTCTGCTTTTTATGGTGCGATTCATGGGGCGGGTCTTGCGGTAATCAGCCCTGCATGGATGAAGTTTGTTTCGGCGAAAAACCCGAACAAGTTCAAACAATTCGCTGAACGTGTATGGGGAGTAGATAGCATTAACACTGCCATTACTCGTTACGAAGTCTTTCTAAAAAGCATCGGAATGCCGTCTTCAATCACCGAGTTTGGCGCTAAGGAAGAAGACATACCAATGCTTGCGAAGCATACTGGAATTGGCGACGGAACTATGGGTGGATACGTTCCATTAACAGTCTCTGATATTGAAGAGATTTATCGCTTGGCATTATGAGTGGGGGTGCGTGATTATGCCATCTGTAATTGAGCTTTTTGCAGGAGCCCTCGCTTGCCGTGCTTACCTCGCTTTCCCAAAAACAAACTGAACGTTGCCATCCAAAAGAAACACAAACGAATACGACGTGTTAGCATGGATAGGTTCTACTCACTCGTAACAGGTCAAGATGATGCTTTTTATCAAATGTGTATAAAACCACCAAATGTAATTGAACAAGTAGTTTCTGAAATGCAGACAAATACAATTCCGCATGACAGTGTTTATGCTGAGTTGAGCGATTCAGAAAAATCTTCTTTTGTTTTGGCTTTGTATATGCTAAGTTTCAAAGATTATATGGGATTTTCTGCAGAAGTCTAATTTTGAAAGGGACACATCATTATGACGGTTAATTTCAAAAAAACACGCACAGACGCAAAGCCGCCTTTTCGTGCAACTAACGAGAGTGCGGGGGCGGATTTGTGTGCTTGTGTTTCTGAAGACATCAACCTTTTGAGTGGCGAACGCTTGTTAGTTCCTACTGGAATTGCTGTCGAAATTCCAAGGGGGTACAGTGGTTTTTTGTTCGGGAGGAGTTCGCTGGGTAAGCATGGGATTTCTTTAGCAAACTCTGTAGGCGTAATAGACAGTGATTATCGTGGAGAGTTACAAATGCTCCTCGTAAATCATAGCGAAGAGACGTTTGTAATCAAAAATGGCGACAGATTGGCACAACTTGTTATTATGCCAATCGCACTCGCCGAATTTGTAGAAATAGCCGATAAAACAGAGCTGTCTGACACCAAAAGAGGGGCGGGTGGCTTTGGTTCTACTGGAAATTAGAACCTATCTTCAATAACGCAAAACACTTGTATTTCGGCTAATTTTACGCCATTTTTCGTTAAATTTTTCTTAAATATACACGGATATCTGCAAAAAATTGCCTCAACTGGCATAAAATTCGCTCAAAATCCAACTATTTCGTTTATTAAAGATAGGTTCTTATCGATTTTGTCAATATTTTTTCAAAAAAGATTGTAATAGTAACACTTTTGTGGTATAATAGCAAAACAAGAGCAAAATAAAAACGGAGCTGTGCTTCGGCTTTATTTTGCTTGACGTATTCAGGTTTTTATGGTATAATAGTAAGGATAGCAATTAAAATTTAGAATTATCAAAAACGATTGGAATAGAGAGGAAATTAACTTAATGTTTTCAAAAGACATAGGAATCGATTTGGGGACGGCTAACACGCTTGTCTATATGAGAGGAAAAGGTATCATCATTCGTGAACCAAGTGTTGTTGCGGTGGATGTAAAGCATGACCGCGTGAGATATGTAGGGCAGGAAGCTAAAGATGTAATCGGGCGTACACCTGGGTCGATTGTTGCGGTTCGACCGCTTAAAGATGGGGTAATCGCTGATTTTGATATGACAACTAGTATGCTTGATGCGTTTATCAAAAAAGCGATTAAAAATCGTGCTTTTGCTAAACCACGTGTAATCATCTGTATACCATCTGGAATTACTGCGGTTGAACGCCGTGCTGTTAAGGAATCGGCGCAACGTGCAGGGGCAAAAAAAGTATTCATTATAGAAGAACCTATGGCAGCGGCAATCGGAGCAGGGCTACCTGTAGAAGACCCTGCGGGTTCTATGATAGTAGACATCGGTGGAGGTACGACTGAAGTTGCGGTTATTTCTCTTGGTGGAATAGTTACGGCAAAATCGGTCCGTGTTGGTGGTGATGAGTTTGATTCTTCGATTTCGACTTATATAAAGAAAAAATATAATCTTTTGATTGGTGAACGTACTGCTGAAAACATTAAAATCAACGTTGGTTCAGCATACCCTTTTGATGAAGAAGAATTGCAAATGGATATCAAAGGGCGTAATCTTTTGAATGGTCTCCCTGAAAATATTTTGATTACGAGTGTGGAAATCAGAGAGGCGTTGTCTGACCCGCTTAGCCATGTGATTGAAGCTATTAAAGTCACCCTCGAGAAAACGCCTCCTGAATTGGCGGCGGATATTATCGACCAAGGGATTATGCTTGCTGGTGGGGGTGCTATGCTAAAAGGTCTTGATAAGCTCATTCACTCTGAAACTGGGATGCCGGTCAAAACAGCAGAACGCCCTATTGACTGTGTTGCTGACGGAACTGGTAAAGTTCTCGAAAACATCGACAAACTTGGCGAAGTTTTGAATGACGACGATTCAAGGTACTATGCTAATTGAAAGTCGGTTCTAAGAGCCTGTTCAATATCTCCAAACGAGCGGAGGATTCAATTAAATGCGTGAATTTGTTCAAAGTATACGGTTCAAAATCATACTCGGGATTTTATCACTTCTTGTTGGGTTTATGGTATGGGCGGCTCTTGATGCTGGGGCGGCTTCTGCACCTGAGATGCTTCTTAACGGCATAACTGCACCTTTTGCGAGAGCCGCTACTATTATTTCATCGTTTGTCGAAACTAATATCAATACTCTCGCCAATGCCAATAGATACAAAAGAGAAAATGAGGAGTTACGTCGGGCTGTCGCCGAACTTCACCGACAGTTAGTTGAAATTGACGAACTGATTATTGACAACGAACTGCTTAGAGAAATGCTACAAATTTCGGAAGAAAATCCTGATTTTGAATGGGCTACGAATACAGCGTCGGTACGCTCATGGAATACCAACGATATTTTTGGCGGGTTCACGATTAACAGGGGTTCACAAGATGGAATTGGGTTACATGATTTAGTCTTAACCGCAGCGGGAGTGGTTGGTGTAATTCGAGAAGTCGCTCCACATTATGCACGTGTATCTACTGTGCTTTCAACCGAAACGACGATTGGAGTTGTTGCAGTTCGTGGAAATGTAGATGGTGTTTTACAAAATGACATAGCTTACGCACGTGATGGGCTTTTACGAGTTGGTTATATCGCAAGAGATGCCGATATTCGCGAAGGCGATATAATTCTTACACGTGGAAGCACAATGTATCCGCCGAATCAGTTTATAGGAGAAGTGGTAAGTGTTCATGATGACCCTAACGGTATGTCAAAATACGCTCTGATTCAACCAGGTGAAGATGTGTTCGGGTTAACTCATGTATTGGTCATAACTGGATTTAACGGCAGGCTTGAACTCGATGATTTGAATTTGTCGCTCATGGAAGCGGAAGCAGAAGAAGAGTTGCAATAAAGAGGGAATACCATATTTAGGAGTAAAAAAATGAGGAATAGCTTTGGTTACGGTTCGGGCTTTACTAAGAGTGACCGTTTTCGCAATTTTATGCGTTGGTTTTGCTATTCGTTAGTTTTACTCTTGCTTTATATGATTATGGTGAGTGGGCTTTTTAGAGGGTGGCAACCACTTTTAATAATCCCATTAGCGATTGCCGTTGCGATGCGTGAAAAGGAAATCAGTTCTTCTGTTTTTGGGGCTATGTGCGGACTTATAATCGACATTGCGGCTAATCGACTGTTCGGGTTTACCGGAATTTGGTTGTTACCCAGTTGCCTTTTGGCTACTTTGCTTGTATCGCATTTGATTAAGAATAATCTATTAAACTTTGTATGGCTTACTACTGCGACTTGTGTTGTTGTGGCTACTATGGATTATTTTTTTAATTTTGTGGTTTGGGGTGTGCCTAACTCACACTTTATTCTTACTGATTTTATAATCCCGTCACATTTATCGGCGATTGTTTTGTCGCCTTTGATGTACTTTGCGGTTAAGAAGATTTCAAACAAATTTTCTTTGCATGAAAAAATCCGACTATCATCTATGCACGACACAGATGATTCTGATGATTACAAAATTTCTCCTAAAACAGAGAAATAAAACTTCTATATTAAATCTCAAGAAAAGTCTTGACTTTTTGCGGTTTAATACCGCCCAACTGTTTCGGTTGTCTGCCACAGGCAGACGAAAAACAGGGGTATCTTGAGCAACTAAAGCCCTAATCGGTTAGATAAGACTTACGTTGCGGAGTAATATAGAGCTGTCGACAGCTTTTAGGGAAAGGGGACGTTATACAGTGGACAATCAAGAATTTTTCGGAAAAATCTCACGAACGGTGAGAACAGTTCTTTTAGCGATTTTGATGGCTAGCCTTACGTTTGCTTCCGTGGTCAGGCTTCTGCAAATTCAAATCGCTGATACTTATGGTTTTTTTGCTGAAAGAGAACAATTCACTCGTACTATTTCACAACCTATACAAGCTGTTCGTGGGCAAATCGCTGACCGTACAGGGCTACTTTTGAATTCTAATGAAATTGTATACAAAGTGATTTTGCAGAGGGCTTTTTTGCCTCTCAAAAATGAAAATGAAATCATAGCAGGTGTACTTGAAGTGCTTATGCGTCATGAGCATGAATGGCTGGATAGTATGCCGATTACGTTTGAGCAACCTTTCCAATTCAAAAACGTACCACATGAAGAGTTGGATGGTTTTAAGCATGATTTAGGTTTAAATTATGATGCAACAGTCGAAAACGCAATCTCAGCACTTGCCGATAATTTTAATATAGATGTTAGCCGATTTTCTGAAGACCAGCAACAGCAAATGCTTCGTTATATCGGAGGGGTTCGGTACGAAATGTACAAGAGAGATTTTTCGTTCCAGAACCGTTATGTCTTGGCTGAAGATATTTCGATGGAAGTGATTATCGAGCTTCGTGAAATGCAGGTGGTTTTACCAGGTGTTGATATAATTCAAGAACCGATTAGGGTGTATCATCATGGCGAAATTTTGCCACATATCAGAGGGCAAATCGGTGCGATTAGTGCGGAACAGTATGCTGTTTTGCATGATTCGGGCTATAGCCTTAATGACACAATCGGGCTTTTTGGAATTGAAGAATCAATGGAGAGCATTCTGCGTGGTGAAAACGGAATTTTTGAAATCACTCGTAATAATCTGTGGGAGGTGGTTTCGGCGACAACTACCAGAGAAGCTCATGCGGGAAATTCGGTCAAGCTAACAATTGACGGTGATTTTCAGCGTATGGCAGTCGAAATCCTAAAAAATCATCTTGACCATAATAATCGTAATAGTGGTAACAGAGCAATCCAGCGTTACTCTACTCCAGATGGTGCTTCTGGCGGTTCAATGGCTGTCATGTGTGTTCCGACTGGTGCAATTTTAGCATTAGCGACTTATCCTTCTTTTGATTTGAACGATTATGTAGACTTGTTGCTCGCCGAAAATTCAGGTGAGACGCCTATACCACATCATCCGTTGCGCAACCGTGCTCTGGAGGGTACTCGCCCAGGTTCGACGTATAAAACGCTCACTGCGGCAATCGCACTTATGGAAGGTGTAATTACTGGAAGCACCCGTGTCTTTTGTGGTGGGCGATGGCACTTATTCAACAATCCACATTGTTGGAATAGGCGTGGTTGCGGTGCACGCTCTACTGCTAATGCACTTTCGCATTCTTGCAACATCTTCTTTTATGAAACCTCTCGACTTTTGGGGCAGGAAACTTTTGCACAACAGTCGATTGACATATTCGGGGTGGGGACTGATTTACAAATCGGTGTGGCGATGGATGCAGGGCGGATGACTACTCCAGAAATGTATCAAGCGTTACACGGAATGCCACTTCACGGTGCGGCATTGGCACAGGCAGCAATCGGACAATCCGAAACGCTTATGACACCTCTGCATTTAGCGTCGGCCGCTGCGATGGTGGCGAATGGTGGTGTTAGGCTACGCCCTCATCTAGTACACTCAGTTTGGAATTATGATTTCACCAAACTCATTTACGAGACTGAACCAGTGGTTGAACTTGATGTTCGCCGTGGGAATGAATATGCGTTTAGAGTGACTCAAGACGGGCTACGCGACCAAGGATGGCGGACTCATCGAGACTTCGGGGTGTTCGCTCATTTAACTGATGGGAATTTGGCGGCGTATAAGACTGGTACTCCCGAAATTGCTGGAAACCGTCATAACTCGTCAGTGATGGGGTACTATCCAGCTGATAATCCGCAAATTGCATTTGCAATCATCGCAGAAGGCGGTGACAGGGTGAACCGCTCAATTAGAAATATTATAAACGCATATTTTTACGGCGAGTTTGAGCCTTTACCAGACGATGCAAGAAGCACAATATTCCATGTTCCATGGACTGAACCGCGCACACCATTGCCGAATAGATATAACGGCGTATTTAATCCTTGGATTGACTGGACACCAGATGATGAAAATTCCAATGAAATCGTCGAAACCGATGAAAATATTATCGCCTGAAATTGTTTGACTGTTGACCGTGGGATAAATCGAAAAAACGCAAGAAAACGAGGGAAACTAACAATGTCTAAAATTATTATGGTAACTTCGGGGAAAAGCGGAACGGGAAAATCTACCGTTTGTGCTAATGTAGCGAGTGGGCTGGCGGCTCTCGGCAATAAAACTGTGGTAGTTGAACTTAGCTCAAGTTTGAGAAGCCTTGATATAATGCTCGGCGTTCGTAAAGCTGAATTAAAGCACGACATTATGGAATATCTAAACGCAGATGGTGCGATTGATTTATTTTCGGCGACCGCAAAAGTTGGTCAAGCGTGGAGAGTTTGTCAACCTGATGATGAGAATTTGTATCTCATTTGTGCTAGTTTGAATCCTTACGCAAAGCTCGATTCAACCAAAATCCTCGGTGTTTTAGAAGAGCTTAAACAGCACTTTGATTATGTAGTAATTGACACTGTGGGCAGTGATGCTCCGTGTGCGTCAAGCTCGGTAAATTCATTAGGATTTGCGTTGTCGCTCGCTAAGATGTCAGAGATGATTTTAGTCGTCACCACTCCTGATGAGGTTTCGGTGAGAGATTGTGCTGCTTTGTCTGATTTGCTTTATGTCAAAGGTTGTGAGAATCAGAAGTTATTAATCAATAAAGTCGAAAAACCATCTGATGAGTCTGGTGCGGTGAACTTAGATACGGTTATGAATGAAATCGGCATACCTTTAGCTGGCGTTCTCTGTAAAGATGCCGATATCCAAATCTGTAGTTCTAAAGGGATTTCACTACCACCGGGTTCACTCGGAATGAAAGAGTTTCACGCAATCGCAAACCGTATACTTGGCAATCATGTTCCGCTGACTGAATTTTAATAACCTATATTAGACCTCTTGCAAAATTAACACACGGCGGAATTTTCGGCGAATTTATACTCCATTACTTCGTTGAAATTTCTTGAAAGGCACAAGCCTACTGCAAAATTTCGCCTTGTATGGCGAAAAATTCGCTTGAAAATCCGTTCGCAGTTAATTTTGCAAGAGGGTCTATTGCCTAAAGAACTCCAAAACAACAAAAATGAGGTGTGAATTTTATGAACATAGCCCTAATTGCCCACGATTCAAAAAAAGAATTGTTGGTGAGCTTTTGTACAGCTTATCAAAAAACACTTTCTTATAACAAACTTTGGGCGACCGATACGACCGGTAAATTGATTGCGACATCAGCCAAGTTGTCAGTTGCACGCTGTTTGAGCGGTCCTCAAGGTGGAATTCAGTATATAAGCTCAAAAATTGCTTGTAACGAAATTGATGTGCTTTTCTTTTTTCGTGACCCGCTTAACCAAGACGAAAATTCACGCCATGATGATGTAGAAATTCTTCGTGTTTGTGATATGCACAATATCCCGATGGCTACTAATATAGCGACGGGTGAAGCATTAATCCACGCTTTAGAACGTGGTGATTTAGATTGGCGTAAAAATTATAGCGACGAATTGGGGAGATTGTTGAATTGACGAAACTGGCAATCAATTATTCAACAGTTCTCTAATATCAGGAGGAAATTTAATGGCAGCAGTTACAAAAGCACCAAGAGGCACGCTTGATAAATTGCCGAGCATTGCTTATAAATATAGAGCAGTCGAGAACATTGCACTTGAAATCGCCAATCTCTCTGGTTACAGAGAAATTCGAACACCAGTGTTTGAACATACCGAACTATTCAGGCGGAGTGTTGGTGATACGACCGATATTGTTCAAAAAGAGATGTATACTTTCGATGATAAAAAAGGTAGAAGCCTTACCCTCAAACCAGAGGGGACTGCTCCGGTTGCGCGTGCGGTAATAGAAAACGGGTTGTTAAATGAAGCGTTGCCGTTAAAACTCTGTTATATCACAAACTGCTATAGGTATGAAGCCCCTCAAAGTGGGCGCTATCGTGAGTTTTCACAGTTCGGGGCTGAAGTTTATGGTGCAAACACTCCGCTTTGTGATGCCGAACTAATCGCACTCGCCTTTACTTTGATTGAGCGTTTACAAATTCCGCAAAGTTGTTACAAAATTGAAGTTAATTCGATTGGTTGCCCTGAATGTCGTAAAATTTATCAAGATGCTTTGAAAAAATATTACGAGCAGTTCAAAGAAGAGTTGTGCCACGATTGTCATACAAGGCTAACAAATAACCCTATGCGACTTTTAGATTGTAAAGTGCCTACTTGTGCAAAATTCAAAAACGATGCACCTTTAATCTTAGAATATAATTGCGATGATTGTTCAGACTTTTTTGCGACCTTTAAGATGGCACTTGAAACGCTAAACGTTCCATATCACGTAAACCCAAAAATCGTTCGAGGGCTTGACTATTATTGCAACACTGTTTTTGAGTTTGTTTGCGAAAACGGGCTTGTTTTCGGAGGGGGCGGTCGGTATAACGGTTTGATGAAAGAACTCGGGGGTGCAGACACTCCAGCTTCTGGGTTTGCACTCGGAATCGAGCGAATTGTTTCGGTAATCGAAGGTTATGCGACCAGTTCAGACGTACAGTCAACCCAGAATGTGCCAGAGATGTATATTGCAGGAATAGGCGAACAATCAGCTATGCTTGCACTGAAATTATCGCATGAACTAAGAGAAGAATACGGCATACAATGTTTGTGCGACATAGTTGGGAGGAGTGTTAAGGCTCAAATGCGGTTCGCTGACAAGACTGGTGCTAAATTCAGCATAGTAATCGGCGATGATGAAATTGCAAACAATGTCGCTACTCTCAAGAACATGGAGAACAAAGAAACGCTTGAAGTCACACTCAATGCTTCAGAAATCTCTAAAAATATTTAAGAACCTGTATTATTAGGAAGTAAATCAATGTTAAAATCTGATTTTTATTACGAGCTTCCAGAAGAGCTTATTGCACAAACACCGATTGAACCGCGCGATGCGTCACGCTTGATGGTAATCAATCGGGTGAGTGGCGAAATCAAACATGACTATTTTTACAACATCGCTGATTATCTGGATAAGGGCGATTTGTTGGTTATGAACGATTCAAAAGTTCTCCCTGCGAGGCTGTACCCTACCAACTATGAAGCGGAAGTTCTTTTGTTAGAACAAAAAGAACTCGGCGATAACACTTGCTTGTGGGAGTGTATTGGAAGAAATCTAAAACAAGGGCGTGTATTTGAATTTGTTGACGAAGGCAAGAAAATCATGAGCGGAGAGGTTATTGAAATTCTCCCTAACGCAAACAGGCTCATTCGTTTTAGTTATGAGGGAGACTTTTTTGGCATTCTCGACATAATCGGGAATATGCCTCTTCCTCCTTATATTACTGAAAAGCTCACTGATAAATCGCGTTATAATACCGTGTACGCTAAAGATGATAAGGCTGGTTCGGCGGCGGCACCTACTGCTGGGCTACATTTTACTAATCGAGTTTTTGCGAACTTGGAATCAAAGGGTGTTGATACAGCGTGGCTTACTTTACACGTTGGAATAGGGACTTTTAGACCAGTCAAAGTTGACAAAATCGAAGAACATGAAATGCACTCAGAACGATATTTTGTGCCAGATGATACGGCCAAAAAAATTGCTGATTGTAAAGCAAGAGGTAATCGTGTAGTCGCAGTCGGAACGACTTCTTGTAGAACGCTTGAAGCAATCGGTGCGAGTGGTAAAGGTGTAACCGAAGCGACTTCTGGTAGTACCGATATATTCATAACACCGGGGTTTCGGTTTAAGGTGATGGATTCGCTGATTACTAACTTTCATCTGCCCGAGAGTACTCTGCTTATGTTGATTAGTGCGGTGATGACACGTGAAAAAGCACTGGTAGCTTATGAAGAAGCGATTAAAGAGCGGTATCGGTTTTTCAGCTTTGGGGATTCTATGCTGATTTTATGATTTGTAAAACTCATCGTGCGAATAACCCTGAAAAAAATTCAAACAAAGCGAATTTGACTTGTGATGTGTTCTCGCTGGCTTCTGCGACACAGTCTGGCACTTCGATTACGTCATGTGCGGGATTTTCGGTGAAAGCTGATACGCATAGTAGTGGGAACATCACACACCACCAATTATCGCCTTCGCCAGAACCGATTACGATTCGCAAAGCCTGATAGTTACCAGCTGGTAGAGTGATGTTTCCATACCTGCGTGTAGTGAAATACATTTCGACGAGTTCGGTTGTTATTTCGTGATTATTGGCGTTATTACTGTTACTGTAAGCGAACTCATGTGTCATGCTCTGAATCTGCGGGAGTAGCTTGTTGCTACGTTCGATTGCACAATCAAGGTCGCGACTGTTTTCGAGCTTTGGTGAAATATTTTCTAAAACATAGTCTCTTAGCTGGTATTTGAATGCTTGGTCTTCCTCTGAATTAGAGTCGGCAAGAATGTGTAGTCGCAAAATCTCATTTGGAACGTGTTCACTACTTCTTGCAAAAGCGGTAAAACTGGCGAGTGCAAAGGTGCTCAGCGTTCCAACTAACATAGCGATTGTTAATGTAGACTCTTTTTTGAGTAGGTTTTTTATAACTTTCATAAATATGACCTTCCTGTTCACGCAAATTACATAATTTAATAGTTAATTATTTTCATTAACTTGTATTTAATATTGGAGATTTTACAGAAACTATACAATACTTAGTGAAAGTTTATCAAAAAAATGAAACTTTTTCGTAAAAACACCGTACTACTAAAGTGAAAAGGCTAAACATGAACAAATTTGAAAGCAACACACCACCAGAAAATCCAACTAAGAAATCATCTTCAACAGCATTGCCCGCATCGTTGCCATCTAAGCAAGAGCTTGATTATTATTTTAATCGAGTTTATGGCGAAACGATTTCGGCGATTTCTCGATTTGCGGTCAACAAATGTGGCAATATTCTTGACGTTGAGGATGTTTTGCAAAACATCTATGCGAGGTTCTTTAGACGGATCCTAAAAAAAGGTTATGCCGATATCGAAAACCCTGAAGCATTTTTAATAAACATTGCAAAGTTTGAATGTAAGAACTTTTTTGCGAGCCTAAAAAGGCGTTCAGGAGTAACCGCTTTCGGTGAGTTTTCTGATGAGCAGATGTACGAAATCGAAGCTGAAATGTCTAAAAACGCAAAACAGCTTGAAGATGTTTTGTGTAACGAAATGCTTGCTAAACAAATTTTTGAAGACATAGCACAACAAGACCCGTTAATTGGGAAAATTTTTTATCTGCATTTTGTCTGCGATAAAAAATTAGATGAAATTGCGACTGAGCTTGATATTACGCTATCATCTGTCAAGAATAAGTTATATAGAACAATCGAACGGCAGAAAAAGAAATTTAATATTTAGAGCCTGTTCAATATTTCGCTCATGGCGATTTTTGTGCGAATATCTGTTGATATTTAAGCAAAAATCAACGCAGTATGGTAGAAAATATACTGCAAAACATCGGGCAAACTTAAACTGAACGACTATAACAACGGTTGCGATGAAGAAAAGAAAGAAAGGAAGGTGTCTCGATGAATAGACGTGAATTTTATAAAGAACTTATGCAAGAATATACCTTTGATACCGCAAAAGTTCGTAGATATGCCAAACTTTCTTGTCTTGATGGCAAAAGCTCGAACCGTACTAAGCTTGGAAAAGTTGGGAGTTTGCGTGATATAACACGCAGTCGTTCTCGCCGTGTGTGGAAGGTTTCGGCGACTGTGGCAGCGGCAGCGGTTGCGCTTGTGGTTGCGTTACAATATGTCTTCTTTGGTGGATTTTTTGGTGATTCTATGATACCACAATCACTCGAAGCCCGAATTGACCATGCAAAACTTAGTGCTGACGAGGTTGCATCACTTAGTTTTGGAACACGTGCGTTGTTTTTATCATTTAACGATGGCATTGATTTTGTTGCTATGTCAAACGCACTTGATAGCGTTTCGGATACTGGTAACATTGTTGTTGAATCAGTGTATGTTCTCGGTGAAAATAATGAAGTTTTGGTGATTTCTCTCGAAGAAGCACGCACAACTGGTGTTGACAATATTGTCGGCGTAAAAGTGAGCGTTCCGGTAACACTTGTGGGGCAATTGCGCCAACAATCACAAATTGCACTTGTAGAGGTTATGGATGATGCACTCACCCAAGAAACGTTTGTTCCATTAGCGGTCGCTGAACTGATTGAGCTTGAGGGTGCTTCAACTCAATCTCAAACAAGTGCAGAAACTGACTCACCAGCAACAGAGGTCTCAGACGGCAATCAAGTTTCGCCAATTGGTGAGAATGATGAAATCCTCGAAACTTCTACTTTTGTTGACTTTGAGGTTCAAGGTGCAACGCGTGCAAAGTTTATAAGTGACTCTGCTTTTGTTGTATTCACGGGGGATGTGATTAAAGTCTGCGAAATTGTACAAATTATTGATGGTGACTCGAATATAAGTCTTACTAGTTTTACTGGAATTGAAGACACTAATGATTCTGAACCCGAAAACACTGAAACAACCGATGATTCAGTCGAATATGGTGACGGAACCGAAGGTGTGGGTATGCTAGTTCAAACTAAACGTGTTGAAGTCAGAGCAAGTCTGTTGTTGGAAGGTGACTTGTTGTTCACTTTCTTTGATAACGTCAATGACCGATTGGTAATACGTTCGAGGAGTGCGAATTATAATATGATTCATATTCTTGACTTTGGAACGCTTGACTTTTCGGAAGTTGTCAACACCGCATCCGAACTAAGCGTACTCGCTTCAACAGAGAGATATATCTATTATTCGATTGGCCGAATGGTGATTAACAGATACTCAGTCGGACATGGCGAGTCTATGAAAGTTCAAGGGCTTTCGTTTGAACGTCCTGTCAGCTTTGAAAGAAATTCTGTGCTGTCTGGTTTTGTGATTTTTACTGGCGATGACAGCCCAGCACAAGTGTTCGATGCAAACACTGAAACACTTGCGTCATCTGAAGACGTTCTTGGTGGATTGTTGTACTACAAAAACAGCTCAAACGTTTTGACTGATGGCGAAAACTTCTTTAACACTCACCTTGAAATCATTGATGACATTTATAATACCACGTTATCGTTACCAAGAGAATCAAGCGGTTCTGCGAGTTTTATTATTCATAGCATAACCGACTCTCGTGTGAGGATTTCTGCACGAAATTAGAGCGATTTAACGATTTTCACAAAAATTTTGTAAAAAAGCTAAAGTTTTTGTGAAAACTGACGATAATATATATAATAAGTAATTATTTTTATATGAAGGAGGTATTTGTCATGGGTGCTATAGGAAATGCTTCAACTGATATGGGTATGTTTGAAGTTATGAGTAGGATTTCTACTGGACTAATCAGAACCGCTATGGACCAAGCTGAAGTTCAGGCACAAGGGATTATTGATATGCTCCCACCGCCTGTCGCTGCCAATGCTATTGGTGGACTTCTTGATACGAGAGCTTAGAACCTGTGTTCAATAACGCACAATGCGGTCTACTAAGCTACTTTGTCACGGCAATGCAATAATTTAATAACTCCCGAAAACTTAGATTTTCGGGAGTTATCGTGTCGTATAGTTGGGATAATTATTAAACCGCAACAAAACGCTTGCGTTTTGTAAGGCTTAATATTGTACAACTGTTTCTAGTCTGCCATCAGCAGACTAGAAACAGGTGTTTTTTGAGCAATGAAACTATTGCGGAGCAAAAAAATCGGAGGTTCAAATAATTACATGAAGAATCAAAATATCGCAGAACTCTTGAGTGGTAAAAAATACCCTGGTCGTGGAATAATCATAGGGAGAAGCCCAGACGGTAATCACGCAGTAATCGCATACTTTATCATGGGGCGGAGTGCAAACTCACGCAATCGTGTATTTGAAATTAGAGAGGATAATATGCACGGAGATATTCGCACCAAAGCGTTCGACGAAAGCCAGCTTACTGACCCGAGCTTGATTATCTATAATCCGGTTCAGACCCACTGGAATCGTGTAATTGTTACTAACGGCGACCAGACCGATACCATCTCTGAACTAATTGACGAAAAAGATTTGACTTTTGAGCAATCGATTAAATTCATCGAATTTGAACCAGACAAACCTTATTATACACCAAGGATTTCCGCTGTATTAAACTTTTGTTGTAGAGAGCCGTACTTTGACTACGCACTTTCGATTGCAAAAACCGCTGATGGTGACCCAGCTTCGTGCAGGCGTTTTGTTTACAATTATGACAAGCCAATTAAAGGGCAAGGGCATTTTATTCATACGTATGGTGATGATGATGTCAACTTACCGTCGTTTAGCGGAGAACCGATTACCGTTTCAATCGACAGCGATGATATTGACGTGTTTTCTAAAACGCTGTGGGACAACCTTAACGCTGACAACAAAGTTTCTCTTTTTGTGAGGTACGTATCAATGCTCGATGGGGAATCTGTTCAGCGGATTGTTAATGTTCGGTAACACCGCAGAGCGTCGGAGTTATTTACACCCAAACTTTCAATAAAAACGGAGAGAAGTGAAATGAACGAACTACAACTAAAATACGGCTGTAATCCGAATCAAAAACCGTCAAGAATTTATATGGAAGATTGTGGCACTCCTCTACCACTCGAAGTTTTGAGCGGTACACCGGGGTATATCAATTTTATGGACGCTTTGAACGGCTATCAACTCGTAAAAGAACTGAAGGTGGCGACTGGACTTCCAGCGGCGACTTCTTTTAAGCACGTTTCGCCTGCTGGCGCGGCAGTTTGTACTTCGATTGCATCGGCATATGGAAAAGCAAGGAACGCTGACCCGCTCTCGAGTTATGGTGATTTTATTGCCTTGTCAGATAAATGTGATGTTGAAACAGCCAATATTATCAAATCAGTAGTGTCTGACGGTGTAATCGCACCAGATTATGACACTGAGGCGTTAGAAATTTTAAGACAGAAACGCAAGGGTGGTTATAACGTAATCAAAATTAACTCTGAGTATATTCCTGCTCCAATTGAACGTCGCCATATTTACGGAATCACGTTTGAGCAAGGGCGTAACGAGCTTTTAATCGATAAGTCAATGTTTTCTAATATTGTGACGGAGAATAAAGATATTCCAGATTCAGCGAAAACTGATTTGATTGTCGCTTTGATTACGCTGAAGTATACTCAATCAAATTCGGTAGTGTATGCTTATGACGGTCAAGCAATCGGAGTTGGAGCGGGACAACAATCAAGAATAGCTTGTACGCAGTTGGCTGGAAATAAGGCTGATGATTTTTTTGCACGAACCAAGCTCCCACAAAAAGGGGTGTCTGTTGCTTCAGATGCGTTTTTCCCGTTCGCTGATAATATCGAAAGGGCAAAAGAAAGCGGCGTTGCATACATCGCCCAACCTGGTGGTTCAATCCGAGATGATGAAGTGATTGAGGCTTGCAATAAATATAAAATTGCGATGGCGTTTACAGGGATTCGATTGTTTCATCACTAGACAGAACAAGAGTATTCCCCCGTAAGATGGGCTTTGCTCGTCTGGAATGGGGGAACTCGACGACAAGCTCTTCAAGTTGCCTGCTCGCCGACAAAGTCACCGACACCGCAACTCTCGTTTAACTAAACAAAGGCGAATGCAATTAACTGCATTCGCCTTTGTGTTTGAGAAAAGTCGGCTTAATTTTCGAACCAAGTGATTTCGCCAGAACCTACGTCATAAATCGCACCGACGACCATTACATCATGATAATGAACGACTTCAAGTTCAGCAAGTCGTGCAACGCTTGCTTCCACATTAGCTCTCGTTGCGACCATGACATCGGTAGTCCCAGCGACGATTGGAGCGAGTTGACCTAAGATTCCTTGTAGTTCGTTTGAACCGTTTTCGAGGAAACCGTCTCTAAGTCCAGATAAATCAGCAGTTTCCATTGAGCTAATCACCGCACCGCAACCAGTGTGACCCATTACTACAATTAGCCTTGCACCGAGAACTTCGATTGCGAATTGCATAGAGCCAACAGAAGTGTCATCAGCAAAGTTACCAGCGTTCATAGTGGTGAAAATGTCGCCACGTTTCATATCAAATAAAAGTTCAGGGTTCACACGTGAGTCAGAACACCCGAGAACAATCGCAAATGGATTTTGTTCTTCGCCAAGAATTTCACGGTCAGCATCAAAATTATGAGTTCCGCCAGTTCCAGCCAAGTAACGTTCATGTCCATCTTTTAGGTATTGTAATCCACGTTCGGCTGGAATTGCGTGTTCAGACGGGTCACGTGTCCATTGTGCGGGCATTGGCATACACCCAGTAAATGTAGCAGCAGACGCAAGAACAATCGCTCCTGTAATTAGTGCTGTTGCTAGTCTTTTAGTTTTGATTTTCATTAAATTAAACCTACTTTCTATTCTTTTTGAATACATATGACTAATTATACCACACAGTTTCAATTCTGACAAGTTTTTTCACAAAAATCTATAAAAGTCACAAAAATCTCACTTTTTTAGAATGATTTTTGTGACTTTTGTATGGTTGTTAGTTTCTAAGAAATTCCAATATATCGACTGCTTTGGGAGGGCAACCGTGAATATTTCGCAAAAACCCGCAACAGCAGTTGCCGATTCCAATTTCGTCGCTGTTGTTATCTTTGATTTTTTTGAAACCTTGCCCGATACAAATTTTAGAGTGCGGCTTTTCTTTTAATCGATGCAAGGCATAAATCAATGCAGAGTAACAAGCCGAACACGCTGAATCTTCGTTAATATAATTGCGATATCGATTAGCAATGCTTGAATGTGTGATACTATGAGCCGGCTTACAATCAAGATTTAGTTCGACAACTTTAATAGTGGGAGTGGTGGAGGAATAAAATTCACCAAGCCCTAACTCTAAACCATAGGTCAAATACTCGATTTCATCAGGGCGATATCCAATCAGCTCAGCACAGAATGAATCTACTAAGAGCGGATTACGCCCTGCAATGATTCGGTTTGAATGTACAGGGTTTCCGCCTTCTTCAAACGTCAAATCGCCGCAGATGCCGTCAACCACGCAGTAGCCAGTCGGCATGAGTTTGTTTAACACTGCAATTGGTTTATGCAATCCGAGCGTATGGAATCTTCGTTTTTCTCTGTCCGGAATACAGCCTTTGAGGTTTTTCATGTTGCAAGTCAATCGTGTCTGGCAGTGGGCTTTTAGCACTGGAACGTTAATCAAAAAGTCAGTGTTTAAGGCACGATTGCACAAGCTCATACTCAAATCGTTGTGAGTGAGCGTAGTGCAAGAATCGTCTTTTAAGTCAAACAACAAAACATCATATTTTTTAGATAACTCTTCATATCCGCAAACTTTGTATGCACGCTTAGTGCTATCCCCGACCCACGAACTTTCTATAATTTCGATGTGCTTAATGCCGTATTCGCGCAAAAAAATGATTATGCCCTCAACAACTTCAGGGTGAGTAGTTGCACCATTATCTGCAGGAGAAGCAAGAACGAGGTTCGGTTTAATTGCGACTTTCATGAACGGTTTGAGCGTGTGAGATATGTCGGATGTACGCAGAGTTTCGATGGTGGATTGAGTTATGTTTGGATTATAATTTATTGTAATCATAGAACTTTAGGCGACCTCCGAAAACCTTTTGCGTGTTTTTGCTGTACCAGCTTTCGCCGTCATTTTATCCAAAAAGCCTCGACAAAACACAAAGTTTGCCTACGTTTTTCGTGCAAAGCCCATCAAGGGCAGGCTATGCCTGCTCGACTGGGCTTAAGCACGTTCAA
>JGI24703J35330_11748599_pt1 | contig 21565 bp, 21 predicted proteins | sample TergutNt197P1_FD_35330 | JGI IMG/M metagenome (IMG submission 35330)
CCCACCAACAACATCCCCCCCAACCGAAGAACCGCCGACGGCAACGCCGCCGCCAAATCCCACAACCCCTCCGCTTGCAGACCCCCCGTCCACTTCAACACCCCCATCCCCGGACCTCCCGAATACAAACAATACCCCGAACTCACCGAACGCCCCCGACCCTCCGCCCACAATTTCCGAAGCCCCTGCCCTTGTCGCGTCCGAATATAGCTACGCAATAATTGAAGACACAGAAGTCCTCCCGTCTGCTTATGAACCGGGCAACACCAACGAATATGCAACAATATACGACACGGAACTTCCCTTGGCATCGCTCGAAGCCGACCCCCTCGCAGAAGCAAATATATCAACAGAAGTACAATCCGCCGGTGAAATGCCCCAAACCGGCCTGCCCGACAACACTTTTGCACTGCTTATCGGACTTATCGCATCACTGTCAACGGCCGCCACCGCATTGTTTTGTATTTGCCGAACGAGGAAAAAAAATTCTTAGGGCATCAATTTGTACAAGGATGCGGCTTCTTCCTTACGCACGGTTTCTTTTATTGCCAAAACCTCGACGGCGGTCATTTTGTCGCCGAAGCGGATGGCGATTTTGTCGCCGATTTTTACGTCGTGGGAGGCTTTTGCGGGCTTGTCGTTTACTTCAACGCGCCCGGCGTCGCACGCTTCGTTTGCTACGGTTCGACGCTTTATGATTCTGCTGATTTTTAAAAATTTGTCTAATCGCATGTTTTTGCCATTCGCTGACACGTACAAATTTCTGATGAAATTCGTCGCTCGCGTTCCTTTCTTCGGATTTTATGCTCCTTTTTTGCATCCTCCGCAGTGGCCTCCGCTTCCGCATTTGCCCATGCCGCCGAAATGCTCCATTGCGATGTGCGGCAGCCCCGCTTCCACGAATTCCTCGCCATATGCGACAAATCCGAGTTGTTCGTAAAAGCTGCGTGCGGTAAGTTGCGCGTGGATGATTTGGCGCGTGCCGCCCATTGCGACGCACGCGCCGACAAGGGTTTGCATAACCGACGTGGCGATTCCGCGCCCGCGATGCGACATAATTGTCGCGATACGGCCGAGTTTGAAATAATCTTCGCCGATGAAAATGCGCCCTGTTGCAACGGGTACGCCGTCGTCACAAACTAAAAGATGCGCACACGAGCCGTCGGTTCCGTCAAATTCCTCCTCCTCGCTAAGTCCTTGCTCGCCCACAAAAACCTCGCGGCGAATCGCATAAACCTCGCTTAAATCCTCGCGTTCACCCATAAACCATTTCATTTCAAGCATGTCCTCGTGCTCCTTTTCTATATGTCCTTTTCCTGCGTCATTCCCAAAAGAATCGCCATGATTTTAGCGGGAAATTTTGCGATATACGCGTTGTACACGGCGGCGGCCTCGTTATATTCGACGGCGGCAACGTCGGTTTCGGCGATATTTTCCCGCAAAATTTCGTCAAGCGGCTCAATTTTTATTTGCACAACGGATTGTAACAGGTTTCGTGTTTCAAGAGTCGCAAAATCGGCGCACATTTCGCGCACCTCGTCGGGCTGCGTATCATAAAGAATCTCCAATCGCGCACGAAGTAAAACGTCCAGCACGGCAAGAGCTTTATCCACAACAACGCGCCGCTTCATCACACAAAAATACAAAACCAGCGCGCAGATGCTTAACACAGCGACAATTGCCGCGCCAATCCCAAAAACAGAAAGCATCGCGCCTCCCCTTTCTGCGCATATTATACGCAATTTTGCAGATACTTCCAACGCGCCGAAATATTTTTTGCAAAATCGATGATGTTTTGTAAAGCAAAAAAAATGAGTCGGCGAGTGTCACTCGCCGACTCATTTTTTTACGGGCGATGAAACTGCATCCGACTTCGAGAGAATGCGCCGCCGCCGACACATGTCCCCGGTGCCCACTGCGCGCTTGGCGCACTTTTTTGCGGGCGATGAAACTGCATCCGGCTTCGAGGGAATGCGCCGCCGCCGACACATGTCCCCGGTGCCCACTGCGCGCTTGGCGCGCTTTGCGCGAAAGCCCCAAACGATGTATAATTCCGCTATGAATCTAAACGAAAATCAACTCACGGCGCGGCAACATTTCACCGGCCCCATGATGGTGCTGGCCGGCCCCGGAAGCGGAAAAACCGCCGTAATAACGGCGCGCGCGGCAATGCTTGCGGCACGGCAAACGCGCGGAATTTTGGTAATTACTTATTCAAAAGCCGCCGCAACGGAAATGGAACGCCGATATGAACGAAACGCAGAAAACAACCCCTATTTTTCCTCGCCTGAAATCCGACCTCGAACGAACGCGCCGACTTTCGGCACATTCCACTCCGCCTTCTTCCGGATGCTTCGCCGAAAAAAAGGCTTTTCAACCGAACAAATCCTTGTCGACAACGAAAGACGTTCCGTCGTGCGCGGATTTTTGGCAGAAATGCAATACGAACCCGACGACGAAACGCTAAGCTCCCTCCTGTCCGAAATGTCCCTCGTGCGAAATGAATTACACGATTTGCGAAACTATTATTCTAAAATAATCGGCGCGGAGGACTTTATTGCCGTTTGCGAATTTTTTGAAAAATACAAACGCGAGCAAAACAAAATAGATTTTGACGACATGCTGTGCCATACCTATGAAATGTTAAAAACCGACAAAAACGAGCTGAATTACTGGCGAAACAAGTACCCCTTTATAATGATTGACGAATTTCAGGACATAAACCGCGTGCAATTTGAAACCGTAAAACTCCTTGCCGCGCCGGAAAACAACCTGTTCGTTGTCGGCGACGACGACCAAAGTATTTACCGCTTTCGCGGTTCGCGCCCGGAATTTTTGCTGAACTTCCCCAAAGACTTTCCCGAAACGGGTAAAATTACGCTTGATACAAATTATCGCTCCACCGACGAAATTATAAAATACTCAAACGACTTGATTTCCATAAACAAATCGCGGTACAATAAAAATATTAAAGGCACCTCACGAAGCGGCGCAACCCCCGTAATAATCACAAGCGACGACCAAAACGCCGAAGCTATGCAAATTGCCGAGCGAATCCGCGACCTATGGAAAAACGGAGCTGACCTCGATGAAATCGCGGTTGCCTTTCGCCTGAACATCCAAGCCCGCGCATTCACCGACGCGTTTTTGAACCTAAACATCCCCTTCAAAAGCCGCGACGAAACCCCAACAATTTACGAACACTGGCTCGCCGAAGATTTGTTCGCGTACATGCGCGTAGCAAAACGCCTCGAACTCCGCCAAAAAACAGGCTTCGACCCCGACGCGGCGCGAATAATCAACAAGCCCTTCCGCTTCGTAAGCAAAGCGTTTTTGCAAGGCGCGAAACGCGACAACAAAAATATTTTCACAACCTACAAACGCGACCAAACCCTGCATGTCGCAACAAAAACAACAATCGAGGAGCTTCACGCCGACCTGATTCGTCTCGCAAAACACACCCCCGCCGAACAAATACGTTACATTCGCGCAAATATAGGTTATAATGGGCATATAATCGACACATGCGAGTATCGAAAGCTGAATTCTGCGGGGCTTTTCGAGATTGCGGATGAATTGCAAGAGGCGGCAAAGCCGTTCAAAACGTCGGCGGAATTTATCACACACGCAAAATCGGTTGCATCCACAACAAAAACCCGCGACAAAACCGGCCCGACCTGCACCCTAACCACGCTTCACAGCGCGAAGGGCCTGGAGTTCGAACGCGTTTTTATCGCTGGCGTCGTGGAGGAAATTTTACCCTATATTCGAAGCAAAACCGACGCAGAAATCGAGGAAGAACGCCGCTTATTCTACGTTGGCGTAACCCGTGCGAAAAACGAGCTGTACTTGTCAACAATAAAAACGCGCTACGACAAGCCCGTAAAGCCGTCACGTTTTTTTGATATTTAATCGGAGGTATGATACAATGTCGAAATGGTTTCGAAGAAACAAACGAATTATCGGCATGGTTGTTGCCATATTATTGGCGATTCTCTTGACGATACCGCCGCTTTTGGGCGGCGTCGCGGCACTATGGTAAAAAGTGGGGAGGACTTGAAATGAACGACGATTTGGAAAAATTAAACAACGAGGACGACAGTTTGGAAGATTTGGAGGCGCAACTATCGTCGCTGGGTATTTTTGGCGACGGTGACGGCGATGACGACTCTGATCCCTTCGCGAGCTTCAATTTCGACAGTGACGACGATTCCAGCGACCCCTTCGCGAGCTTCCAATTCGACGACGACGACGCGCCGTCATCCGCGCCCTCATCCGCGCCCGCGCAAGTCACCGACGATATGGACTTGGACGCGCAACTCGAAATGTTGCTCATGGCGGACACCGCCGCCGACGCGGATTTTGAGATAAAGGACGTCGCCACGGGGCCGATGCAATCGGTATACGACCCGGAAGTTGACGGTTTGGGCTCGGTACAATATGTCAAAGGCTCCTTCGCGCTTGAAAGCGAGCGCAGAGAAAAACTTTTTGCAAACATCGCGCCATGGAAAATGGCGGCGACGTTTATTATCGGCGTATTTTTGATAGGCGTCGGTGCAACAACGGCAATTTTGGCGTCCAACATAGTTCACGAGCAAAACGAGCAAGCCGCCGCGCTTGACCGCTTTACCCCTGTCGAAATCCCAAGCGAAACCGCGAACAACGCCCGCAGTATTTTCGTAAACGAGCGCGCCTTTATAGATGAAGAAACGCCCTTTACGCTAACGCGTTTTGTTGCGGCGTATTCAGGCACGTTTTTTTATTTCGACGAGCATTTCAACCCCGATGATTATTACATTTTGCTGTACAACCAAGCGCGGAATTTATATGCACGCGCTTCTTTTGATGTTGTCGCGGAGGAGGGCGTCGGAACCATTTTGCAGTTCGGGCCGCTTTCGGGCAACACGTTGTTCCTCACGCTTCATATTCAATGCCCTCGCACGCACGCCTATGTGCAGTTTAATTACCGCTTCGAAACGCCGCCGATTCACCAACTTCCGGCGTTCGTGAACCACTCGGTTCAGGCAATGGGCGGAGGCGGGCTTGAAATTCGCCACGCCGTTTTCGACAGCGGAAGCAGCACGATTCACTACACATATTCGCCGAACCTCGGCGGAGGCTTGCGCCTTAACATGCCCGACGAACCCTTTGTGCAACTTTTTGAACGCTTCAACGTGTCGGCGATTCATCCGCTTACAAACGAGAACGCCGCCGTTTATTTCGATGATTTCGGCTTGCTTGTGGGTTCGGCGACTTTTGGGCCGATTTTGAACCTTGAAAGCGACGTCGAAGTTCATTTTGGCGGGCTGGCATATTTTGTTCCCGAACCCGTTGTAAAAATCGCGCCGTCGCAACTTTTCGGCAATGACCAATGGAGTCCGATTCCCGTGCCAATCGGCAACTTTACGGTAAACTTCGAGGGCATGGTTCAGCGCGGAAATCGCGTTTACATGACCATGCACGGCGTGGACGAAGGCGGACGCCGCGTCCCGACAAGCCTTGATATTTCGATGAACGTGCGCGTGGACGGCGAGCCGATTTCCATACCGGGCGATGTAAACGTGTATGTTCGCGGCACCGACGTTATTTTTAACCTTGCGCCGTACGTCGGGCGTTTGCGCGATGTGCATATTTCCGAATACTATTTTTCTATAAATTCGATGGAATTTGAGATGCCGTCGGTCGTTGTGCCGATAAATGTTACGCGGTTTAACAATATGCCGCGGCAACGCCGCCTCGAGGCAGAGCTTGCCGTAACGCAGGCGTTCGACTCGCTTTTGGCGTACAAATCCGGCGAAATTTCGCAGGCAAGCCTCGTCGGGCTTTCGGCGGAGCTTCGAAATTCGCCCGACCTGCTGAATCTTTTCGCGCCCGCGCGCTTTGAGGGACGTGCGATGCACGCGATTAATATCGCAACGGGCGATTTGGAAATCGTACCTTTCCGCGCCCCGGCAGCCCAAGCCGGCCACGTACTGGACCACGAATTTTTCTACCTCGCGGTAGTTGAGGTAATTTGGACGGCAGGCGAAGGCGCGAACTTGCAATACTTCCGCGAAACTTTTCAAATTACCGCGCACAGCACAGATTTGATTTGGCAAATTACGGAAATTTTGTGGCTTTAAGTCTTAGGCGAATTTGGCAAATCACAGATGCAGCGCGACTTTAAGCCCTAATCAAAACGAAAAGAGGACTGCTTGCTGGATTACAAATTTGCCTTTGTGGCATGTTGTTTTATACTCGCGCTGTTTTCCCGCGTGAAGTGCATTTCTGAAAAAGACTGGGGCCTGCTTTCATGCGGGCTCTTTTTTACTCTTTGCGCGGATTATTTTTTGGTTTTGCGGAACGAGCATCTCGCGGGGGTTGCGGTGTTTTGTTTTGTGCATGTGTTTTATATTTTGCGTGCGCGTCACGCTCTCATATGCAAGCGGTGGGGGTTGTTTTTTGGGATTGCGGCGGTTATTTGGGTGGGGGCGTTGGCGGCGGGTTCGGTTGTTGGGATGGCGGGGCTTTACGCGTGCTTGTTTGCCGTGAATTTGTACGTTAACGCAAAAGCCCGCCGATGGCTTATTACGGCGGGGCTGGCGTTGTTCGCGCTGTGCGATATAAGCGTCGGGCTTTATAATTTGTCGCACTATTTGGACGTGACGCAGTATTTTTCCGGCGCGTTTATGTTTATTTGGATTTTTTACATTCCCGCGCTTGGGATTTTGGCTGTGAGTGCGCTTGATTTTAGCGGAACAACAAACAGCGTTTCCTAGCGCGCCAAGCGCGCGGTGGGCACCGGGGACATGTGTCGGCGGCGACGCATTCTCTCGAAGCCGGGAGCAGTTTTCCGGAGCAAAAAAAGCGCGCCAAGCGCGCGGTGGGCACCGGGGGCACGTGTTGGCGGCGGCGCATTCTCTCGAAGCCGGGAGCAGTTTATTTGCGTAAAAAAAAGAGTCGGCGAGTGTCACTCGCCGACTCTTTTTTTTGGGGGGCGCGTAATTGCTCCCGGCTTCGAGAGAACGCGTCGCCTCCAACACATGCCCCCGGTGCCCACCGCGCGCTTGGCGCGCTAAAAAATCGAATGCGCCGCAATCACGCTTACAATCGTAATTGAAACGGTGGAAACCAGCTTGAAAAGTGTGTTTATTGACGGGCCGGTGGTGTCTTTGAAGGGGTCGCCAATGGTGTCGCCGATTACGGCGGCTTTGTGGCAGTCCGAGCCTTTTCCGCCGTGGTTGCCGCTTTCGATATATTTTTTTGCGTTGTCCCATGCGCCGCCCGCGTTGTTCATGAAGACGGCAACTATGAAGCCGATTACCGTTGCGCCGCCGATGAAGCCGACTACGCCCTCGACGCCGAAGATTAGGCCTGTTACAATCGGCAAAACAACGGAAATTACTGTCGGCAAAATCATTTCTTTTAACGCGCCGCGCGTGCAAAGGTCAACGCAGGCGGCGTAGTCGGGGTCGGCTTTTTCTTCCATAATGCCCTTGATTTCGCGGAATTGACGTCGCACTTCCATTACAATGGACTGCGCCGCGCGTTGCACCGCCGACATCGTAAGCGCGCTGAAAACGAAGACCAACATCGCGCCCAAAAATAATCCAATCAGTACGCTCGGGTTATTTAGGGACAAATCAAGTCCGGGGAAATATTCGCCGGGTATATATCTGTAAACATCGGTGCCGTCTTGGGCTTGCGGTACGAGATATCCGCCGTGTGCCGCAACGTGGCGCGTCGCAATATTAATGTAGGAAACCAAGAGCGCGAGGGACGTAAGCGCGGCGGAACCCACCGCGAAGCCCTTGCCCGTTGCCGCCGTTGTGTTGCCCAAAGAGTCGAGAGCGTCGGTGCGCTCGCGGATTTCGGGCGGCATGTGGCTCATTTCTGCGATTCCGCCCGCGTTGTCGGCAACGGGCCCGTATGCGTCGGTCGCGAGGGTGATTCCAAGCGTCGAAAGCATCCCCACCGCCGCCAAGCCGATGCCATACAATCCGTATTGAAAATCAATCGCGTAATTCACATAATTCGTGTCCATTGTTCCGCCCGCCGCAATAAAACTCGCGACAATCGCGCAAACCACGATTACAACAGGCGCGACGGTTGATTTCATTCCTAAGGAAACGCCCGCAATAATCAGCGTCGCCGCCCCTGTCTCGCTTGCCTCCGCAAGACTTTTTGTAGGTTTGTAATGCGTCGAGGTGAAATATTCCGTGAAATAAGCGATAAGCGTTCCCGCCACAACGCCCGTTACAATCGCGATATACAGCCCAAACCAACTGCCGTCCATCCCCCGCATAACGAACCACGTGACCGGCGCGAACGCAACGACGGCAATACCCGCCGATGCATAAGTTCCTGTGCGAAGCGTTGTAAGAAGCTGCGCCTGTGTGGCTTTTTCCTTGGTACGAATCAAAAACGTGCCGATAAGCGACGCAAACATCCCGACAACCGCCAGTGCTATGGGCAAAAACATCGCCGCCATAACCATATCGTTGCCGCTTCCGATAAACGCGGCGTATCCAAGCGCGATTCCCGCGTGCATCGACTTGATGTACGATTCGTACAAATCCGCGCCCATTCCTGCCACATCGCCCACGTTATCGCCTACGTTATCGGCGATTGTCGCTGGGTTTCGCGGGTCATCCTCGGGAATTCCCGCCTCGACTTTGCCCACAAGGTCTGCGCCGACATCGGCGGCCTTAGTAAAAATTCCGCCGCCAACCCGCGCAAACAACGCAAAAACCGCCACACCTGCGCCAAACATAACCATGTTTTCGGCGATTTGATACGACGGCAATTCGAAGACAAAATGCAACAACAAGAACCACACGCTAACGTCCAAAATAGACAACCCAACAACCGTAAAACTCAAAACCGTACCCGACGCAAACGCCACCTTCAAGCCCTCGTTAAGGCTCGTGCCGGAGGCATGAGCGGTCCGAACATTGGCGCGCGTCGCGATTTTCATCCCGATAAACGCCGAAAGCTGCGAAAAAATTCCGCCGGACAAAAACGCAAACGGAATAAAAGGCGAAGCGTGCCCCAGCACCGCCAAAACCCCTAAGGCAATCACGATTATTACATAAAAAATCGCAACCACTCGGAACTGCCTCCGCAAATACGCGCTCGCGCCCTGACGAATTGCCTCGGCGAGTTTTTTCATTTTGTCCGTGCCCTCGTCGAATCTTAAAACCTTTCTGCTTTGCATAAACGCGAACAAAATTGCGATTATTGCCCCCACTACACCAATTGCAAACGCTGTGTCAAATTGCATACATTATCAATCCCTTCATATTATAATAGCCTAATCTCAATTCTATGCCTTTGAATCGATTTGTCAATGCGCTTGTCCTTGCAAAATACGGCAAGCAACGATTGGTTATCATTGAAATCCGAATAAAATAATGTTAAACTTCCATACACACAAAAGGCGGGGAATAATTTGAAGAAAATAAAACACACAATATGCCCTTTTTGCTGTCACCGCTTTCATCCCAATGAGGCGGACTTTCGTCTGCCCGGAGTTGCGCCCGCGGCGAATAAATCGCGCAGGAAAAAAGTCGAAGCACCGGGCGGAATTTCGGCGATTTTGGACGAGCGGCTCATGGATTATCAAATCGAAATTTTGCAGGTAAGCGAGAGAGAAGCGGAAAAAAACGCGATGCAATTGCCCTTTATTGAAGTGGAAAATAATCCCGATGTGTATTTTGACGAGTCGGAACTGGAGAAATACGGCTTTGTCCAACGGCTGATTTATACGCCGCCGGAGGGCAAAAAAATTACCTGCGAAAAGCGACTTTGCCCAAATTGTCACAACGACTTGCCGATTGGATACGGCGTGCGCGAAACGATGCTTATTTCGATTCTGGGCGACGCGCGCGTAGGCAAATCCGTTTTTTTGACCGTGCTTATTTCCGAGCTTGAAAGCAATGCGGATTTCCCGTCAAAGCTGACTTTTATCGGCGACGCGGCGGTTCGCGAGACATTTTATGAAAACTATCAAAAACCACTTTTGCGCAACCACGAGTTGATTTCTTCCACGAAACGAAGAAAAATACCACCATATGCGTTTAATTTTTGGTACAAATGCAAAAATGAAGACGGCGGATTTGAGGAAAATTCGATAGATATAATTTTCTACGATATCGCGGGCGAGGACCTGCGCGACGACTATGGAATCCGCCAAAACGGCTTTAATATCAAGGATTCGTCGGGGCTGATTTTCCTTGCCGACCCAACTAATTTCCCAAAACTTTCCGACCTGTTTCGCGTAACGGATGCGTCACTTATTGAAGCAATTCCGGAAGAAAATTCGAACCAACAGATTTTTAACACGCTGTACAATTATTTCCTCGGCTTCGACCGCGAGAAATGCCCGATTCCGCTGGCTTTGGTGCTGTCAAAGGCGGACCTTTTGCGTTTCGTAAAGTTCGATTTTTTCGCCAACAAACCCGCCAATCGCATACAAAATATCTTCGGCGACGAACTGCACAACGGCGCGGTAAACATGCGCGCCGTAAAAAGCCTGAACCGCGAAGTGCGCGAATTAATGACGTACCTCGGCGAGGAACGAATTGTGAACAATGCGGTGGGCTGTTTTAAAACGGTAAGTTGTTTCGCAGTGTCCAGTTTGGGCAAAAAGCCTACAATTGAGCAAATTTCCGACCCCGAAACCAACGAAACAATCGAAAAGGGATATGTAGACGGCCCACTCGAGCCGTTTCGTGTAAAAGACGCATTTTACTGGATTTTAATGCGCAAACAATTGCTGAACAAATTCGAAAACGGCAGGTACGCGCGCTACACTCCGCCAACTCCGCCTGAGGAACTGAATCTTTGGCAGAAATTAATCGAATTTTTCGCGGGACGATAGTACGCAATTCCCTCAGACCCTGTATGAAAAAAATTATTTAAAATAGGAGGGGTTTAAATGAAGAAAAAATTTTTTGCCGCATTTGCGCTTGCATTTGCACTGATTTTCGCCGCCGCCTGTACGACGGAAAACACGGAACAACCGGAGGACCGGCAACCCATTGCAACAACAGAGGAGGAACAACCCGTGCAAAGCAATGACGACGCGGCGCATCAAAACATCAATCCACTCGGCGAGTCCGCAGAAATCCTTGCCGCAACATCGGACTTGCCCGAATTCACCCCGCCGGAAAACGTCTATCCCCGCCGCATACGCATCGAGGACGGCTATTTCGTCGTGGGCGACGATTCGCAACGCATTTGGTTTAACGGCGTAAACACGCCGTGGATTGCGTGGAACGACTTCAGCGGCGACAATTTCGACTACGACGAGTGGGACGCGCATTTTGCCGAGCTTCGCGCAAGCGGCATAAATTCCTCACGCGTGTGGATAAACTGCACAAATAATTTCGGGCGGGTCAACCAACACGGCAACAACACGCCCACAATTTCCATCGACGAAAATGGCATGATTTACGGCGTTCAGGAACAGCACTGGGAAAACCTCGACGGATTCTTTGAAATCGCGGCGCGCCACGGCATTTATATCATGGCGACACTCCTCTCCTTCGACCATTTCCAGTACAACGAATGGCACAACGCCGACCCATATCGCTGGCGCGCGATGCTTCAATCCGAGGAGGCGATTAATTCATTTATCACACATTACACCCTCCCGTTTGTCGAGCGATATCGCGACAATCCCTTCCTTTGGAGCATAGATTTAATGAATGAGCCGGACTGGGTGCATGAAAACGTCGAAGCCGGCCAACTCGCATGGGAAGACATATCACACTTCTTCGCGCGAAACACTGCCGCAATCCGCCAAAACAGCGAAATTCTCGTAACCGTCGGCATGGCATTTAATAAATACAATTCCGATTATACCGACGAAGGCTTTTCCGGCAACAAAATCTCCGACGAATTCTTACAGAACCTATACGACAACCCATACGCCGCGCTGGATTTTTGGTCACCACACTTCTATGACTGGGTGACACAATGGTTCGGCCACCCCTTCACCGCAACCCCCTACGGCAGACGCAGAGACGGCGGCTGGGGTCTTTGCGACTCAAAACCGGCAATTTTAGCGGAAACATCCACTTTCGGCACCGCAGGATTCACCCTGACCGAAGACTTCCTAAACGCCATAGAAAACGGCTGGCAAGGCGTAATGCCCTGGACATCCAGCGGAATCGACGACAACGGCTGCCTTGAAAATATCGCCCCAACAACAATGTATATCGCCAATCGCTACAGAGATTTGGTATTTCCGCCGGGCTGATGCCAAATTTAAAGCAAATCAAAACAAAAAAATCTCGCGACGAAGCCGGACTTTTTCTGATTGAAGGGGAGAAATTTATTGCGGAAATTCCGGAAAAATACAATGTCCTTTTCTATGTAATTTCGCAAAAATACGCCGAGACGCATGATTTTTCGCGGCACGAACGGCGAGCGCGGTGCGAAATTGTTCGGGACAGCGTTTTAGAAAAACTCGCCGACACGGTTACGCCGCAGGGAATAATCGCCGTATGCGAAAAAATTTTGTACAAGCCCGATGATGTTTTGTCTGAAATAAAATCGGGCTTTGTTCTTATGGGTGAAAATTTGAACGACCCCGGAAACGTCGGCGCGCTTGTTAGAACGGCGACGGCGGCGGGCGCAAGTGCCGTGATTCTTACGCGAGGAAGCTGTGACGTTTTTTCGCCCAAGGTAATCCGCGCGGCGGCGGGCGCGGTTTTGCGGTTGCCGATTATCGCAAACGCGGAGCCTTGCGAGATTTTCGATACGTTAGCAAAATGCGCCGTAAAAATCTACGCGGCTCATCCTCGCGGCGAGTTTTTGCCCTATGATTTAAACATGCGCGAAAAATTTTGTCTGCTCGTCGGCAATGAGTCCCACGGCATTTCCGACGCCGCCCTCGCCCGCGCCGACGCAACCGTTCGCCTGCCCATGACGAACGAAACAGAGTCGCTTAACGCGTCGATTGCGGGGAGTGTTTTACTGTACGAGGCGGTTAGACAGCGGGCAAATGCTTGACCCGCGACGTACAAATATAGTTACAACAAATGCCCCCCTCGGAGGAAGCCATCATGGATGAGAAGAAAAACAGCATACTGATTGTTGATGACCAGCTATTAAACATAAAAGTTTTGTCGAAAATCCTTGAGCATGACTATGATGTCAGCTTCGAGCAAAGCGGCAAAGCCTGCATCGAAGCGGCAAAACAGACGAAGCCCGATTTAATTTTGCTGGATGTAATTATGCCTGAAATGAGCGGTTTTGAGGTCATCGAGGAGATGAAAAAAGACGATGACATCAAGGATATTCCTATAATTTTCGTGACCGGGCTTTCGAAATCGGAGGAGGAAGTTCGCGGCTTTTTATTGGGCGCGGTGGATTATATCAACAAGCCTTTCAGTGAGCCGGTCGTACAAGCGCGTGTGCGAAATCAGATTCGAATTGTTAATTATGTGCGTGAAATTCAAAATTTGAGCATAACCGACGCGCTGACGGGCATTGGAAACAGGCGGTATTTCAACAGCCTGTTACATAGCGAATGGGCGCGCGCAAAAAGGCTTCAATTGTCCATTGGCTTCATTATTCTTGACATCGACCATTTCAAGAATTTCAACGACACCCACGGTCATCTGAACGGGGACGAGGCGTTGAAAAACGTGGCGAAGGTTATAAACGCGTCGCTCTCGCGTGCTACGGACAAGGCGGCTCGTTGGGGCGGCGAGGAATTTGCCGTCATCTTGCCCTGTACGGAGCCGGCGGGCGCGCGCAAGGTTGCCGAGGATATTCGCGTCGCAATCGAAAATCACGTCATCCCCCTCGATGACGGCTCCACGACGCGAGTAACAATCAGCGTTGGCGTGCATTCCGTAATCCCCGACCGCACGGAAAAATACACCCTCGACGGATTTATCACCGACGCCGACAAGGCGTTGTACCACGCAAAAAAAACGGGACGAAACCGAGTTTGCGAAGTAGATTCCCTTAGTAAGCTCCACAGTGGGAACAACGACGGACTTTAGTTTGGAAAAGGCCAATAAAATAGTGGAAACTTAGGAAACGTAAGAAAATAAACTTTACACATTCCTAAGTGGGAACACGCCCCAAATATTTTCGCGTATACGGGCAAATTTCGATGCATTTGCCGCAGATTGTTATTTTGCCCGCCGCTCCAAAGCCGCGATTCGAGCGTTCACGCGCGGTGTCGCGGCATTTTTTTGCGTCGAAAAATTCGTCGCGGGTTATGTTTATGTGCCAATTTTTTCCTGAAACCGCGCCCGCCGGGCAGGCGTCTGCGCAGGCGGTGCAGGTGCCGCATTTTGGCGTGTTTACGGGCGTTGCCGTTTCAAGAGGCGCGTCGGTTAAAATCGCGCCGAGGCGCACAGCCGAGCCAAATTCTTGCGTAACAAGCATCGCGCATTTGCCAATCCAGCCGATTCCTGCGCGGGTTGCGACGGTTTTGTGCGGTAAGGCGGTGTTTAAATAGGAATCTTTTTTGCCTGACGGCAAAAAACCGTTCGCAAAAAACGCGTTGGTACCCGCGATTTTTTGCGAACTGATGGCTTCACCGGTGCCGACCCGTTCCCGTGTTTGTGCCACCGCGCGAAACCCCAGCGCGTCCAGGAATTCCGCGCCGCGTGTGACGATAAAATGAAGTTGCTCGTTCAATTTGTTATACCAATCGCGATACTCCGCCGTTGGAAGCTCCGCAATTCCGCAAATCACGTCCGGCGGATATTTTACCGCAACGCAAATCCCAATGGGCAGCCCGTCGCGCACCTCCTGCGGCAGTTCGCCCAAGTCCCCGAAGCCCACCAAATCCGCCCCAAGCCTATGTAATTCCGCTTTTACTGTGTCCGTTAAATTTTCCATACGCGCGCCCCCTATTTCTCCACAAAAAGTGCGCATCCAAAAGCAAATTCATTCGTAATTACCCTCGAAAAGCGCGATAATTTCACCTTGATATAGTTTGTCAAAATTTTCCATATCGGGCATTTCCATCTTGCCTACAAGGAAACCAATCCCGCGACGCCGCATATCCGCCTGCTCGAACGGCACAACCCGCGCCATAGGCTTGCCCGCCTTAGCAATAATAAACTCCTCGCCCTTTGCCACATCTTCAATAAGGCGCGACAAATGCGTTTTCGCCTCGTGAATATTTACCTGCCTCATTTTTGCACCTGCCTTCCAGCAAACTACGTCCTAAGTTTAGCAATGCGCACGCAAAATGTCAAAACAAAACCCATAAAAAAGCGCGCCAAGCGCGCAGTGGGCACCGGGGACATGTGTCGAAATCGACACATTCTCTCGAAGCCGGATGCCGTTTTCCGGCCCATAAAAAAGCGCGCCAAGCGCGCAGTGGGCACCGGGGACACGTGTCGGCGGCGACGCGTTCCCTCGAAGCCGGGAGCAATTTCCCCGCCCAAAAAAATCGAGTCGGCGAGTGACACTCGCCGACTCTTTTTTTTCAGCCAACAGAAAACTGCTCCCGGCTCCAAGAGAACGTGCCGACTACGACACATGTCCCCGGTGCCCACTGCGCGCTTGGCGCGCTTTTTTCTTTACGCCGACAGGCAACGAACGGTATAATGACTCCATGATGCCGCTTGCGAAAATTTTACACGTCGCGATTTTATTTTCGGGATTTGGCTTTTTGGGTTTTCGCTGGATTTCCGGCGGGGAGCTGGCAGGCTTTTTTTTGTTGCTTTTTATGGCTTGTTTGACGATTTTGCGGTGGCGCACGCCGAAATTAAAGTGGACGATAGTGGCAGATTTTGTTTTTTGCGCGGCGATTTACCCCGTTGCGCTGCCGATTATCGGGGCTTTGGCGGTTTCGTCGGTGTTTTATTGGCTGTGGGAGAAGGAGCGCGAACGCGGCCTTGCGCGACGCGACGCAGAAGCGGAAAAGGTCTACGAACTCGAGGCGATGCAACGCGATTTGCACGCCGCATCCGCGCGAATCGAGCGCATGACCGTCATAAGCGAACGCGCACGAATCGCACGCGAGATTCACGATAACGCGGGGCATGAAATCGTCGCGGCATACATTTCGTTGCAAGCGGCACGAGCGGGATTTTCGGATTTTCAGAACAACGACGCGCTCCGCCTTTACGATTCCGCGCTTTCGCGCCTTGACACAGGCGTAAATAAAATCCGCGATGCCGTGCATAATCTCGCGCCCGTTGCGGCAATCGGCGCGGACGCCTTGCGCGAAATTTGCGAAAAATTCCCCGGTCGCATTGAATTTCAGATTTTCGGAAACACCTCTCACGTAGCCGTGCATGTGTGGAACGTGCTTGAATCCTGCCTGAACGAAACCCTGACAAACGCCGCAAAACACGCCCCCGGCGAACCCGTAAGCGTAAGCCTCGACGCAACCCCGCACATCGTACGCCTATGCGTAGAAAACGCGGCAGCGGCGCGCCAAACGCGCGGTGGAAACCACGAGCGAAGCGAACGTTTCCCACGCTACCACGAGCGCGTGTCGGAAGCGACACATGCTCGCGAAGCCGGATACATCTCCGTCGCGCCCGGAAGCGGAAGCGGTTTACGAAATCTTCGTCACCGCGCCGCCGCCGTCGGCGGGAATTTTTCGGTATCATCCGGAGAAATATTCCGCGCGATTTGTGTGATTCCGATGACGCAAATAAGCGAGACGACCACATAATAGGACACAAGCTCTAAGAAGTCGTAAATAACGCTACGAACATAGCGAGAAGCATAATTTCATGGTAAAATGAATTATTACAATTTGGCTGAAAGAGGTGCGTGAATATGGCTGAAATAGTCTTGCAAACTCGTGCTTTACCCGAACCTTTGCTCCGTCTTATTTCTTCTGATAACGTTAAAATCCAAGCGGATACTAATGGTGAAATCCGCTTGATACCTGTAAAAGAATCAATGGAATCGGTAAATAATTGCCCATTTTTGGGGATGTACACAGACGGAAAACTTACCGTTGATGGCTACTTGGAACGTAAACGCAGGGACAAGGAGTTAGAGCTTTGAACAAAATATATGTATTAGATGCTTGTGCTGTTATCGCGGCTTTATCAAATGAGAAGGGTGCAAATATAGTGGCAAATGCCTACAATGAAGCATCTTCCGGTAACGCAAAAATCATTATGAATATAATCAATTTGCGACCACCATGAGTTTGATGTAATCGAAGGCAAAGAACCCCTGACGTTTCATTGGATAAGATGAAGATGCGTACTTATGTACCGCGGCAAGCGCGGTACGTGCGAAATTTTTGTGTCAAATATTACAAGGAGCTATGATGAAAAAAACTATCGAATACCTCGAAATAAATAACTCAAAACAATGCATAGCCGTTAGCTCAACAAAATCAGCCCGCCCAATTCTCTTGTATTTGCACGGGGGGCCGGGTGATGCCGCCATGCCATTAGTAGCAAAGTATAACAAGGGTTTAGAAGATATTTTTACTGTTGTTATACTTGAACAACGTGGCGCAGGAAAGTCATACTATCCTTTTTCAGAAGCTGAAAATATAACCATTGATACATATGTTGAGGATATATTCACCTTAACAAAAATGTTATTGGAACGCTTCCATCAAGACAAACTGTGCCTGGTCGGCCACTCTTGGGGGAGTGTTTTGGGATTGAAATTTATACAGCGTTATCCGGACTTGGTTCATGCATATGTTGGATGCGGTCAAGTTGTAAACATGAAAAAATCATCACAGATTGCCCGTGATTTTGCCTTGCAAAAAAACATAGAACAAAAAAATAATAAATTAATTGCAAAACTAGAAGCTGTTGACTGCTCATATATGCAAGAAACATGGCTGAACGATTTGCTTTTTGTGACCAAGCAGGTCATCAGACATGGCGGCTCGGTATACGGTAAAAAGGATTTTAATCGCTTCGTTTTAGACTTCTTGTTTTCTTCAGACTACACGTTCAAGGAACTTATCAACAGACAAAAAGGTTCGCTACAAACGATTAAGTATTTATGGCATGAATTAATGGGTGTTGATTTTGAAAATACAACTGATTACGATGTGCCTGTAATTTTTGTTCAAGGTAGAGGCGATTATCAAGTTTCGTCTATACTTGTCCATGATTATTTTCAAACAATAAATACAAATAAACAATTTTTTTGGTTTGAAAACTCTTGCCACTTTCCGCAATGGAGCGAGCCTGAAAAGTTTAATGAAGTCATGAAATTAATTGTCGCAATATAAACATAGTCGCGTTATTTCCATCCATCACAGCACACATCCGACCAACATCCCGCCAACCCCCTATCCACAAAAAAAGCCGCCCCATACTTTTTCCGCTCAAAAAAAAACCGGAAAAAGCATCGCAAAGCGAGGCGGCAGCACAATTTTCACATTATCACATTACGGAATAATTACATCAACTTCAAACACATACCCATCTTTAAATTGAAGCGGAACGCACACAATTTTCGGGGTTTTTCGCGCGAGGGGGAAATCGTCGGCGGCTGCGTTAAAACGAAGCACAGGCGTGCGAATGTCAACGACGATTTCCTTGCCGGAAAAAATCGTTGCGACGTTGCCGGAAATTATATTCGCAAGCTCGGACACGGCGGATTTTGCCATATCCTCTTGCATCGAGGGCGTGGAAAAGCCGGGCATCATTCGTGATACAATAAAACAGCCTGCGTCTTCGGTCATATTGTACACAATTTCTCCCTCAAAGGCCCCGAAAATATCCACCGAAACGGATACTTCCGAAACTGTGTACGGGTTGGTTTTCAAAAAAATTTTCCCCAATGACGGAGTTTCTTGGCATATTTTATCGAAGACGCGCTGGGCACCCTGTACAAATGCATTTACATAGGAAGCGTCCATGTTTTTCGCCATTCGCTGAGCGCACAAATCACCATTAAAAATCGCTCGCCCGCGTTCCCTTCTTCATTTTTTCACACTTTTCGCCATTCGCTGAACGCACAAATCGCCATCAAAAATTCGCCGCCCGCGTTCCTCTCGTTCATTTTTCACTCTTACTCCTCGCCGTCGTCCGACTCAGTCTTTTTATCTTTTTTGTCAAAAATCGCGCCGAGGTTAAGTTTTGACAAAATACCCGGCACGAGGTCAACGAGCTTGTTGACACTGTCGGTGCTTTTCACGTTTACGAGCTGAACCGTGCCGTCCGTGATTACGACAACGGCCGAGGGCGTCAGTTTCGCGCCTGCCGCGCCGCCGCCCGCGCCTTTTTTATCGTCGGCAGAGTCGGCAAGCCCCGTTCCCACGCCGAAAGTCGCGTCAACAAGCGGGATTAAAATTACGTCGCCGATATGCACCGCCTCGCCGACAACGGTTTTCGTTGAAACAAAGTCCTCCATTTTACCGAAAAGCATTTTTAAATTTTCGTTTACGCTGCTCATTTATATTCTCCTCTCGAAGCCGGTTAGAAGCCGGTTAATAACATTTAGAAATCATCCGTTAGAAGTCGTCCGTCCACAGGGTTAACAGCCATTCGCGAACCGGTTCGTGCAACGCGAAGCGTACTATAAGTGTCACCATGCGCAGGATATTTGCCTTGCCGCGTACGTCGGCGTTGTAGCGAAACAGGGGGTCGTCGGTGTTAAAATCGCCCGCGAAACGGACATTTTTGCGAATATCGAACATGCCCGCAATGCTTTCGTACGTCCCCAAGACCATTGCCGTGTTAAACGGACAGCCCGTCCCAATCACTCCCGAAACATCAAATCGTTTCGGGCGCAAAACTTTTATCAAGTCGCCAAGCAGGGCAACAGCATGTTTTATGATAATTTTTCCACGCTCGTCTGTCAAGGAGGAATATACGTCCGAGAGCTTGTCGAGGAAGGATTCGTCGGATTTTGGGGAGGGTGGGGGAGTTCGGGGAGGCGCGGGCGGAGGCGATTTCGGTTTTGGGGAAGCGGAAAGCGGCTTTTTCTTCGGTTTATCGCGCCCTTGAAGCATTCGGCGCGCCCAACGCTTGACCCTTCGCCACCATCGCGGCGGTCTGTCAACCCTGAAAAATAACACATGAAACGTCGATTTTTCCCGCCCGTCCCGCAATTCGTAAGTGAAACGAACGATTTTTAACAACCAGCTCACACGGGCGACGACCATCGTATTGCCGTCGTTTGACGCGTTTACGCTATATTTTATCGGCAACGCCATAAGCAAAAGCACAAACAGAACAAGCGCGACAAGCACAACAAGCGTCCATAAAACGATATGCAGCAAAGCCTCAATCATTTCTCGCTCCCCTGTGCTTGTACAAATAAACCGACGAAAACGTACATATCAGCGCGGAAAAAATCGTAATTAACGCCGCGATAAAAATCGAAATACTTATAAAAAATTCAAGCGGGAACATGTTTATCATCAAATCCACAAAACGTGTAAGCCGCCAAGTTTGGTCGGCATCGCGGAAGAAAAAAATGTAGTGAAAAATATCCCACGCGCGGCTAAAGTCAATCGCGGAAATCCCCGCAACGGCGAGCATCAAAATAAAAAAGCCCACAAGCACCTCTCGCGAACATCGCGAAAGAAGCTCGAGCGGCTTGTGCCGAAAATAAATCATCGCAAAAATGAGCGCGATAAGTGAAAAAAGCGAGATGTTTCGCGTCATAAAAAGCAAATCGTACAGCTCTCGTACGTCATACATGTGTGTAATTTCACGGTCGGTAAAAAAATTTTGGCCGTATATGCGGTTTCCGCGCTCGTGCGGACCTTGCACCTCGGCGGTTATGCCGTGAAGCGAATCGCGCCGACCGCGCATGTACGCCAGCAATTCGTGGGTGACATGCATTAAATCGTCGTCCCTTATGCCGATTTCCGCAGCCACTTCCGCGCGATTAAAGTGCCACCGAAAAAAAGGCGTAAAAAAAGTGGGTATGATAATACTTTGGCTGATTATCAGCACAAGCACGCAAAGTGCGGCCGCGTATCCCATAATCCACTTCATCTGTAAGCCTCCGTTCGAGACTTTATAAATTTCAATGTCAAAGCCTCGCAGGTATTATATACCATTTTAGCGAAGCGCGAAATAAACCCATTCATAAAAAAGTCCGAGCGCAATCCAGCACGGCAAATAATCCGCGCGAATAATCCCCCTGACATGATATTTTGTGTGACTGTAATCCCACGGGCAAACCCCCGCCCGTTGCAGTGCAAGCCCCGTAACGAACTCGCCCGCGTAAATAAAAGCCGCGTAGGTCAGCCCGCGAATAATAAAATTCAGCGGAGCAATTAGCACAAAAATCGGCTCGAGAAAAATAACCATGCCGTAAATAAAAAACATCCACAGGCTTGTGTTTCCGCCCAGCTTGAAATCGCGGCTTCGAAGCGAGCCAAGCCCCGTCCACAGGACTTCGATTAGGCAGCCCAATGCGCCGTAAATTAAAAATCGTATCAACATGTCGGGATTTTTCCCATTTTGGCAGAGGGGCATACCTTTTTTGACAATAATCGCCCGGTGAAAGCCTACGCCAGCCCCTCCTTGCGTCCCTCCGGGACGCGGCGGGATGGGACACCGGGAATTAAAATGCGCAAAAATTCTTCAAAATTACGTTAAAAAATGAATCGAGAAAAATGCCCTGTAAGCCGCTTGCGAAGCGGGCT
>JGI24703J35330_11748598_pt1 | contig 21483 bp, 22 predicted proteins | sample TergutNt197P1_FD_35330 | JGI IMG/M metagenome (IMG submission 35330)
TGTTTTGTTTAGATAAAAATAGGGAGGAATGAATCATGAAAAATGATTTAACAGTTTTAAATCAATTCGAAGAGGTAACTCATGATGAGTTATTAGAGGTTGATGGGGGGTTCGTCATCACAATTGGCGCTGCAACTATCACAGGTAAGGGTGCAAAATGGGCAGCAGGATTATTTACTACTGGGGTTGCAGTGGGCGCAGGTGTTGCTCATGCCATAAACAATAGATAGAGGAGAATAGAAAATGAATTTGACTACATTAGAAAAATACACCACATTAGATGAAACCGCACTTTATGATATAAATGGAGGAATAGTCAGTATAACTATCTTCGGAGTAGTTTACACAGGCTGGAAGGCGGTAACTATCATTGGCGCCATGGCAGCTGGTTCAGCAGGTATCTTCATTGGTGGTGTATGGGTAGGATTCAACGGAGTAATAAATAGATAACAATGGCTGATAATAATATTCACATTAATTTAGATAAAATCTATCGCTATGGTATGATTACAATGGGAATAATAAGTCTAATTTCAATAGTGATCATCTATATAGTAAACGATGATGTTATAGAAAAATTTGGGATATTAACATCAATATTGTTTTTGATTTTTCCTATTATGTTAATCAAATGGGGATTGACAGACTAATAAAAATTTATGAAAATTGCCTGTATCATAAATACTGTGTCTTGATCACAGTATTTATTTTAACAAAGGCAGTCAACTGCCGAAAGGAGGTTAATAATGCCAGGAATAAATGGAGAAATGACTGAAGCACGTTGGACAATGAGAATGAGCAAGAAACAAAAGAAAATGATATATAGACAAGCAACAGGTTAATATTTAATTTAAAGGAGTTGAAAAAGGGCGATTCCTCACTCGACTAAAATCTCGTGTTTCCTTCGCCTGAATTATATGAAAACGTGAGATCTTTTCTTGTTTATCTACCCTTTATTTCGACATTCACTCACAAAAAAAAACGATTCTTTCTGTACATTTTTGTAGAATGGTGTCGAATCGGCACCATATTTTATTTTTATATGGTAAACGCATTTTTAATTGGTAAAACTTTACATAAAAAGGTTTACAAAAGATTTAATAAAATGTTATAATTACTTTATCGAACAAAATGATTCTATTTTGTTTAGATAAAGTATAGGGAGGAATGAATCATGAAAAATGATTTAACTGTGTTAAATCTATTCGAAGAAGTGACTCATGATGAGTTATTAGAGGTTGATGGTGGTTTTGTAATAACAGCTTTAGCGCTAGGCTTTAAAGGTGGAGCTAAAGCATGGAAAGCAATGTCTGCAAAACAAAGAGCTAATTGGGCAGTTTCGGCAACTGTGGAAACAGGGTTTCATTTGACCTTTTGGGCAAATATTAGATGGTAAGAAATTGTAATAAATGCAAAGCAAATTCATGGCTCGTTCTTTGCATTGTTATTTCGATATTAATTGGAATGGCAATTGGAAGACAAATAGCAGAACTTGTAAACATTTTATTTAACCTATAGGAGGTAGCAATGGATAAATATAAAAGCATTCAGGGATTAGATTTGTTAACAAACGAAGAACTCGTTGAAGTTCAAGGAGTAGGTACCACTGCATTAGCATTACATGGCGCAGGTTTTGTTAATAACAGGAATTGAGTATGTTAAATAAAAATGCAATAAAACAATGTGAAAATGAAAAACAAAAAAAAATTGTATATTCAATAAATATTGCTTTATTATTGGTAATAGGCATACTTGCTATGTACTTAATATTATATTTTAACATCGATATCCCAACTCCAGAGTATATTTTGTTTGAAACCAGTCAAGATGCAGTTCTAGTAAACATTTTAAGATTCTCAGGCGATGTTGTAATATATTTTATTATAGTGTATATCAGTTCTAAAATTACAAGCATAATTACATCCCTTTTAATAATTGATAAAAAAACTACAAACGATAAATGACCTATAAATACTGTGTATACAATATTTATTTTAACAAAGGCAGTCAACTGCCGAAAGGAGGTTAATAATGCCAGGAATAAATGGAGAAATGACTGAAGCACGTTGGACGATGAGAATGAGCAAGGACCAAAAAAACATGCTATATAGACAAGCAACAAGGTTAGGAATGTCCGCTAATAAGTACGTTCTTAATTTAATCCTTTCTGATATTAAAGAAACTGAAAAGGAACGATGTCACATAACTTCGGTTCTCGAGATGTCAAATGAAGAATTATCAGAAATAAATGGAGGCGTATTAAAAAATATATATTTAATTAATTTCCAAGGAATATCAATAAACCATAAGAGGAATTATCATGAAAAAACCATATAAAACAATTAGACAAAAAGATATAAAAGATTGTGGTCCAGCATGTATCGCCACCATTCTAAGACGGTTTGGATCGAATGTTCCAATATCAGTAATCCGTGACTATGCAGGAACCGCAAAAACAGGCACAAATATGTTTGGATTATCAGAAACATTAAAATATTATAAATTCGAAACCAAAGCGATTAAAGCTGATTTAAAACTTTTTGATACACCAGAACTTCCATTTCCAGCAATCGCCCAAGTTGTAATTGATGGGATGTTAGAACATTTTGTTGTTATCCAAAGATCTTCAAAAAAACACTTAATAATATCTGATCCAGGAAAAGGTACAAGTAAAATAAGAAAAGAGGATTTCGCAAAGATATGGACGGGAGTTATAATGTTTTGCGTTCCTACTACTGAGTATGTAGTATTAGAATCGCAAGAAAATTCTCTTGGAAAACTATTTAAAGTTTTCATGCAAGATTGGAAACTAGTATTACACACGATAGTCGCATCTTGTTTAGTTATATTTATAAGTATTCTAACATCTTTCTATTTTCAGGTGCTAGTAGACAGTATCATTCCACAAGGTTCATTATTTAACCTTCATGTTTTATCAGTAGCAGTTATATCGATATATATGTTCCAAGCAATATTTGAGCTTCTTAAAAATTATTTATTAACTATTTTGGGTAACAGGATGTCGGTAAAGGTAATGTTGGGTTATTTCCACCATGTTATTAAACTCCCAATGAATTTCTTTGCGACACGACAATCTGGAGAAATCATTTCAAGATTTATGGATGCAAGTAAAGTTGTAAATGCACTTGCTACTGCGACACTTACAATGGCTCTTGATGTTACAATGATTTTAGTAATTGGTATAATTATGGTTATTCAAAATGCCACATTGTTTTTTATTATGCTAGGTATTATGCCATTATATATAGTAATCATTTTGTTATTCGTAAAGCTTTATGAAAAAGCAAACCGTAAGGAAATGGAAGAAAATGCCGTTTTGAATTCTTACATTATTGAATCATTGAACGGGATAGAAACCATCAAATCAACAAATGCTGAAAAAAAAGTTACAAAAAAGATGGATAAACTCTTCATGAACTATGTCGAAGCATCCTTTAAGTCGTTTAATGTTATGAATATCCAAAGCTTTATAAAAATGATAATCCAATTAATAAACAATGTATTAATATTATGGATAGGTTCAATTTTCGTAATGAATGGACAGTTATCATTTGGACAATTAATAACATTCTCAATGCTTATTAATTATTTTTCAAGTTCTGTTCAAAACATCATTAATCTTCAACCCGAATTACAGTCCGCAAAAGTTGCTGCAGAGCGCTTAGACGACGTATTAATAATCGAACAAGAAAAAAATCCATATTTGGAAACCAAATTAAATCCAAACGTAAAGTTTAACAAAAAATTAGAGGTTAAAAACCTTTCATTTAATTATCCGATGAAAAAAATCTGTTTAACTGACATTAACTTTGTCATTAACCACGGAGATAAAGTTGCATTTGTTGGTAAAAGCGGAACTGGAAAATCAACGCTTGCGAAACTATTAGTAAATTTTTACAATGTTTCAGAAGGGAAGATTATTTATGACGATTATTATATATCTGACATTAATAATCAAACATTAAGACAAAATGTAACTCTAATACCTCAAAGCTCATTCTTTTTTACAGGCTCATTGCTTGAAAATCTAACGTTTGGTCTAGAGAATGAAGTAACAATGCAAGAAATAGAAAAAGCTTGTGAAATGGCTCAGTTAACTGAATTTATTGATGAACAATCTTTAAAATACCATACTCCAATAGAAGAAAATGCCGGAAATATATCCGGTGGACAAAAACAACGACTCGCAATCGCAAGAACATTACTTCGTAACCCTCAAATTATTATACTAGACGAAGCAACAAGTAACATTGATGGAGTTACTGAGAAAAAAATAATGGATTCTCTCTACGAAATCGAAGACATGACAGTTATATTTATATCACATAACTTAACCGCTCTCGCAGGTTGTTCAACTATATATGTACTTGACGAAGGAACAATTGTTGAAACTGGAACACACGTTGAATTATTAGAAAACAAGAATATCTATTGGAATATGTATACAGGATAGGAGGGTTGTATAATGAACATCTATGATGAAATAGAAGAATTACAAGCACAAAACAAAATCCATTATTTGAACTATAAAAAAACAGGATTATTAGTGTTGTATCCATTTTTAATACTTCTAACGACTACTATTATCGCATTAATATTCATAAGAAGAGATGTAGTTATTGAATTAACAGGAGTAATAAGCAATTCAGAATCAGGAATTGTAGTACCAGTTAAAGTGACATCACAGGTTGAAGCAATATATGTAACGCGTTTACAACATGTAAATTATGGGGATGTATTAATGAGATTAGATACTGATTCTATTACTAGATCAATTGAACTACAAAGTAACGAGATAAATATCTTAGAAGATAAACTCATGTATTTAGATTACTATGAGAAAAGCATTATTTATGGTGAAAACATAATGCCATCAAATCAATTCGGTTATTACTTTAGGGTCGAAAACCATCTTAGAGATATTTCAAATTTAAGTGAAGAAATTGATTTATCGACAGTAGAACATCATAGTGGAAGAAATCAAATTACAACAAGAATAACTCAAGTAGAAAATTTAATACGAGACTATGAGAATTTCCTCAGAATTGTTGACGGAGATCAAAACTATTCTATTACAGATAGAGTTGTACGAACTAAGGCGGATGATTTTAAAGCAAATCTTGAGATGTTTGACTATTATACAAGACGAGAGCGAGAGACATATGAATACGAAAGAATTTATTTGCCTATACTTGAAGATTCTTTATATGATGAAGATTACGAACAAAAGTACGAATATGTTCGTGTAATAAATACTGAATATTATTACGAAAAGGATGAAGCAATTTATAATCAACTCAACTTATTTATTATAAATAACCGCTTGAACATTCAACAAATCCTTTCAACATACCGAAACGAATTAAGAACGTTAAATAATGAACTGTCTGCGATTAATCGAAATATTGAAAGAGATCAAGGATCACTTGATAGAAACAGTCTAACCGCAAGTGAAAGAATATTATTAGAAATATTTGAACTCAAAGAGGTAGTACAAAATCAGTTAACTATATACGAACGTGAATTATCGTCATTGCTTGAAAGATATGACGAACACACTATCACTGCCCCAGCAACGGGAAATTTCCATTTATCCGATCACATAACACTTGGAAATATTGTAAATTCACACTCAGAAATTGGACGTATTATTGATGGAGAAACTGAAGGAAGTTATATAATTAGTTTTGTAAATACGACAGATATAAATAGATTTAATGTTGGACAGGCTACGAGATTTACGCTTATAGATGGTGATAACAACAGATACCCTGTGTCGGGAACTTTAGATATTATAGGACATATGCCTATACAAACCGAAGTAGGAAATATGTTTATGATACAGTCACTAGTTGATACTGATTTTGGACATGTAAATCTACACTATGGGATGACAGGAACACTAAATGTAATAACTGGTAGGACAACAATTTTAAGGTACTGGATCAATAGACTGTTTTAGAATAAGGAGGAGAAAAAATGAAAATCGAACAACTTAATATTAAAAAAAATCCATTAAATATCTTCTTGATTTTAGTGGTAATTGGACTTCTATTGCCACTAATAAGCTGTAATAATAATTCTCCTACCGAAAATTATAGTCTTGCACCCCACAAACCAGATGTCTATATTGATGGTTTTCCTGTGGTGAGAATAGATGTGGACGCTGACCGAGTAATAGATTGGGATTCATCTGGATATGATTTATTGTTTTTTCGAGAAAACTGGCATCCTGCTGTACTTAATATCGAAAATACCCATCAGGATTTTTTAATGACGGATGTTGATGTTTTTGCTAGAGGTCGCGGTAATAGTACGTGGTGGTCCTTTGGTGAAAAAAGACCAATTCGTTTTAGATTTCCAAATAATGAGTGGCAAGCTGTTCTTGATTCAGAATATGTTGGTCGAGATTGGGTAACTTTTGCAAATGCAGCTGACCCTTCTCATTTAAGAAATTTTGCAGCTTATTATTTAGGTAGTCTTTTGTCTTTTCACTGGACGCCGCAAACGTGGTTTATACATCTTTATCTAGATGGTGATTATAGAGGTGTTTACATGTTGCTTGATGAACGTGAAGCGATAGAGGGTCGTGGTGATTTATATTTGCATGAGGATCCTACGATTTCTGAATTCATGATTGAATTTGATATTCGAACTCGTGACTCAGATGAAGAAGTTAATACCCATTGGGTTGATGTTCGTGGTCCATGGGATATAAGATGGCCAAATAAATCTGAGTGGATGTCTGAGGTAAATAATGCTCACGCTCTTTATGTTGAAGATTTTTTAACTAGAATTGATAATGCAATTTTAGCTGGTGATGAAGCGACTTTACGTTCGTTAGTTGATTTTGAAACTTTTATTGATTACTACCTTGTACATGAGTTTTTGAAAAATCAAGATACCAGATGGTCTAGTATGTTCTTTCAGATAAGAGGTCAAGGTGAAGAACGTAGACTTTATTCAGGACCGATTTGGGATTTCGATTTAAGTTCAGGAAGTACATCTATTGTTTCTGATTCAATTGGAAGTCATGCCACTCTTAGTTATGAAGCTAATTCGCGTATGGATTGGTACTATCATTTAATGAAAACCGAGTGGTTTAAGGCACTCGTTTATGAAAGATGGACAGAAATTCGAGATATTGAAGTAACACAAACTCTAAAGCGTATTGAATATATGGCATCAAATTTTGAAGATGAATTTGAACGTGATTTTAATAGATGGAATAGAAGATCTCATGTTACTTATGATTGGGCTTCGTCAATTCAAACGAGAAAGAATGTTGGCCCACGAGAACAAGCGAATTATTTAATAAATTGGTTAGAACAAAGAATCGAATGGTTAGATATTTGGTTAGCTGAATAATTTAATAATAATAAAAAATTGCAAGTGCTAATCGTTTGATGCAATTGCAATTTTTTTATTTAGCTTATTCGATGAATTGTTATATTTGCATAATTTCCAATCTGAATCAAATCCCCATGATCATCTCGGCTGTTAACTAGTTGCAGAGTTTCGTTACGATTAGTTGTTTTTATTACCGCTGTACCGGCAATAATTCCTACTGGTAGTGGATAATACGCCCTTGAGTATGCAGTTGTACCATTTAATTTCAATAGAATCGATACTTCATCTACAGAATAAGTTGCCTCTAGTGGAATTTCCCACGAAATTTGATATACACCTGGCAAAAATAATGTAAATGTATCCCAACCGGCACGCGCCACAGTCCCAGAATCGAGTGCGTTCATCCCAAATGGTGGGATTAATGCAACGTTAAATTTAATTGCTTCTCCATCTGACAAATCGTAAGGATCTGTAATTTTATCCCAACCAAATGCTTGCCAATGTCCATAAGCGCGTGTAAAATTATCTTCAGCAACACCAAATACAGATATTCCGCTTTTAACATGAGTTCTTTCTGAAAGTGTTGCATCATGATTTGATACGTTTTGTAAAACAAATTGCTTACCAGTTTGCGTGTTAACTTCATCTTCAGTTGCATTTATTATTGCAAAAGATGATGCGGGTGAAATTTTAACATGACTACTTCCAACGATAACATCCGCATTAAATGTTCCTGGATTAACAATTATCCCAAAGTTACTACCTTCGCTAGAAAGCCCAGTTTGTTGAGATACGAACCAATTTACCAAATAGACACCAGCTCGTTTTATACTAAATATTCCTGTATTTTGATCATATTGTACACATTGAAAATCACCTGTGTCGGAAGAGTAATTTGATGCTGATAAAATCGTATCAAACACAACAGGTCGATCTTTAAATATAATATGAGGTCCTTTAATTTTACTTAGTTCAGCTTGTAAATAAGGAATCATTTTTCATTCTCCTAACATTTTTTATATTTTTATATGATTTTAACAATAGAAAGATTTGCGATTGGAAAAAACTCTGATAAACGCACAATATCTCCAGTTGTATTTGCGAGTTTTGCGACAGAGGGAAGGTTTTGTACTTGGATAATACAAGAGCCACTTAACTGCCCAATAGAAACGGGCAAAGTCGAAGTACCAACTGTTTGATCATCTTGAATTATTGAATAAGAAACGAATGGTTTTGAATATGTACCTTCAACAGAAATATTCCAATTGACTAAATAATTTCCCTTTCGTTTAAAAACAATGCCACCTGTTATTTCATTATAAGTTATGCATGATTTAGGTTTTAATATAATATTGTCAAAAATTACTGTTTCTTCATCTTCCATCGTTTGAATCTCGCTTGAAGTTAAAGAAAGTGATAACCCACAAAATTCAGATGATGATATTGGCGCACATCGACAAAGACAAATACACGAACTTTTACAGCGGCAATTTGGTTTCGGTTTAGGTTTAAGACATAGACAAATTTTATCTCGACATTGACACTTATTCTTTTTACAACTACAACCACTATTAGAAATTTGCATTATTTTCCCTCCTATAAGAGCGACATATAAATAACTCTTAACATATTATGCTTAAGACTTTCAATATATGAATAATTCATGATAAAAGGTCCATTTGTAGAAAAAAAACTCATCACAAGTTAAAGGAAATTGCCACAAATATCGACAACTTATTTTAAATATGACATACTGATGCTCACAATTTGTGGTATACTATTAGGGTTAGTAAATTTTAACTAAATTGGTTACAATATAAATAAAGATTTTCACTTTATGAAAGTTGGTAGTGTGTGTATGAAAAACGAAATTATTGTTAAAGGTGCCCGTGAACAAAATTTAAAAAATATTGATATAGTCATCCCAAGAAATAAATTTGTTGTTATGACCGGAGTATCGGGTTCGGGAAAATCGTCGCTTGCATTTGAGACCATCTATAAAGAAGGTCAGCGGCGTTATGTGGAAAGTTTATCGGCTTACGCTAGGCAGTTTTTAGGGAATATGGAAAAACCTGATGTTGATTCTATTGAAGGATTATCACCGGCGATTTCAATTGATCAAAAAACGACAAATCGTAATCCAAGATCAACTGTTGGAACTGTAACAGAAATTTATGATTATTTAAGATTACTTTTTGCCCGTATTGGTAGGCCTGTTTGTCCGATTCACGGAATCGAAATTTCAGCTTCGACTCCGTCGCAAATTGTTGATCGCTTGTTGGAACATGAAGACCGCACTAGAATGCAAATTCTCGCACCGATTGTTAGTGGTGCAAAAGGAACTCACGTTAAAATTTTCGAAAAATTACAAAACGATGGTTATGTTCGTGTTCGAGTAAACGGAGAAAACTATGATTTAGAAGAAGTTCCAACTCTTGAAAAAAATAAAAAACATTCAATTGAAGTCGTAATTGACAGAATCGCCTTAAAAGATGGGATTAGAAGTCGCTTGTCTGATTCGATTGAGACATCTTTAAAACTTGGTGAAGGGAAAGTTATCGTAATCGTAGGAGATGAAGAACATCTTTTTAGTGAGCATTTTGCCTGCCCTCATTGTGATTTTTCGGTAGGAAAACTTGAACCTCGGATGTTTTCTTTTAATTCGCCTTTTGGAGCATGTGCGTGTTGTTCAGGTCTTGGTGTTGAAAAAGAGATTGATATTGATCGAGTTATCGCCGATCGAAAAAAATCAATTAATGGAGGGGCAATAAAAGGCTGGGATAACCCTTATGCATACCAACGTAAAATGCTCGATACTACTTGTCGTCATTATGGTATTTCACTAAACAAATCTTTTGAAAAACTAACCAAGAAAGAACAAGATATAATTTTATACGGAAGCAAAGACCTTATATTTTTCAAACTCGTTTCAGATTCAGGTCAAGTTCATGAAAAAACCGATTTCTATGAAGGAGTCATCGGTAACCTAAAAAGACGGCATTTAGAAACTTCATCTTCTTATATAAGGGATTGGATTGAGTCGATGATGTCTGAGAGAGTTTGTCATTGTTGTAATGGGGCCCGTTTATCAACAGCTGCACGTTCTATATTAATAGATGGCATGAATATTTCACAGTTTACTGATATGGCAATAGGAACTGCTCATGAAGCGACTGCAGGTTTAAATTTAACAGAAAAAGAACGAAAAATAGCGAATTTAGTATTAAAAGAGATTCGAGAAAGATTATCATTTTTAATAAATGTTGGTTTAGAATATCTTACACTTGATCGTTCAGCCGCAACCCTTTCAGGTGGAGAAAGTCAACGAATTAGACTAGCAACACAAATTGGTTCAAGATTATCTGGAGTTTTATACGTACTCGATGAACCATCAATTGGTCTACACCAGCGCGATAACGACCGTTTAATCGATACTCTGAAATCGATGCGTGATTTAGGCAACACTCTTATAGTAGTCGAACATGACGAAGATACAATGCTGGCATGCGATCACCTTATCGATATTGGACCAAGTGCGGGGCGCCTTGGAGGCGAGGTTGTAAGTCAAGGTACACCCGAAGAAGTTATGAAAGATAATAATTCAATTACAGGTCGATATTTAAGTGGGAAAGAACAAATTTTCTTACCATCTGAACGTAAGACCGGTAATGGTAATTTTATTGAACTAAAAGGTGCTAGTGAAAACAACCTTAGAAACGTTAATTTAAAATTACCGATGGGAGTATTAAATGTCATAAGTGGTGTGTCTGGTTCTGGTAAATCAACTTTAATAAATCAAGTCTTGTATCTAGCGATTGCTACGAATCTTTATAAAATGAAAGATAAACCTGGTGCTTTCAAGTCAATAAGTGGATTAGAACATATTGAAAAAATTATTGATATCGATCAATCTCCGATTGGCCGTACTCCGCGTTCTAATCCAGCAACTTATACAGGAGTTTTTGACGATATACGAGATTTATTTGCAGCAACCAACGAAGCTAAAATGCGTGGTTATCTAAAAGGACGCTTTTCATTTAATGTCAAAGGTGGTCGTTGTGGAAACTGTAGTGGTGATGGAGTTATTAAAATTGAGATGCATTTCTTACCAGATGTTTATGTTGAATGTGAAGAATGTCATGGAACTAGATTTAATCGTGAAACTCTCGAAGTAAAATATCGTGATAAAAATATTGCAGACGTCTTACAAATGACAGCCGCTGAAGCACTCGACTTCTTCCAAAATCATCCGAAAATATCTCGAAAACTTCAGACCATCGTAGATGTCGGTCTTGATTATATTCAGTTAGGTCAATCTGCTTCTACATTGTCTGGTGGTGAAGCACAACGTGTTAAACTAGCTGCTGAATTACATAAAAAAATAACTGACAAAACAGTTTATATCTTAGACGAACCTACTACTGGTTTACACGTTGATGATGTAAAAAGATTCATTAAAGTAATTCAAAGAATGGTTGAAGAGGGTGCGACGATAATAATAATCGAGCATAATCTTGATGTTATTAAAATGGCTGATCATGTTGTTGATATGGGTCCTGAGGGCGGAAATGCTGGAGGAATGATTATCGCACAAGGAACTCCAGAAGAAATCGCAAAAGTGAAAAAAAGTTATACAGGTAAATACTTAAAAAAAATTTTAGACCGTGATCGTTTACGACAAGGATGAATTTGTGGAAATTATAATTTAAAAAATGTCGACGAAATTTTAGTTTTTACTAAAGAGACAAAAACAGAAAAAGACAAAAGCAGACAAATAATTTGACTAAAAATAGTCATTTAATTTGTCTGCTTTTGTCGATAAATCGTATATTTCCCAGGAAATTATCGAGTTAAGTATAAATTTCGCAATTCTTGAATTTCTTCCTCTTTCAATTTAAGAGCTTTTTTTAGGTAGTCATCAAATGACCCATAAAGTTTGTCAATTTGATTAAATGCAACAATTAGATATTGACTTTTAACAGTCATTACTGCTTCGAGATCTGGCATTTGATCTTCCGAAAAACCTTTTTTACGATATTCATTGAAAATTATTTCATTAGCATCTTTACGAGCGAGATTGGTTTTTAAGAAATCAGATAAAATATCTTGATCGCTCACTCCTAAGATTTTTAAAATTATAACCGCAGCCCAGCCAGAACGATCTTTACCTGCGAAACAATGGAATAAAATAGAACCGTCTTCTTTATGATTAAGCAAAATATCAATAAAATCACGATATGATTTAATTGCTTGTTCTCCAGTGACAAAATTAATATATGCATCTTCTAAAAAAGAATCACCAGTTCCGATTTTCATATTTCGCATTAGTTCTTCAAAAGACGGCGCCTTATTATTTTTATCTTCTGTATGATTAGGAAAAATACTAAAATTATGGTACTTAGCGCCTTCTATATTATCAACCGGATTTCGTAACGTCTCGTCAATTCCTCTAAAATCAATAATATGTTTCAAATTATAAAACTCTTTTAATATCATATTATCTTCTGAACATAATCCAACAGGTTCTCCCGCACGAAGTAATGTATTCATTTTTACAGTACGATTATCAATTCCATTTAAACCACCTAAATCCCTAAAGTTTGTTAATTTCAATTTACTTATATTTTCCATTTCAAAACACCACCAAAAAAATTTTATTTAATTTTTTTAAAAAACATCAATATATATTTTGTTTTCTTTTGTATCTGTTTAAGATAAGTTCAATTAATAATACTGCAAAGAATACTAGAAGTAATAAAGTGGTCACTTCTGTGAAACGATGTTGACGAATCGCACGGGATAACATTGTACCGATACCACCTACTCCAATTATCCCGAGAGTTATAGAATCAGATATTGAATGTTCTAATCTCATCGAAATCCATGATATAAAAGATGAATATACCATTGGAAAATAACCATGAATAACTTTTTGAAACCAGCTTGCACCTAGAGACTTCATTGTTTCCTCAATTTCTTTTGGCTGTTCCTCAATTGTAGACGCAAACGCTCGTGTCAAATATCCTAACGCAGATAAAGTTAAACTTGTAACTGCAGCAATTGGACGAAGACCCATAGTAGCTACTATCATTAAAATTAATACGAGATTAGGAATCGCCCGAATAACAGCAATGAAACTTTTCAAAATACCGGCTATTATTTTACTTGGAGCTGTATTTTCAGCAACTAAAAAAGAAAATATCAAAGCAAGTATACTACTTAAAAACAAAGCACCAATTGCCATCGCAAAAGATACAAATAATTGTACCAATCCTGGAATTATTACATCAAATTCTAAACCAAGAAATGATTTAAAAACTCGAGGGAATCTTTCAAAACGAGAGATAAAAGTTATTAAGTTAAGATCCAATACCAGTAAACTAACAATAAATAAACTAATACCTAAAATAATATTTACAAAATAACGAACTTGTTCATGTCGTGGACTAATTGGAATTCTTTTTTTATTTAGTGCCTTTTTCATTCGTATCAACTCACAATTTCATGTTCCTTCTGATTCTACCCACCGTGAACTCTGTAATTAAAACAATACAAACAAGAATTATTATAAGCGTTGATGCTTCATTAAATCGTCTCATTTGCAAATTCCATTGAATAATATTTCCAATTCCTCCAGCACCAACAATTCCAAGTATGGAAGAAATTCTTATATTTAATTCAAATAAAAATAAGGTCCAATTCAACCACGAAGACGAAAATTCAGGTAACACTCCATGATAGAAAATTTGGAGAAAACTCGCACCACTGGATTTTATCGCCTCGAGTTTTTCTTCTTCGATATCATCTATACTTTCTGCATAAGATCGTGATAAAAAACCAATAGATGATAATACAAGTGCCATGAGCCCTACCATCGATCCAATTCCAAAAACAAATATTAAAAGTGAAGCCCAAATAAGAACTGGGATATTTCTTAAAAAAGCGATAAATATCCTTGTAATGAACCGAACATTTCTATATGGATTTAATCTTTCTGACATCAATACTGCAAAAAATATAGATAAGAATGATGCGATATATGTACTTGCAACTGCAAAAAATATTGTTTCGATAACAGCTGGTAAATATGTGCGTAAATGGTTTGTACTAGGTGGAAAAAAATTATCTATTAAAAAACGGGTCATCGGGATAGGAGCAACCAAAATATCAAGTGGATTAATATTTAAAAACGAAAAGGAACTATATATAATAACGATAAGAAATAAAATATTGGTCCAACGATATAATTGTTTTCTTAATTGAAATTCTTCCAATCTCAACCGACTATGTTGCATAATTCCAAACCCCAACTTTCTTTTCTTCAGGTGCATATTCTACTTCGTCTATATTTCCTTCATATATTTCATGAATTATATTATCGGTTAATAATTCTGGAGCGCCGTCAAATACAATTTCTCCTTTTTTTATCCCGATGACTCTTGTTGCGTAATTTTTTGCAAAATGAATTTGATGAAGGTTTACTATACACGTTATTCCACGTTCCGTGGCAAGAGAATAAAGTTCTTCCATAACAATTTTGGCAGTTGTTGGATCGAGCGAAGCGATTGGTTCATCAGCAAGCAAAAGTTTTGAAGACTGCATAATCGCACGACAGACTCCTACTCGTTGCATTTGTCCTCCTGATAAAGCACCTGCCTTTTTATATAATACTGATTCTAATCCGACCTTTTTTAAAATGTCTAGAGCTTCCTGCTTTTCGACTTCAGGATATGCACCCAAAAATGTCCTTATAAACGAATGTCTACCTAATCGACCTTGCAAAACATTTTTGAAAACGTTAGTTTTTATCGACAGATTATGATGTTGAAAAATCATTCCGATATTGGATTGTATTTTCCGCAAATCTTTGCGTTTTAAACCGATGATATTTTCATTATTAACTCTAATTTCACCACAATCGGGAATTATTATTTGATTAATACAGCGTAAAAAAGTAGATTTACCCGCTCCAGATGGACCGATTATAACTACAAATTCCCCTTCATGAATCTCAAGCGATAATCCTTTTAAAACAGGCAAAGTATCAAATTGTTTTTTTAAGTTTTTAATTTTTAAAAGGGGTACTTTTTTTGACACGTTAACCACTCCATCGCAAAATCAGGGATTTTTATATATCTTTTAAAGTCGAAAAGAACGAACACTTGGTAAGAGTATCGTTCTTATTAGTTTGTTTAATTTTCGATTCCTAATACTTGCATCATCGTGCGAACTTGATCAAGTTCTTCATAATTTCCCTCGATAAATCTTAAATCTTCAAATCCCCAAGCATTAAGAAAATAATCTGAGTTATCTAGGTTTAAGAAAAATGAACGTATTGATAGCTTTAAATCAACTGGCAAATCAGCTCTCATGATATAACTTGAATCAGGACTCGGGTTTGTTTGACCTATAATTCGCACACTGTCAGGATCAATCACACCTGATGATATAACGCCACGATACACTGTCGATAAAACTGCAGCGGCATCAAAATCACCAGTACTTACACCACTGATACTTGCATCTTGTGATCCTGAAAATACTGTTGTGGAAAAGAAATGATTATCAAAAGTTATTAACTCGCCATCTAAATCGAAATCTTGAATAAGTTGAAATGCAGGAAAAAAGAAACCACTAGCCGAAGTTGGATTTACGAATGCAAAAGAATGTCCTCTTAAATCAGCCAAAGATTGAATCTCATCATTGTTCGTGATAAATAATGTATTGAGCGGATTTACTTGAGAATGATTTAAAGTTCCAGCAATTTCTATGTCGACAACTTCTTGTGCATTGACCGTTGTAAAAGCAGAAGCGAACATTATATCAAGATGACCCGCACGCATAGCTTCAATACCAATTAAATGGCTAACTTCTTCTAGATGAACCACTTTTATACCAAGATATTCTTCCAATTCATTTCGTAACCATTCACGAGCATGAGCAGTATTTTCAGTTGATTCGTCTAAAATATGAGATATGTATATCGTTGTGATTTCATCTGTTTCAACATTTTTAGAACACGCAGATAGTGTTAAGATAATAAAAGATAAAACAATTGATACGAAAATTTTCTTCATAAATTCCACCTTCTTTTAAGACTATTTTATCACAAATTTTATCTTATGTCAAAAGAAAGGAAGTCGTTTTACTAAAATTTACTAAAATTTAACAATCGATATTTCGAAACTGATTTACATTTTTTTCGCTTTTAATGCTTCGGTATAAGCCATAATTAATGGACCTACTCCTTTAGCGTCGTTTTTAACGATAGGTTCAGACATATAATATTCATAAGATCCATCGCGTCGTAAATTATCCTCTGGTCCAAGCCCCGCAACTAGGCAAATACCTTCTAAATTCAAATCTCCATCTACTTCAGTTAAACGATTTTCACATACATTTTCAAATATTTCAAGTCCGATTGCGCTATATTCATCTGGTAAAGTTCCATCATTGGCCCCTTTTATGATTGAATATGCGATTAGTAATGAGCCACTTGTTTCTATGTAATTTTTCTCTTTATTTGCTAAATCCACGATTTGCCAGAACATTTTTGTTTCAGAGTCTTGATACAGAAGAAGCCCATCTACTATTTCTTTAAGAAGTTTTCCGAAATATTCTTTGTGATTTTCATCGTCCATATAGTATGCTACATCTGCAAGAGCGGCTACATACCATCCCATTGCGCGCAACCAGAAGTGTGGAGATAATCCAGTTTCTTTGTTTGCCCAGAATAAAGTTCGTGATTCGTCATAACAATGGTAATATAATTTTTTGTCTTCGTCGAACATAATACGGCGTACATTTTCAAATTGATTTACTGTATCTGAATAATTTTTTCCTTCGTTAAACATTTTTTCATATCGAACGTAGAATGGTTGCATCATATATAATCCATCGAGCCATACTTGGTCATGGTAAATTAGTTTGTGCCAGAAATTTCCTTCGTTTGTGCGTGGCTGACCTTCAATTTGTGTGTTTGAATAGTGTAGCGCTTTTAAAAACTTTTCGTCGCCGGTAAATTCATACATATCGAATAATATTCTGCTTTGAGATAAGTCATCTGTTGAATAATGAGTTGGTTCATATCCTCGAATCGTACCATCTTCATATACGTAATGATCTGTCCACATTTTTAAAAAGTCTAAATATTTTTCTTCTTTTGTCTCACGGTATAATGAAACAAGAGATGAGGTCATACATCCATCAATATAGTTCCAAGAAATTTCAATCATACCGCCTAGTTTTTCAACATTCCAAATTGGTGCTGTAGGTGTTGACAGGGTGATTAGTTTATCGATATAACGGTTCATTGTATCATAAATGTTCAAAATAATTCCTCCAATAATGTACAGATTTCATAATAGTTATTGTACCATATATTAAAGTATTTATCCATATAGTTCAAACACTTTCGAACAGCATTTGTATATACGAACATTATATTTCGTCTTGAAATATTATTGAATCGTTTTTTAAAATAACTTATTTTATTAAAATCTCATTAATTTGACCAAGAAATTTCTGGAAATACAATATTGCGCGATTTATTAATAATAGTAACAAAAGCCTTTAAATTATTAATTTCTTCAAACATTTCAATTGATAAATTTGGTTCGTCAGTAATGTATTCTAAAATTAGCTGATCATTTTCAAAAACTTGCCAATTAAATCTAAACTCTTGAAATTTTTCACGATATGTTTTTGTAATTCTCACGTCAATTGTTTGTGTTTGTTCATTAAGTATTAAATCTGCCGTACCAAAATTTACTACTATTATATCATTTACAATGAGAATTGAACCCTCAGCAGGCCATGCTGGAACATCATTTTCTAACAGATAATTTCTAATTGATGATTCAAGGTTAGCAGGAGCAATACTTATTGGTAAACCATGTAAATTTGTTAAGTTCAATAAAAGCTCTTGTCTACGAAAATGTCCTCGAGCCCAAGGTTTTATATTAATAAAACTATGATCATTTACAGCATATGAAATGGATGGAACACTTCTAAATCTAGTTTGTTGAGAAGAATCAGCAAGATCTATAATCTCATTTGGAATATCATAAATTATAAAGCCACGAATTTCATCGTTAGTTATCTTCGACATAAGTGATTCAACATCGCTTGCGATTCGAGTACTTATAGAAGTTAATCTAACATTATTATTTAAACTTTGCAAGTAATAAGTATTGTTAAATGTTATAAATTCAAAAACTATAATAAAGCCAAACAAACAAAATATCGATTTTATTAGAGGTAATATTTCTATACGATCTAGTAAAGAAAAAACAAAAACTAATGTTAAAACAAACGCATAGGTCATCATCCCATAAACATCTGAGGCTAAAAAACCACTAATATTACTCGCCAAGGGAATAAAAAATAATAAAATCATGAGGAATATGAATCGTATTCTAAGTTGGTGAATTTTTAAACGTATAATTTTTTTTATTATCACAATTAATGTAAAAAATGCTAATAAAATATAAATAGAAGTCAACAAGATTGTAGTAGGATAAGCTGCTCTAAAAAAATGGCTGAAATAATAAAAATACGTTTGTAAAAAAGCTCGAATAATATTAGTAGTTGATTCAAGACGCTCGCCTACCATATCTGGAGAAAAGCCCCGTTGACCGCCAAAGTCAGAATCCAGAAGTCTAAAAGAAATTGGCAATGAAAATATATATAGCAGTGAGCCAATTAAAACTAATAGAAAGAAATTCTTTATTTTCAAAAAGTTTGATTTTAAATCAAAATTTTCACTAATAAACTCATTAATCAAATAAAACACAATCAAAGAAAGAACGATAGCAAATTTAGCTTGATATATCGCAAGTGAAAGCATGATTAATAAAGAACCAATAATCCATCCTTTTTTATGATAAGTTGTAGTATATACAGCGATAACCGATAAAAAAACCGCAAAGTTATAATTAGCTGCATCATATAAAAATAAATTTGTAAAAGCTATTGATGGAAAAGTTACCATTAAGCAAGTAATTATAATCGCAATTATTTGGGATTTAATTTTAAATAATTTTAAAATATATATAGAGGATAAGGTAAGAAAAAAGCTATTTAAAATTCCAATGAAAACAGGCAAAACAAATCCTCTATTTAAAGTTGTAATAAAATTGTTAAACCAACGACCTGACTGTGCAACAGAATTTAATCTATAAATCATACCAACATCATGGTTTCCATATAATCTGTTAGTGTAAATAAATAAATGTGAAATAAAAGCAACAAAAAAGCCAATTAAAAAAGTTTTGCTGTGCATTTTACTAAAAGATAATAAATAATTTTTAATAAAACTTGATAAAGAAAAATTTAATACTTGATTGTATAATTTTTTTAAATTCATTTTTTCACCAATTTACCCTTGTTAGTCTTCTTAAATACCCAGTATTTACTTATTAAATAATTTCCTACTATTATAATACCACTAACTAAAATTTTAGCATCCATTCCCGTAATTGATATAAATATTAAGTCAAATCCTAACAAAACTATAATTGGAACAGTAATAATCTCAAAAATACCAGTAAAAATACGTAGAAAAACAAAATTAAGAAATTCTTTCAAAACATTTTTTACATTCCAAGATTCACTTTTAAAAACCCATATCTTATTGCAAAAAAACGCTACTATGACAGCGATAGCCCATGATAAAACATTACTTATAAATATAGATAGACTTGTTAATACAAGTCGTGAGAAAACTAACCAGTTTATTGAAGTTACGATAATTCCAAAAAACAAATATTTAAGTGGTTGTTTGTATTTATTTGTCATTTTCAATGGATTTAACATTCCTCATCTAGGCCTTCATTTGTATTTTTAATAGTTGATTCATTAATTAAATATAAAGGACGGTTTTTTACTTCAATAAATATCCTACCTAAATATTCACCAATTATGCCAAGTGATATTAACTGAACTCCACCTAAAAATAAAACTAAAATTGTTATAGTAGGGATTCCGGTATATGGTATTCCATTTATTATAGTCGTAAAAAATATAAAAATCATATATAGTATTGAAATTATTGACACAAAGAAACCAATATAACTTGAGAATTTCAGAGGTAAAGTTGAATTTGATGTTACCCCTTCAATTGCTAAAGAAATTAATCCAGCGAAATTCCATTTTGTCGTCCCTGTGTAACGTTCAAGCGCCTCAAATGTGAATTCAATTTTTCTATACCCAACCCATTCATATAATCCTTTTGTATAACGATGACGTTCTCTGATTTTTTTTAATGAGTCAATTACTTGTCGGTCTAAAAGTCGGAAATCTCCAACATTTGATAACATTTTAGTTTGTGAAACTTTATTTAATAATCTATAGTAAGAATTAGAAAGTTTTACTTTTAAAAACGATTCACCATGTCTTTTTATCCTTCTTCCGTATACATCCTGATAACCATTTTCCCACAATAAAATCATTTCCTTTATTGAAGTAAATGGATGTTGTAAATCAGCATCCATTGTAATAACAGCATCACCAGAGGCGTGGTCGAATCCGGCAGCCATTGCAATTTCTTTACCATAATTTCTTGACAAATCTATTCCTATAACATTTTCATCAATAGCTTCGATTTCTTTGATTTTTTTTCCTGTATTATCTTTACTACCGTCATTTATGAACAATAATTCGTAATTATAATTTTTTATATTATTTTTAAAGTAAGATGTAAGTTTATTATAAAAAGCAAGAATATTTTCTTCTTCGTTATATGCAGGCACTGAAATAGTTATTTTTTTCATTTATATATTTCCCTTTCATATGAGTCTGAAAAATAAAGTTATTTTAGTATGGATAAAATTAAATCAACTAACACAGTATACCATATCAAATTTATTTTTTCTACCTGGATCTAACAATTTTCACCAAGTTTTTTAAAATAATATTTTCATTAAAAACTAATCGTTAAAAAGGTGTGACTTTTGCCTTAACAGCTTATCGTCACACTTTTTTTATTCAAATCTAAAATTTTCAATTGTGCGGACATTTGATACTTGGGTAAAGAGATAATTTCCATCCCTATCTACCACGCTAACACGGACGCGAAATTCACCTGTAGTTGGATAATCTTGATTGAGCCAG